>JAAUYI010003242.1_pt1 | contig 16053 bp, 12 predicted proteins | sample 7278041 | NCBI WGS metagenome assembly JAAUYI01 (sample SAMN14350216, study PRJNA611818) | marine sediment metagenome | isolation source: surface marine sediment (0.6m) | place: French Polynesia: Moorea | collected 2018-08
GTTTCTTGCACTACCTGTATCGAAACAAATGTTTTTACTTCGTTCCATAAATAAATTTAGGGGCTTGGTGACCATTTTTCTTTTTCTTTACTTTTGCCTTGTTCGGTCAATGCAATACTACGGGAATCGAAGTTTAACCAACCTTGGGGAATTTCTCTGCTTCTATAAGCAGTGCGTTTTGCGTCGGGGTAAAATCCCCGTTACTCCCACGTAATTCGCTCATTCGCTCATTCTACATTCTTTTAATGGTTTTGCGATCGCTTCTGGAAATTGATTGATTATTTATGTATCTAAAAATAATGATTTATTCTCATTTTTCAAAACCTATAATTCCTCGTTTATCTTTTTTGAGGTCATTAATGCGTACTAGTAGGATATTCTTGTGGATGTTTACCCCCATTACCCTCATCACTGGATGTTCAGTAGAAAAATTATTTCCCACTAATTCTTCAGTAGCACAAAATCCCCCAGAGGATGCCACAGTTTTATCCCAGGGAAAGAGCCTTTCACCCCTAGAACAAAGGGTAATTGTGGAAATGAACAAGGCAAGAACAAATCCTGCTGCTTATGCTGCGATTTTGTCAGACTATAGAAAACGCTTTCAAGGGAAACGAGTACTAATTGACCATCGGGTTTATTTGCAAACTCAAGAAGGTGTAAAAGCAGTAGATGAAGCGATCGCTTTTCTCCAAAAAGTGCGTCCGGTACCCCCTTTAAGGGCATCTCAGGGTATGTCTTTAGCCGCCAGGGATCATGTTAAAGACCAAGGTCCTAAAGGCATCACTGGTCATAATGGCAGTGATGGTAGCACTCCCTTCGTGCGACTCGAACGCTATGGTAAATGGCAATTTACTGCCGCTGAAAACATCAGCTATGGTTCCCATACAGCCCAAGATATTGTCATGCAATTAATTATCGACGATGGAGTGCGCGATCGCGGCCATCGCCAAAATATTTTTAATCCAGATTTTAAAGTGACAGGGGTAGCTTTTGGGATTCATTCTCAATATAGGCAGATGTGTGTGATCACCTACGCAGGCGGATATTTAGAAAGTTAGAAAGTTAGCTTCACCTGGGGGGAAATCCCCCAATTATTGGTTCATCTGGAAAAAATCAGTTCCACTAAGTTGCCATCTATTTAGGATAATGACCATAAATTTGGAAACAATGGCAGCCTTTGAACGCAAACTATCAGCTACTATGGCAGACTCACCCTGTATGGTAATTTTGCTTGCTTTACCAGGTTAGTGGATTCGCGAGCATCACCCATTGGGGCGTTCCCAGGTCACATTACCTGCCAAACGCCCAGTGAAAGTAAGCCACTGCAAAAGCTCTAAACTGAAATTTGCCTAGGAAATTTGACCGCTAAAGGCAGGCTGTACTTTGCGGTCAATCAATTCCCCCAAGTCTTCGGCAATTGTCAAATGCTCTGGTTTGCATTTTTTCACATTCACTACAATCCCTTGAGCCCCTTCCATTTCTAAATCTTCCACATAACCTTGGCTCGCAGTTTGAGCCTCAGTAGCATTGAGAAAAGGACCAAAATAGTAAGTGCAACGGGGATCTTGGGTGGCAATTTCTACCCACCAAGCCAGGCCGAAGTTTTGAAAGGTACTGGTCAATGATTCCTTAATGTTATTCCAAAGCATACTCATTGTTTTGGCAATTTACTAACTTGAGAATGGGCTATTAAAAGGTTGACTACTAATTATTCATTTACATTTCTTTATACTCTGTTATCCTGGTTTTTTCCAGGGGGTTGTTTGTAATTTATCTAAATGCAGGGTATTTTGCCAACGTTGTCGATACATCTCATATAGTGCCATACCCGTGGCTACAGAGGCATTGAGGCTAGGAGTTTTTCCGAGCAAGGGGATAGAAACTAAGCTATCACAGGAGCGTTGTGTCAAGATACTCAAACCTTCTCCTTCAGAACCAACTACCAAGGCTACAGGACCGCTAAAATTCACCGTATGAATCGGTTCGCTAGCAGCTGCCGCAGTACCATAAATCCAGAAACCCTCAGCTTTTAATGCTTCTAAAGCTCTTTGCAAGTTTACCACTCGGGCAACGGGAAAATTTTCCAAAGCACCAGCAGCAACTTTGATAACCGTGGATGTGATCCCAGATGCTCTGCGCTGGGGGATCACCAATCCTTGAGCACCAATTGCTTCTGCTGTACGGATAATTGCCCCCAAATTGTGGGGATCAGTAATTCCCTCGGCAACTATAATTACTGGTTCAGGGACAGATTGTGATTTTTCAATTAATTCATGTATATCAATATAGCTGTAGGGAGCAATTTGTGCAGCTACTCCTTGGTGGTTCCCTCGTTCAGTAATTTGATCCAAACGTCTGGGTTCCACTTCATCAATGACAGTACCATTTTCCTTGGCTTTGATAATCAGGGAATGGAAACGGGGATCGTATCTGAGTTTAGATGTAATCCAGATCCGATTGAGATCCCGCTGGTTTTCTAAAGCAGTTAGTACTGGGTGACGACCATAAATGAGATCGCTGTTAGAGGTTTCTGATTGTGACGCAGATGTGTGGTCAAAATGGCGGTGTTTTTTCACACCGCTAACAACCTGAGAATTCTGACCATGGTGAGATTTGCGAATTGCACTACTGACTATGCGCTTGCCCTTGAGCTTCAATGGTTTCGCGGATTTAACGCCATGATGGTGATTAATTTTTTTAGTTTTATTTGTCATGAAAGTTTGTGGGTGATTCGATTGTTGGGTATGCAGAAAATATCTGAGTTGAGCAAATCTACTCAACGAAATAGATGTTAATATTCTGATGGACTTTTCACTATGCTTTGAGCTGTAGCTTTTGGAATAGTTCCGTTAAACGTTGACAGTCGGTGAGGTACAAATAGCCAATTAAGGTTTCAAGACTAGTTGCTTGTTGGTAAACACCTACTTTAACTCGTTTGGGACGACTAGTGGCTGCGTTACGACCCCTGCGGACAATTTCTAATTCACTAGCATTGAGATGAGGAGTAAGCGATCGCATTATTTCAGCTTGAGTTTCTGCCCTTACTTGTGCCACTACTAAGCGATGGTAATGTTCTGCTCTTCGGGGTGGTAGTAGATAAAACATCCTCACATACAACTCATAAACTGCATCTCCTAAATAAGCTAAGGCAGAGGGAGAAATTTGTTGTATTTGAGCCAGGGGGATATCTTGGGACAGATTATGGGTAATAGCTTTGAGTACTTGGCAATGAGATGAATCCAATTGGGAACTTTCATCTGCTGGCTCTAATTGCTTTTCCTCCTGTGATTTCACAAATTCATCATTCCTCTTTAGCGGTAAATGGGCAGTTATACCAAGTGACACTCCTACACTTCTCTTCTTTGTAAGTGTAGGCTTCTGGCGGATTACTCCTGACAAAAATTCGTTCGTGGTACTCCAATTATTTCCCACTACCGCAGTTTTAAGTCAGGCGCGTGCCCCTCCCGACTTGAATGATTAACATCTCGACTTCGCTCGATGTTAAAACTGAGCGAAGTCGAAGTTTTAAAACATTCTCCTAGGTTCCTTGAAAATTTTACATACTGGAGGCAGTAGTCGGCTGTTTGTCAGCATATTTAAGACCGCACTTCCCAGTAAAACCCACTATTTTCAGTTGTCTAGGTACAGCATATGGACAGCATTCTCAGCTTGACCATTTATCATGCTACAAAAATTACTGCCTAAATTTTATCTTTTTAGTTTTTACTTTAACTTTTAGAGACATTACTTCACTTTAGACATCATACTAGATAGATTGCAATATTGATTAGTTGACGGACACTTTTTCATCCTTGGCAGTGAAGGGCAAGAAAATGCTTCTTAACCCTACACCTTGGTTGGGGATGATGAGATGAAGCATACCCTACCCCCTAACTCCTAACTTTTCAAGTTAGCCTCTCACGGTCAAATCCCACAACCAAGCATGAAAATGCGGGGGTGACTAACTCCTCAAGGGCGCACGCAATGCGCCCCTACAAGTTCCGCGCTGATTAACTATTTTCAAGCTAGTCCTCCATGAACGTTTGTACACAACCAAGCATGAAAATAACTCGACTGCGTCTCCCACACCTAAGCTGTCAACCATTAACTAACAACTAACAACTAACAACTATCAACCATTTTCAAGCTAGTCCCACTCTGCTCCAAGCCGCGCTTCGCGCGTCTACATGGACAATATTTTGTCCACAATCTGCCGATGAAAATACATCCCTCACTCTGGGCGGGGAAACCCCGCCCCTACTCCTTACCTCCTTCATTCCGAACTCCGAACTCCCTATTTTCAACCCAGATAAAAATTAAGCTATCCAGATGTGAAGATCGGATAGCTATATGAGTTTTACTGGTCAAGCTATCAAGATGACTTGATATTTTCCACAGCCACATCAACTGATGGTTGTAGGGCAAGAAACTTCTCTAAGCGAACAAGCTTGACCGTTTGAGTAACACGAGCATTGCTGACAATTTGCAAGGTTCCGCCAGCAGTTTGAGCTTTCTTGGCTAGCTGTACTAAAGCTCCTAAACCGGAACTGTCAACAAAGTCAATGCCTGAAAGATCCAAAATAATATTTTTTGGACCTTCGTCAATCTTGCCGCCCAGAGTCTTACGCAATGTTTGCTCTGAGAAGGCATCTAATAAACCTGTGAGGCGGAATATCTGGCAGTTATCCCGGACTTCACGAGTACCTCTCAGGCTCACGGTTAGAGTTAGTGGCTCAGCAATAATTCCCTCCTCATGGTTGAGATGAACGGTATAGTATAGATGGTTTTTGTGCAAATTGTCTACAACCTATTGCGATCGGGTTGTGACGAAATTATGGAATCAACAAATTAACCGCAGATGGGTCAAATTGTGAGAGACAGTTCCAGGACTAAGTCAAAAAATTTCTGACTATTGCCTTTATCTATCTCCATTTTCCTGTTTAACACATTCTGACTCTTTTCATTTTTACTACAAACTGGCAGTAGTTGCTTGGCGAGCGGATTCCATTGATTCCACAAACTTGGCAAATAAATAATCTGCGTCGTGGGGACCGGGACTAGCTTCGGGGTGGTACTGGACGGAGAAAATAGGTAAGGATTTATGACGCAATCCAGCTACGGTGCGATCGTTGAGATTGAAATGGCTGATTTCCACTGTATTGGGTAAAGAATCTGGGTTAATGGCAAAACTATGGTTTTGACTGGTAATCTCTACCTGTTGTTGTAAACCTGCTGGTTGATTTAATCCCCGATGCCCAAATTTGAGTTTAAAGGTGTCTGCTCCCAAAGCATGACCTAAAATTTGGTGTCCCATACAAATGCCAAACATGGGCTTTTCTGCTGCTAACAAGGTTTTGACCGAGTTGATCCCCTCAGTCACAGCACTTGGATCTCCCGGTCCATTGGAAAGAAAAATGCCGTCTGGATTATACTTGAGAATTTCCTCAACAGGAGTATTGGCAGGAACAACTATCACACGACAGCCGTGAGCTGCTAAACGGCGCAGAATATTTCGTTTCACGCCAAAATCTAGAGCTACTACCGTCAAGGTCTCTTTGACATTTTCCTTGGCATCTGGGTTAAATTCCCAAGCTGGGTTGGTGGCTTCAGACCATTCATAAACTGTTGGGGTGGTGACCTCGCGGACGAGATTTAATCCTTCCATGTTGGGAGCTGCTTGCACTTGTTCCAGCAATTCTGCTTCATCTAGTATTTCTGTGGAAATACCACCGTTCATGGCTCCGAACATGCGAATTTTGCGGGTGAGAGCGCGGGTATCAATGCCAAATATTCCGGGGATATGATGTTGCTTGAGGTAATCGGGCAAAGACTGGGTAGAACGCCAATTACTCGGTTTATGACAAATATTACGGGCGATCGCTCCCCTAACTTGAGGAGCGATCGCTTCTTCATCTTCTGGATTCACACCCGTATTACCCAACTCTGGATAAGTAAAAATCACTATTTGACCGCAGTAACTCGGATCTGTTAGAACTTCTTGGTACCCAGTAATACCAGTGTTGAAGACTACTTCCCCAATCGTGGTGACTGTGGCACCAAAAGACCAACCGCGATAAGCGGTTCCGTCTGCTAGGACAAGCAGGGCTGGGATTGCATCAGAAAGGGGCATAAGCAATTAGTAAATGATACAGATTCAATCAAGCAGGATGCAGGGAGATAAAAGTCTGAAATTTGCAGACGGTTTACCACTGACTGGGGTAAAATACGTCATAATTTCATCCTTAAGATTCCTATATTTTTCATCCCTAATCAAGTTGATGTTGCCAAGGAATCCTAGGTTATGAGTTTATTATTTCTGAGTTTGTACCCCAAATTAATGAAAAATTTAGAATCAACTCGGTCAACGAAGAGGAAAAGGGGCAGGGGGCACAGAGCAGAGGGGATAAGGTACTGACAAATCAAAAAATATCCCATTGCAGGGGGCAGGGGGCAGGGTGCAGGGGGAGGATAGTCGTTTTGATTTCCAGAACTTGGGATAATTTATTCTCTGGAGTTCCCTAACCCCATGTCTGAAAGGCAGGGGCTTGGACGGGAACTTCCCCAAGTAGATAAACTTCGGAGGACTTGAAACCTTGTGACCCTAGGGCATCGGTCAAGAAATAAATGTTGACAAGAAGGGGTAAATATGTATTCTGTAGAGGCGAAGCATTCGGGCAATGATTTATGGCGATCGCACAATATTTCTATCTGAATGCTTCGCCTTTGCCAAAGGTTTTCTGGTTATTCACAAGATACAACATTTGTCAATAATAAATACTTGACCGACGCTCTAGGGCGTGTTTTCAAACCCCAAAATCCCTCACCTCTTAGCCCGGAGGCTACACGAGCAAAGCCCACGATTAGGTGGGCTAAAAACCTTGATTTTCCGCAGTCCGCGTAGGCGGACTTAGTACGACAAGCCGCACCATGCGCGGGTGACGGCGAGTTTGAAAACAGTTCCTAGCCTCCACAGCAGCTGAAAACGGCATTCTCCCTGTTTCTCTTGGTCAAATCTGGAAAAAAACAGTGGGAACCCTAGATTTGTGGTTCCCAGACGGGTAAAATTACAAGTAATTATGCATCAATCTTTGTTATCTCGTGCAGCACTAATTTTCATTTCAACTACACTCTCGGCTGTGGGTGTTGCTTGTAGTATCAAAGACCAAAAAATAATTACTACTGGCAACCAAGGTCAACCCGTCTCTACCCCTGGGAGTGTATCACAACCTGCTGCTGAGTCAAATCCAGCCCCAACACCTGTAGTAGAAACAAAACCCAGTCCTAATCAAAATATTCCCTTTGAGCCTAGTGCGTTTGAACTTGCTTTAGATAAAGCATCTGGTGCTTTGAGCATTAGTCAATCAGCACAATCAATCGATGATTGGAAATTAGTTGCTAATCAATACCAAGATGCTCTTGCATTGATGCAGAAGGTTACAAAGGATAGTCCCTACTTTGACAGCGCTCAGACCAAAATTAGGGAATATCAACGCCAAATTAAATATGCCCAAGAAAAAACCAAACCTCCTCAACCTCCATCTGTAGTTGTAAATGTGCCCAAAAGGGCAGTGGCTGTCATTCCCCCCCAACCTCAACCAAAGCCAGTCAAATTACCCGTTAAATTACCCCCTGCTTCAACTGCCTCAATTCCGATTCCAGTCCCACCTCCCAATTCAGAACTGTCTTCTACAGAGGTACTCCAGAAGACCGAAAAGCCCCAGAAACCTCAAAAGGTATTTACAGCCCCCATTACAAGGCGTATAGGAGGTACACCCATTATTCAAGTCACCTTTAATGGCAACCGCCAATTTGAGATGATTTTGGATACTGGAGCTAGTGGGACTGTGATTACCCAAAAAATGGCAAAAGCCTTGGGAGTAATACCAGTGGGAACAGCCAAGGCGAATACAGCCAGTGCTAAGGGTGTGGAATTTCCCATTGGCTATGTTAATTCCATTGAAATTGGGGGAGCTAGAGTGAATCGGGTTGCAGTGGCAATTGCTGGCTCGGAATTAGAAACAGGACTGCTCGGACATGACTTTTTTGGCAATTACGATATCACCATCAAGCGTAACAGTGTGGAGTTTCGCCCCCATACAGAATCACCAATTAATTCTGGAGAAAGCGGACTAGCTGTTCCAGTTTTTCCCAAGCCGAGCCACTATGGAGAATCTCCTTAGCTAATTTAATCCCTTGGGTGTGTGACATCAGGGGTACTGCTCCCCCCACCTGTAGGGCTAAGGATGCATTTAATGCCACTACATCCTGTTGAGCTTGGGTTCCTCCACCTTGAAGAACTGCTTTGAGGATTGCCCCATTTTCTGCCACATCTCCACCCTGTAATGCGGTTGTGGGAGCAGGAGTTAACCCTAATTCTGAAGGGTTTAAGGTAGTTAATTTGACTTCACCATCAGCTAAAACGGCGAGATCGGTAATATCTGCCAAACCAGCCTCATCCAGCTTTTCTCGCCCATGCAGTACAATTGCTTTCTGTTTATCTAGTTGTTGTAAAGCCTGGGCGATGGTTCCTAGTAATGTGGGATCGAATACCCCAATAATCTGTCCAGTAGGATTCAGGGGATTTACTAAGGGACCGAGTAAATTAAATATCGTTCTCACCTTCAAGTTTTTCCGTAACTGAGCCACAGATTTGAGGGCGGGATGCCAACCCGGAGCGAATAAAAAGGTGATTCCCACCTCTGAAAGAGCAGTTTGTACTTTTTCGCTACTCGCCCCTAGATTAATGCCTAGAGCTTCTAATACATCGGCACTACCCACACGGCTAGATGCAGAGCGATTGCCATGTTTGGCAACGGGGATGCCATAGGCTGCTGCCACAAATGCTACAGCAGTGGAAATATTAAAGGTGGATGCCCCATCTCCTCCCGTTCCACAGGTATCAATCACAGGGGTTGACAGTACCGGAAGATTAGATAATTGTCCCTGTCCTCCTAGGGATTGAGATTGCAAAACATTCGCCATTCCAGCTAATTCTGTGGCAGAAATTCCTTTGAGTTGTAATGCAATTAATATGGCTCCTGATAGTTCAGGGGAAATGGCATCTTGGAGCCACCCTTGCATCAGTTTCGCAGCTTCATCACAGGAGAGTGATTTTCCTAACAACAGTTTTTGCAATAATTCTTGTTGCCATGGTAAGGATACAGATTCAATACTAGGGCTACTGATGGATTCTTTAATCATTAGTAATATGAATGAGGCTATCTTTTCAGTAATTTTACATTCACCCGAAGAGCAGTTACTCCACTTGGGGAGACATCAAGTAGATTCACTGCTTTATCCCCGTAGTAGCTTACGCTTTTTAATAGCAATCAGTAATTGTACTATTGCCGCATTGATCAAAAAAGAATTATCACATAATTAAGAAATCATTTAAATTCTAAAATTAAACTATTGATATTAATTATTTACAAGTGAAGAAATATTCCCCTAACTAATCTCCGTCTTGTTCAATCAGGACAAGTAGAGTGAAATTATAGGGGGCTTATAATAAATAAATATTCCTAATTATGATACATACACCCCCTGTAATGATCTGGATGGCTCAATGCGACCAATTTTATCATTATTTTAATCAGCTTTGGTTAGAATTTACTGGTCGTAATATGGCACAAGAACAGGGTAATGGTTGGCTTTTTGGGGTGCATCCAGAAGATAGAAATCATTGCCAAAATATATATTTCTCTGCTAGCGATCGCCGAGAAAAATTTCAACGGCAATACAGACTGTTGAGTGCTGAGGGAGAGTATCGCTGGATCTTAGATACTGCTGCTCCTCAGTTTGCTGAAGATGGCAGCTTTACAGGTTATATTGGCTACTGTGTTGATATTACAGAAATTAAAAGTGAAAATATCCAATTAAAAACAGAAATAGCATACCTCAAAGAAGTTAGGGATCAACCACTATATCAAGAAAAAACAGAGTCACAAAATTTATCCGCACAGCATTGGCAAATATTGTTTGTTGATAATGAAGCAGCAAGCAAACTAACTCAGCCAGTATGGGTAGATTCTTGGCAGAAACACCCAACATTAGCACCTTTCGCAACACAACCGGCTAATGTAAATGTTCACGATTTGGAAGAGAAAACAGACCATGAAGGTAGAGAGAACCGAGAGCAGACACAATTATTGATCCAGCAATTACAAAGTAAAATACCTGTAAAGGTCGATCAACATCAAACCTTAATCTCAGTGATGGAAAATATTACTGATTTTATTGCCATATCTTGCTTGTCAGGAAAACTATTATTTTTGAATTCTGGGGGAATAAAGCTAGTAGGTTTAGCAAGTGGAGAGCAGATAGAAAGTAAAAAATTATCTGATTTCCTATGTTCGGAAGATGTTGAGCTATTTCACAATGAAATTTTACCTGTGGCGATCGCTACAGGTCATTGGCAAGGTGAATTATACTTACAAAATTGGTCTACAGGTAAAGAAATTTCCGTAGCATACCATTTATTTGCGATCGCTAATCCCCAGACTAACGAACCAACCAATTTAGCGGTGATTGCTAGGGATCTCACAGAACAAAAAAATACAGAAGAATCCTTCCATCAAGTAGATGCCCAGTACCGTCGTTTAATTAGAACCTCCGCAGAACGGACTAAAGCCATTCTGAATATTTTGACTGCCAAAGCTACAGCAGAACTACAGCGTCAGCGTACAGAAGAAGCCTTACGCAAATCAGAAAAACAATTTAGAGAGGTGGCTTCTAAAGAGGCTTTACTTAATTGTCTGGCTAGTCAAATTCGTGCTTCCCTAGATATTAATGACATTTTAGAAACTGCTGTCCAACAAATTCGCCGCTTGTTAAAAACAGATCGCTGTTATTTCGTTTGGTACAGACAACATGGCGACACACCCCACTGGGAAATTGTCAACGAAGCGAAAAATCCCGATTTAGACAGTTTACTAGATCTTGTTGGCAGTAATCAGCAAATTGAATTAATTTCCCAAAAGATATTAGATCAAGATGTGATTCGCGTTGATGATGTCCAAACCATGTCAGAGCCTCAGGAGCGAGAATCATTCTTGTCCCTGGGCTTTACAGCTTTCTTATCCCTGCCAATACATACTCAATCTGGGGAAATTGGAGCCTTTGGTTGTGTCAATTCTACTAGCTCTCGACCTTGGCAAGATAGTGAAATTTCATTACTCCTAGCAGCAGCAGATCAAGTAGCGATCGCTATTAACCAAGCAGAACTCTACAAACAAAGTCGAACTGCGGCTCAACTAGCCCAAGAAAAAGCACAAACACTTGAGAAAACCCTCAAAGAACTACAAGCCACCCAAGCTCAGTTGATTCAAAGCGAAAAAATGTCTAGTTTGGGACAATTAGTGGCTGGTATTGCCCATGAAATCAATAATCCTGTCAACTTTATTCATGGAAATATTAATCACGCTAGTCAAGTGACTCAAGATTTACTGGGCTTAGTAAAAATGTACCAAGAATATTATCCAGACCCAGTACCAGAAATTGAATCAGAAATTGAGGCGGTTGATTTGGAATTTATTTGCGATGATTTACCCAAACTCCTCACTTCCATGAGAATGGGTACAGATCGCATTCGCCAGATTGTTCTCTCTTTACGTAATTTTTCCCGTCTCGATCAAGCTGAGATGAAGGCTGTGAATATCCATGAAGGCATTGATAGTACTTTGTTACTATTACAAAATCGCCTCAAAGCCCAACCCGAACGCATGGAGATTCAAGTTATTAAAGAATATGGGGATCTGCCATTGGTGCAGTGCTATGCAGGACAGTTGAATCAAGTATTTATGAACTTACTAGCAAATGCGATTGATTCCCTAGAAGAGTTGATGGAGAATCCCCAGCAGTCGAATAATCCTTCATTATTAGCGGTCAAAAATTTTCAAGAATTTGTACCTCAGATACGGATTATTACTGAGGCAAAAGACCAGCTAGCCTTAATTCGCATAGCTGATAATGGTTTGGGAATGACAGCAGAAGTCAAACAACGCCTATTCGATCCGTTTTATACCACTAAACCAGTAGGTAAAGGTACTGGTATGGGCTTATCCATCAGTTACAGCATTATTGTGGAAAAGCATAGGGGTCAATTACAATGCATATCTGAACCTGGGAAAGGGGCAGAATTTGTCATCGCTATCCCTTTAGAGCAAAAAATATCAAGTTAATAATTCTAAATTCTTCATTCTAAATTCTAAATTCCCTATAATCTTACTGATATCGTCATATCGTCACATCATAATTTTTACCTATTTCAGCAGATGTAGAGACGTGAAATTTTACGTCTCTACTTTGAGTGCGTTTTCGGTAAATCTAAAATTAATGGATGGATTTTGTATTGAATTAGTCCCACTGTTGTTGATAATTAAATGAACATTCAATATTCATCAAGCAACATTTTTTCATAAATTTATTTTAAATAAATTTGACATAAGGGTGAGCAATGGTATTGGCGGGAATTAGAATTATTTTGGTGGAGCCTGCGGGTTCTCGGAATGTGGGTTCTATTGCTAGGGTGATGAAAAATTTTGGTTTACATCATTTAATATTGGTGAACCCCCAATGCTCCTGCTTAGGTGCAGAGGCGAAACAAATGGCGGTTCATGCCCAAGATGTGCTGGAATCGGCAGTAGTGGTGGCAAAATTAACGGATGCTTTACAAGGATGTAAGCGAGCGATCGCTACTACGGCTCGTCCCCGCGATTGGGACATTCCCCTAGAACATCCTAGTATAGCACTCCCTTGGCTCCTAGAACCGGCAGCACAACCAGCAGCACTTATTTTTGGTAGGGAAGATAGTGGTTTAACTAATGAAGAATTAAATTATGCCCAGCGATTTATTCGCATTCCCAGTAATCCAGAATATCCATCTTTGAATTTAGCTGCTGCTGTGGGCATTTGCTGCTATCAACTGGGAGAAAGCCTGGAATCTTTTTCCCCAGAAGACAATAGCTCCCAGGAATCCCCAAAAACAGACTTAGCTCCTTTGGAAGTTGTCGAAGCCTATCATCAGCAGTTAGAATCCTTACTACTAAAAATTGGTTATCTGTATCCCCATACAGCCCCTAGTCGCATGGAGAAATTTCGACAAATGTATCATCGTACTCAGTTACAAAATCGGGAAGTAGCAATGTTACGAGGGGTACTGCGACAGATGGAATGGGCGCTCTCCCATCAGGTGGAGGAGGGAAGGAGTGAGGGAGTGATGGAGTGATGGAGTGAGGGAGGGAAGGAGTAGGGGCGGGGTTTCCCCGCCCGGAGTGAAGGAGGGAAGGAGGTATTGTTATTATTGGTTGTGGACAAAATATTGTATAGAAGCCATTTGGTATCTTTTCTTGACATGCAAAGGTTTTAGGAAAGCGGTTTTAACTAGCCTAGTAACTATGGGGGTTCAAGAGACCGAAAAATAATGATAAATGACTGCAAGAATCATGAAACCCAGATGGGTATTGGACTTGTACGTTGGTAAATAGATCCCAAATGAGTTCTATATGAGAGACTAACTTGAAGTTATGGCTCAATCCAAAATCCAAATGTTTTAAACCAAATTTCAAAATCTAACTTGAGATAGATGAGTTAATTACTATCGTAGTGTTGACAGTAACTAAATGTACCGATAAATTTTCAGTACCAGGTATCTTCAAAAAGTACCTGCTGGTTCAGGAGTTTGTAAGCATAGCAGTCGAGTGGGTTACAAGGAGCAGCGGTGTCAGATTCTAGTTACAAATTAACAGCTTCCTCTCGGCGTAAATCCCCTAACCGCCGACTAGTTCGCCGTCCCGTGAAACAAACCAGCAATAATAGAGTAAATCATCAAGGGAATAGAAGGACTCAGGGGGGGGTGGTTGTCAAAGCACCAAAACCTAAACAAGTTCGTCCCGTTTCTGGTAATGCCAGTAATGCCAGAAAACAAGGGAGAGCATTAGTACCAGTAACAAAGCCATCTACACCCAGGGTAAAAAGGAGAGCTGCTCCGTTGCAACCTGGAACGGGTAAGCTGACAACTGTCAGGGTGAGAAAACAAAAAGTATCTCGGAAAGTCAGAGCATCCCGTAAAACCCGCTTAAAGCCTATGGCAAGAACCATTCTCTATGCCTTGAGGTTATTGATTGTGGGAGTGGGTATTGGGGCAATTATGGGCACTGTGTTATCTGTCTTAGACCCTGCTAATCGCATCACCCCAGCAGGAACATCATCCAATAACACTCAATTAAGACAAGCACAGTCACAACCCACTGCCAATTCCATTCATGGTGCTGGATTGTTTCTATCCCAAGAAATATCTCCCTTAAAGTCTACAGTCACAAATCTGGTGACTAGTAACACCAATCTCACACCAGGGATATTCTTGGTTGATTTAGATAATGGTAGTTATGTAGATATTAATGCTGCTGCCTCTTTTCCTGCTGCTAGCACGATTAAAATCCCCATTTTAGTTGCCTTTTTCCAGGATGTAGATACTGGTAAAATTCGTTTGGATGAATCACTAACTCTACAACCAGAAATGATTGCCGGGGGTTCTGGTGATATGAAGTCCAAAAAGCCAGGAACTCAGTTTACTGCCTTGGAAGTTGCCACCAAAATGATGATTATCAGTGATAATACGGCAACTAATATGCTGATTGAACGCATGGGTGGTATGGAGATGCTGAATCAGCGTTTCCGCAGTTGGGGTTTGAGAACTACAGCCATTCGTAACCTATTGCCCGATTTGGAAGGGACTAATACCACCAGTCCCAAAGAATTGGCGAGTTTGATGTCAATGGTGAGTAAAGGCAATTTAGTGAGTATGCGATCGCGCGATCGTATACTAGATATTATGCGACGTAATACCAGAAACCACTTATTACCAAAGGGTTTAGGTAAAGGAGCTACCATTGCCCATAAAACTGGTGATATTGGCTCTACCTTAGCAGACGCGGGATTAGTGGATTTACCCACAGGTAAACGCTATTTAGCAGCGGTAATGGTACAGCGTCCCCATAATGATCCCAGTGCAGAAACACTGATTCAATCAATTTCTCGTGCAGCTTACCAACAGTTTAGTCAAGCAAATCCCATGCCTCATAGTGGCTATCCATCGCCAGTAATTGCTCCTGGTGTTCCCAATGGGATGAATCAGACTTTACCAAGTAATGGTTATCCATCATCAGCAGTCCCTGGTGTTCCCAATGGTTATCCTGCACCAGCCATGAATCCTCAGTACTATCCTTATCGCAGATAAATATATCTCTACAGTTCATGACCAAATAGTAATCGGTATCAAGCCCCCAAATTCTATTTGTGGAAAAGGAAGAATTTTCCCCTACCCAAGTCCCTCGATTCATCAATGGGGGAAATGGTAACTGATAACTGATAACTGATAACTGATAACTGAAATGACATCTACTACCCCTACCATCCAATTTTTCGCTGGCGTTGCTGAAGATTTAACCAATGTCAGCTTGCGAAAGAATCCGCAAACGGGAAAACGGATTGTCGTGATGATATTCGAGCCCATTAAAGCATTGGAAGGGTTTAAAAGCTTCACCAAACAATCCTTAAATTCCATGCTGTTAACCGATGAAGAAGGGGAAATTCAGGTAACTCCCACCTCTACCAAGTTTATGTTTGGTGGTGATGAAGGCGATGAGCTGCGACAGGTAGAGTGCAAGGTGGAAATTGAACAAGACGAACATTGGGAACGCTTTATGCGATTTATGCATCGTTATGCAGATGCCAATGGTATGGCTTATAAGGAGGGAGGGAGTGAAGGAGTGATGGAGTGATGGAGTAGGGGCGGGGTTTCCCCGCCCGGAGTGAAACCCAACAAAAAGATGATTGTGTTGGGTTTTGTACTTCAACCCAATCTACAAATCGCTACAAATCGCTATTTTATGATAAGTAATCATCATTCACATCCAACCCTGACAACTGATAACTGATAACTTGCAGCATTCTCAATTAGCCCAAATGTCCGCCTAGGAATAAATTCCCAGGCTCAAAGACAAAGTCTGATAAATCAGACTGGGAAAGGCAGGAGAGCGCGTTACCCTACGGGAA
>JAAUYI010225300.1_pt1 | contig 16052 bp, 11 predicted proteins | sample 7278041 | NCBI WGS metagenome assembly JAAUYI01 (sample SAMN14350216, study PRJNA611818) | marine sediment metagenome | isolation source: surface marine sediment (0.6m) | place: French Polynesia: Moorea | collected 2018-08
AACAAATGTTTTTACTTCGTTCCATAAATAAATTTAGGGGCTTGGTGACCATTTTTCTTTTTCTTTACTTTTGCCTTTTTACTTTTTACTTTTGCCTTGTTCGGTCAATTTAAATGTATAATAAGTTTTGTTTTTGTGTATTTATACTGTGAATAATTGCTGCCACAACTTCTTTGACTTGGTGGTGAGTCAAACCCGGATACATGGGTAAAGATAATATTTGACCAGCTAGTTGTTCAGCATGGGGAAAGTCTCCAGGCTGATAGCCCAAATTGGTAAATGCTGGTTGTAGATGACAGGGAATAGGATAATGGATACCTGTTTGAATCCCTGCTGCTGTCATTTGTTCCTGAAGAGAGGAACGTTGAATTCCACAATTATCATCTACCCTAATTACATAAAGATGATAAACATGACCAGATCCGCTATGATTTTGCATTGGCTTAATACCTAGCAATTCTAAACAAGCGAGTTCGAGATCGTATTGCTGTGCAATTTGATAGCGATCGCTATTCCATTGGGATAAATATGGCAATTTCTCCAGTAAAACAGCAGCTTGTAATGTATCCAAGCGGCTATTAGTACCTAGTTCTGTATGGCAATACTTATAGGATGCACCGTAATTACGTAAGCGTAGCATTTTTTGGGCAATATTTGCATCCTTTGTTATCAGTATTCCCCCATCTCCCAATGCTCCCAAATTCTTACTGGGGTAAAAGCTAAAAGCTGCCGCTGTGCCTATGGAACCAGCGCGATATCCTTCCCTTGTAGCTAAATGAGCCTGGGCAGCATCTTCAAAAATCAGTAGGTTGTGGGTATGGGCAAAGTCTAAGAGTTTTGTGGGCGATACCATTTGACCGTATAAATGTACGGGAATAATGGCCTTTGTATTGGGTGTAATTACCCTTGCTGCTGCTGCTAAATCAATTAATGCGGTTTCTGGCTCGCAATCAACCAACACTGGCTTTGCACCTGCACGTAAAACACCAATTAAGGTAGCCACAAAGGTGTTTGCAGGCAAGATTATCTCATCTGATGAGCCGATATTACAAGCTTGTAAACCAAGAGCGATCGCATCTGTTCCCGATGCCACACCAACACCATATTCCACTCCTGAAATATTAGCAAAAGCCGTTTCAAATTCTTTGAGAGTTTCTCCCAAAACAAAATCACCTGCATCTAATACAGCCTGCATTGCTTGTTGCAATTGAGCTTGTATTGGTTGATGTTGTAAATTGAGATTTACAAATGGTATTTGGACAAAATTATGACTCATTTGATTTTTTAAATAAAATTGTAAATCTAATTTAGAAATTTTGTGTCAATTAAAGATTAAATTACTGATTCAAATAACCCACGCGATCGCTTCGCAGTATACTCTTTTTACCATGTCAGCAATTTGCGAGCCTACACCAATTTTATATTGCCCAGATAATAATTGAAACTAACACTATGAGGACAGAACTTACGCAAGTTTGAAGGAGGCAGGAGTTGAAAGGCAGTGGGAATTGGAGGTAGGAATTGGTCAGAGAATTCCAACCTCTCCCCAATTCTTTTCCCCAAGATGGGGCTTGTAACGAATTTAGGGGAAGGGATGGAGGGACACCCTGGGAGTAAAACTGCCCCCTGCCCCCCAGATAGAGGGGGAGTAAAGCAAGTAGTTCAAATCTAGAAATTGAATAATTTATTTTTTGGTGTTCCCCGTTCTCCGTTCCCCGTTCCCCGTTCCTTCTCCCGAAGGAAGTTGAAACCGCTATTTTTCTTTGGTCATCATAGAATATTCTGTTTGGCTATTGGGAAAAATTTTTCCCCAGATTTTGTTGATCTGACTCCAAATTGGGGAATGCTTAAAAATAGCAAATTAAATAACCCATAAACGGCGGTTATATAAAAAACTACAGTATCGATTAATTATCAAGGTAATAATGGCAATGGTAGAGCCAGATAACAAAATGTTTAATATCAACAACGAATGTAACTCTCAAAATCCACGAGAGGAGCGCAGGCTCAAAGCTTTATCAGAATTAAATTTACGGCAACCAGAAACAATTCCTGTTTTTGAAGAAGCAACTCAAACTGCTGCTCACTTTTTGAATGCACCAATTTCTATTTTAGGTTTTATCGATCAAGAAAATCATTGGTTTAAGTCCGCAGTCGGCTTATCTCGCCTGGGATTAATGAATAAGTTGGCACAAACTCGCCAACTTTCGCGCCAAGAGTCATTTTGTACCCAGGTAGTGGAAAATGCTCAAGTACTAATGATAAATGATACTAGTGAAAATACTTATAGAGAACTGATTAATAGCCAGCTAATACAAGATTATGGTATTCGCGCCTACTTGGGAGCGCCACTGATAGATGGTGCGGGTAATTGTTTGGGAGCAATAGCGGTGATGGATTTGGTGACACGCCAGTTTACCCATCAAGATGTTGAGTTTCTGCAAATCATAGCTCGGTGGAGCATGAGTGAATTTGAACGCAATCGGCTGTTGCAAAAATCTCCATCAACTACTTACCTTCACAGCGTTAGTAGGAAGTCGAATTTGCCAGTGGAAGCCAAAAATACCACTACTTCAGAAATTATTTTACCTCCATCTATTCTTTCAGAAAATCCAGTTTCTACTAACCAGTTGAAATTGGAATTATTAGGACAGTTGACCCAAGAATTGCGTACACCGTTAACTTCTGTGTTGGGTATGGCTAGTGTCTTGGGGAGGGAGATTTATGGTCCTTTGACAACTAAACAGAGAGAATATCTGGAAATTATTCAACACAGTGGGCGTTATTTGCTCTCTCTGGTGAATGAGATTACTGAACTCGGAGCAATGACTGACATTAACTCGATGAAGTTAAACACCGCTCCTGTAGACATTGAAATGCTATGTCAACAGGCAATAAATACCCTGGAAGAAGTTGCTCATCGCCGAGAGCAAGACATTCGCCTCTCCATCGAACCTGGACGCAGTCGTATTTATCTTTTGGATAGAGATAAAGTCAGGCAAATACTTTATCACCTAATTTTTAGCGTGATTCAAATGTCAGCTACAGGTAGTCTGGTGAGAATTCATATTTCCTATAAGGATGATAATCTGAATCTCACTATATGGGTTTCCCATCCCTGGCTGGGAGATGGAATTACAGAGGTTGATCCTTTCTTTAGCTTAAAGAATTTACCACAATTCGAGTTTAGTAATTTTGTTTCTAACTCCAGTAGCCCTTCGGATAAATCCGATGAACTGGGAAGTCCATCGATGCTAGAAAATAATTATCAACAGATGAGTGCAACCGATAGTTCTAGTGCGGAGGGAGAAGGGGATAAGTCCAATCCTCGTTTGTCTCGTGAAAGTTTGGGACTATTACTCAGCAGTCATTTAGCGGAGCTGCACGGTGGGCAAATTTCCACTCAAGGTTCTCCAGAATCAGGGTATCGCTACGTGCTATCTTTTCCAATACAGCAGGAAAATTCCTCAGAAGTAGTTGATGAGGTTTGACTGATAACTGATAACTGTTAGCGTAGCTCCGACCCAGGAGGCTAACTGATAACTGAAATGACGCTCTCTATATACCTAGTTTTTTATTGCTAAAGCTTGGTATATATAGTCTAATAATTCTTCCATAGATATGGAACGAGGTAGAACTTGAGTCACCACCTCACCCATAGCAGTTTGGATAGATTTTAAGGTATGGGATGGTAATGAATAAGATGCTGTTTTGATGCGATCTACATCTACTGCTTGGATACCATCAAAATTCAATTCTGGATAGGCAGTTAATACTCTATCGGGCATGGAAACTATTACTAATACGGGGGGTAAATCAACGGTTATTTGCCTCAATATTTCTAATACTGCCAGAACTTCTGCCTGGATGGTGGATTCTGTTAAACAAATCAATAGTAGATCAACGCTTTGATGGCGCAATTGTTGTAAAAACTCTGCCCAAGAACGTCCCAATGTAGCTTTAAAACCTGCTGTTTGTAAATACTGAATCAGAGCTTGGAGCCACTCCGAACCACGATGAATTGATGCAAAATTCAACTCTTGGGAAGAGTTACCATTTTTACTCCCATGCAAAGATTGATTTGCTAATTCATTAGTTTGGATTTGTTGATACTTAACACTAGGTAAATCCGGCAATGAGGTGACATCGACAACTAAAATACTGGGCGGACAGCATCTACCAGCAGCAATTTGTAGTACTGATCGCAAAATTTCTGTGGTTTTATGGGAGCCAATTGTTTGTGTATTTAAGGGTGTTAAACAAGGAAAAACGCAGAGTTCGGGAATTAGGGAAGCAGCCTGGGTAGTTTTCACATCGCAAATGACTAGGGGTAAATTTTTCAGGCGACGATGTTGGCTCAGTTTTTTGAGATAAGTTTGCGGGTTGGCAATTTCTCGATCTAGTAAAATCAAATCGAATTGCCAGACTCTAGCTAAAAGTTCTGCTTGCTCCAAATCATCTACTTCAATCACTCGGTGTTCTGGTAATTGGGGGTGGGGATTAAAGAAATCTTGCTCAGAGTGAATTAATCGTAAAATTCGCAATGGGGTATGAGTTGCAGGAGCATCTTTTGGTTCTTGGGTTTTGTCTTCTGGTAATTCACAAAAGCTGTCTAAAAGCTGTGCCAGTAAGTGATGCTGTACTGGTAAACTCAAAAAACCATCAGCTAGGTTGGCAAATGCCTGTTCTTTTTCTGCTGCTGTGGCTGTGACAATCACGGGTATTTGACGGATGACTCGATCTGATTTAATTAATGTCAGTACATCCCAACCAGATAGTAAAGGTAGCAGTGGATTGATGAAAATGACTTGGGGTTGTAAGCGTCGGGCTTTTTCTAATGCTTCTGTGCCGGAACGGGCAATTACTACTCGGTAGCCCAAAGCTGTTAATTTCTCCGTCACATCTTCAATGTATCGAGCAACGGCTTCTACCACTAATACTAGTCTGTGGGAAGTATGGGCGTTGTTAGTTGCCGAGAACATGGCAACTTCTCGCATCCCCACGGGCTGGCGATAGTTGCCGACTCCTGGGGTAGAATCGAGTAGATAGTTTCTGGTGAAATTGCGATCGCTGGTCAATCTACCCATATCTTTGACATCTGGTTCACCAAACCCTGTTTTCGGGGGACTGGGGGGTAGGAGCAAGGTAAATTGGCTACCTTTTCCTTCGGTTGATAAAAAGCTGACATCACCCCCGTGCAGCCGTGCTAAAGCCCTAGTTAATACCAGCCCCAACCCCGTACCCTCAAATTGGCGGGTGAGGGGATTTTCCAATTGTTGAAATTTTTGAAAGATTAAGTGTTGCTGATGTTCGGGAATCCCAATGCCTGTATCCCAAACTGTAAAAGCAATCCAACCCTCCCAACAATTAACGGTTAAACCAATTTCTCCACTAATTTCCGTAAATTTAAAGGCATTGGAAAGCAGATGTACCAACATTTGCCGCAGACGCAATTCATCGGCAATCATCTCTTGTAACCCTGGTTCAATGGAGAGGGTAAATTGGTGTTCCTGGGAATTTGCTGCTGGATTGGGAGTATTTCTACCTTTATAGGTTTGGTTGTACATTTTATTCGCTTCGTCGTAAGCGCGATCGCAAACTGTGCGAATATTGACTGGTGCTAGTGTCAATTCCATTTGACCCGTTTCCATGCGAGTCAAATCTAAAATATCGTTGACTACACTCATCAGGTGTCGTCCACTTTGATGAATTAATCCAGCGTAACGGGCTTGGCGTTCGTTGAGTTCTCCTAATTGTTGATCGACCAATAACCTGGATAGCCCCAAAACTGCTGTTAGGGGAGTTTTCAACTCGTGGCTAATACAGGCGAGAAACTCGTCTTTGAGGCGATTTAATTGAATCAAATCGGCATTTTTGGTGGCTAGTTCCTGACACAATTGTTGCTGCTCGGTGACATCAGTAGCTAATACTAGCCACAGATGATTGTCCGGAGTTGGCGACTGGGAATCTAACTTTTCTCCAATATCGGCAATATCTAAGGGAATTTTGCTAAACTGCCAAATCCGCTCTTGATTATTTTGCATTTCGACAATGCAAATACAACTACCCAATTGGTCATCCCAAAAGCAATGATTGTTATTGGCATCTGTTGCTAATAATTGTTCTGATGAAAGCTGTTCAGTGGTTGTAGTGGTGATGGGCTGTAAGCTATGTATGTGATCTATTTCTGGACTATCTTCTTCAGAAACACGATGGTTTCCTCTCTCTTTTCTTCTATGGGTATTGCCATTCCTACTCACCGGGAAATATGTACCACCTGCTGATGAACTCTCTTCTGTTCCCGCCAGGATGGTTTTTACCTGTTGCTTAATACCTTCTAAATCCTTTAAATTTCCTAATTGCTGCCACCAAGCTGGATTTTGCATCACCACTTCCCCAATACTGGTTTCCAGCATTAAAGGCCAGGGCAATCTTTCCAATAAGGGTATTAATGCCTTATCTTCTGGGGTGAGAAATGTTTTTGTCTGTTTTGTGGAGGAACAACTAGTGTTTACATTAGTGGGATTTTGCCCTTGCTGTCTCAATACAAATTGCAGCAGTCCACCACTATCTAGTAAGCCGAGAAATTTGCCGTCTTTATCTGTCAATGCCCAGTTTGTATATTTGTCAGTTTGATTTTTTGCCGATGCCAACAACAGGGTTAATTGCTCAATCCCACAATCAGCTGATAATGTTGATATAGGTTCAATTATGGCTTGACCCCATATAGAAATTGGCTGCTGTAAATCCAATGTTTCATTAGTTGCACTGAGTAGCTGGGGCAGGATACCAGTAGTATGTAACATCCCAATGGGCGATCGCTGCTGATTTAAGATTGCCACGCGATCGCATCCGGGTTGCCCAAACATCTTCAGCACAACTGCGGTAACAGTTGTTTCTAAGCATTCTGGTACCCTGGTAATAAATTCACAAAGCGGTTGATTTGACATTGACATAAGGCTTGAGGGCTGTTCTCCCTAAGGACGAAAACATTGGGAATCACTAATCAAAAATCCATTTTCTTAAAATATAGAGTGTGGGGTATTAGGAAGCTAATTACTTGAAATTAGGAGAAACTGACTCACCCATTGGCTTGCCCATACCCTCGCGAGAGCGACTCCCCTTTTAGCCCCGAAAAAAGCATTCATCGAAAATTTGGGTCCGCAAACCCCATCCTTCCCTTGACGGCTTTACATATCCCTTACGGGAACGGGTTTTTAAATGCTTATCAGCCGAGAACCCGTAAACTCATCTGGTCAGCTTGTGAGTTTCAAGCTATGCCTGAAACTCAGTGTCTTTAGACCTGAGTTGCTGACTATCCACTTATTACTACTCTTATAGAAATAGCAACAGCTAAAACAATTATGGTTCCTCAGCAAGTCTTTGGAACCATTAGGAATTATAATGATTGAGAATGCTACAATCCTTCATGTTTGTTCAAATATCTTATTAAGGAGTAAAATTTAGACAATAAAAAATCATATTTTCCCATTCTCATCCACACCTTAATGTCTCAAAAATCTTGTTTGAACATATACAAGGTAGAAGAATATCTCATACCCCCTGACAAAAAAAAGGATTGCAAATGGTATAAATACCAAAACGTCTACTTAATATCTATTGGTATTATCAAGACAAAATATTCAAGTAATCACAACTTACTTAAGATGAATAATTTTGTTGAGAAATATACCCACTCAATAACGCTGGGCGTTTTTTGAAAAATGAACTTAATAGAGAAGCAAAAATTGCTCAAGCAATTAAAAGCTGATTATCGTCAAATTCTTATAAATTACTTTACCACAGATAGTAGCATCGTAGACAAAATAGATCAGTTTATCAATGCGTTATTTTATGCTAATATTCCTGTGCCCCAAATTATAGAGATGCATATGGAAATTATCGATGATTTTTCTAAACAATTGAGGTTAGAGGGCAGGGATGATGAAGCTTTACTAGACTACCGTTTAGCCTTAATTGATGTTTTGGCTCATTTGTGCGAGACCTATAGATGTTCTCTACCCAAACACAACAACCAATCCTGAATTGATTTTATTGATTATACCTATTTAAATTAATAGCAAAAATCCATACTAATAGCGGATGGTTCCCCAAACACAATTTTCGATAAAATGCTCCCATTGCTGATCTAAGTACTATTGACTTACAAGTAATTATCCATTGCCATGCTCTCATCAGCCACCAGAAACCAGATAGAGTTGCTATAGTTTGATTGGAGCGCAGTTCGAGATATGCTGTTGGTAAGGCTGAATTACAACAGCAATAATCTATTAGGTTAACTTACAAGATGTATTTCCGTTCCTATCTATAGATAGCCTGTGCCATATATGGATAAAGTCAGAAAAACCTACGTTCTCAAGCTATATGTAGCAGGTAATACGCCGAACTCAGTCCGGGCATTGAAAACACTCAAAAACATTTTAGATCAAGAGTTTCAAGGGGTTTATGCTTTGAAGGTGATTGATGTGCTAAAGAATCCGCAGCTAGCGGAAGAAGACAAAATATTAGCCACGCCAACTTTGTCTAAAATTTTGCCACCTCCTGTCCGCAAAATTATTGGCGATTTATCAGATAGGGAAAGAGTACTAATTGGTTTGGATTTATTATATGAAGAATTAACAGAAGAAGAATCTGAAGACTAGGAAAATTTAAGTTTAAATAGTCAGTCATTTAACAAAAGAGGATGTATAGAAACTGGGTTAAGTACCCATCGATTGGAAGCAAAAATGAGTGAGCAAGAACAATCAGGGCAAAACAATACAAATGTACTTAAAGGCGTAGAAAAAATACGCACCATGATTGAAGGGTTTGATGATATTAGTCATGGTGGATTTCCAGTTGGTAGAACAACTTTAGTCAGTGGCACTTCTGGGACGGGGAAAACTTTATTTTCTCTCCAGTTTCTCTATAATGGCATTAGTTTTTTTGATGAGCCAGGAGTTTTTGTAACTTTTGAAGAATCTCCGAGGGATATTATCAAAAATGCCTGTATTTTTGGTTGGGATTTACAACAACTAATAGAGCAAGGAAAATTATTTATTCTTGATGCTTCTCCAGATCCGGAAGGTCAGGATATTGTGGGTAATTTTGATTTATCTGCACTGATTGAGCGTTTACAATATGCCATTCGTAAGTATAAAGCTAAACGAGTTTCTATTGATTCATTAACTGCTGTCTTTCAACAATATGAAGCCGTAGGCATAGTACGTCGCGAGATATTTCGTCTAGTTGCCCGTCTGAAGCAATTGGGTGTCACCACCATTATTACCACTGAGCGCAGTCAAGAGTATGGCCCAATTGCAGCTTTTGGTGTGGAAGAATTTGTTTCCGATAATGTGGTGATTGTGCGGAACGTTTTAGAAGGAGAACGTCGTCGTCGTACTATAGAAATTCTCAAGTTACGGGGTACTACCCACATGAAAGGGGAATATCCGTTCACAATTACCAATGATGGTGTTAATATTTTTCCTCTGGGGGCGATGCGGTTAACTCAGCGTTCCTCCAACGTGCGGGTATCCTCTGGGGTGAGGACTCTAGATGAGATGTGTGGGGGTGGTTTCTTTAAAGATTCCATTATTTTGGCAACAGGAGCCACCGGAACCGGCAAAACCTTATTGGTGAGTAAGTTTATCCAAGATGGTTGTGTGACAGGAGAAAGGGCAATCTTATTTGCTTATGAAGAATCTCGGGCTCAGTTGTCTCGTAATGCCTATTCTTGGGGGATTAATTTTGAGGAGTTAGAGCGTCAGGGATTGTTGAAGATAATTTGTACTTATCCAGAGTCTACAGGGGTAGAAGACCACTTGCAAATTATCAAGTCAGAGATTGCTGATTTTAAACCGGCTCGAATTGCCATTGATTCCCTTTCTGCCTTGGCTAGGGGGGTAAGCAATAATGCATTTAGGCAATTTGTGATTGGTGTCACGGGTTACGCCAAACAAGAAGAAATCACAGGGTTTTTCACCAATACCACAGACCAGTTTATGGGTTCTCATTCCATTACAGATTCCCACATTTCCACAATTACTGACACGATTATTATGCTGCAATATGTGGAAATTCGTGGAGAAATGTCGCGAGCCATCAATGTATTCAAAATGCGCGGCTCTTGGCATGACAAGGGTATCCGTGAGTACAATATTACTGCTGATGGCCCGGAAATCAAAGATTCTTTCCGAAATTACGAAAGAATTGTCAGTGGTGCTCCAACACGCGTTACTATCAATGAGAAGGCGGAACTTTCTCGCATTGTCAGAGGATTTGAAGACAAGCAGGGTTCTGACACTTCAAGTTAGCATCATGTTATATTCTGTGGTGAAAAACGGTTTCTACCGCTTAATTTTTGTGTGAGGGGATGCGGTGAAAGGACAGCAAATATTCCATAGCTTCTTACCTGGCGTGACAGTGGCGGTATTAACAACTCAGCCTGCTTGGGCTGAGACTGTAAAAGTAAACGACTCGCAACTGAATCCCACGCCCAGTGTTTTAACTTCCACTTCTGGTGGTAAATTACTAAGTAATAATAATGAAAAGCAATTGTTCCAGATTAGCGATCGCCCCCTGTCTGCCAAGGTGATTCCTGCTGGAACAACTATAGTTAAGGTTGAGCCTGTTACAAGCAAAAATTTATCCACCCAAGTGGCTGGCAAAACAGGCGTACCCATAGGGAAAAGACCCATTCAGAGTAAAAAACAGGTGTCATTTTTGACACCTGAAATATCGATTCCTGAGCATTTACTTGGAAATGATTTGGCTCGAAGTGACAAACAACTGAGTTCTTCATTATCCGCAGGGAATAGAATACGAAATAATGTTATTGCTAAAGAAACTAATTTAGTTGCTAGTAGATCAGAAAAATCAGTTTCTTCCCAACAAAGTGCAGGCGATCGCCTAAAATCTGCTTTACGAAGATCTAGTAAAAATAATACTGTATCCCAGCCTGTGGAGCTAAATAGCTGCCGGCAGGTAAGGAAGGGCAACACCAATGTACCCGTAGCTTTAGTGCTTGCCTCCCATAAATGTAACAGCCAAACAAAACCAAGGCAAAAGCTAGCACAAACGGAACAGCCTAAACCTCCTGCTGTGGAACAACCAGGGGTTACTAAATCTACTCCAGTTCCTAACTATCTCAATCCCAGTCCCAATCCTTTAAAATTTCCCACTAAACCAGAGGAAGTGAAGGTTAAGGGGACTCAACCGATTACTTTAAAACAGGCGTTGGAATTAGCCAGACGCAATAATAAGGATTTGCAAGTAGCAGTATTGCAGTTACAACGCTCTAAAGGAGCATTAAGAGAGGCACAAGCAGCTTTATATCCCAACATCGGCGTTCAGACTCAAGTGAGCCGCCAACAGTCTTCTAGTGGCCAATTGAGTGATGAGTTGCAATCCCGTGCTGAGGAGGGTTTGCCACCCCAACTACGTAGTCCTTCACGAGATCCCGTAACTACCAACTTTACAGCCCTGGCACAATTCACCTATAACCTCTACACATCTGGTAACAGGTCAGCGACAATTAAAATCGCCAAAGAACAGATGCGTAATGCTGAATTGCAGGTGGAGAATATCTCCGAGCAAATTCGTCTGAGTGTTGCTACAGAATACTACAATCTGCAACAAGCAGATGAACAGGTACGGATTGCCCAATCTGCCGTGAAGAATGCAGAAGCCAGTTTAAAAGATGCTGAAGCTTTGGAACAAGCAGGGGTTGGTACGCGGTTTGCTGTGCTGCGTTCTCAGGTGAACTTGGCTAATGCTCAACAGGATTTAACTAATGCCCTCTCCCAACAAAAAATTGCCCGGAGTACCTTAGTAAACCGCTTGAGTTTGCCCCAATCAGTGGAAATTAGTGCTGCTGATGAGGTGAAATTGGCGGGTTTATGGAATAAATCTTTGGAAGAAAGTATTGTGCTGGCTTTTGGTAATCGTCCAGAATTGCGACAAAACCTGATACAACGTAATATCAGCAAGCAGCAACGGCGACAAGCATTATCAACCTTAGGACCACAAATTAGTGTAATTGCTAATTATGACCTGTTGGATCAGTTTGACGATCGCATCGGTCTTACTGATGGTTATTCAGTTGCCTTAAGGGCTACCATGACCTTATTTGATGGTGGAGCTGCCAAAGCCAGAGCATCTCAGGCAAAAACCAATATTGCGATCGCTGAAACTCAATTTGCTCAACAACGTAACCAAATCCGCTTTGAGGTAGAACAGGCTTATTCTCAGTTGAAGTCTAATTTGGACAGTATCCAAACTGCTAATGCCGCTTTGGAACAAGCTAAAGAAGCATTACGTTTAGCTCGGTTAAGATTCCAGGCTGGTGTTGGTACTCAAACAGAAGTAATTGACTCAGAAAGTGATTTAACTAGGGCAGAAGGCAATCGAATCGAAGCGATTCTCGATTACAACCGCTCTTTGGCTAATTTACAGCGATTTGTTACTTCTAGGTCATTCCGTTAAATTTAGCCGTTCGGGTTTTCAACTGCTGAGCAACCTCTTTTCCCTGAGAAAAGGGGTTTTTGCCTGTCTTGGAGATTTAAAAATTAGTGTTGGTAAATCATTTGTGTCTTGAATCTAACAACTTGCACCAACTCCGATCAAAGGAGGCAGAGCCTCCTTTCCCCTAGTTACCAGGCTCAGCCTGGTAACTAGAATAGTGACCATTGAAGAAAATTGGCACTTAGTTTAGTTGTTGATGTGTTGGGAAATCATTACAATAACATAGCTGAGTACATCAACCCTTGGCATATAGTAAAAGCAGCTTTATGACGACCGTTACATCCAAAGAAATTGCCCAATTCCGTTCTCTGTTGGCAGATTATCCCCAAGCCTTGGAAGCACTTGATTTAATTGAGGATTGCGAGGGAGATTTAGAGGACGCAACAATGACCCTAGCCATTCGGGTAGGACAAGAACCAGGAGCAGATAATTCAGAATGGTTAGATGCTTTGGCTAAAAAATGGCGTGCTGTTATTTGTCAAGCTGAATTAAGGGAAGATTTACTCAATGGTAAACTCCAAGGGATAATGACACAACTAAATGGAACATCAACCTTTCCCAAAATTTTAGCTGCACCCGTTCTCATGTATGTTTTTAAACAAGGTTGGAATAATTTTTGTCAACCATTGGACACTATTAATTGAAGAAGGAAGAAGGAAGAAGGTTTGAGCGAGGTTTTGAGATGGGGACAAAGGACCCCAATTCAAAACGGACAACCCATAGGGGATGGGGTTTTTGAACCCTATAGTCATCATCAGAAGTTTGAACAACAGGACGCTCAAACCTGGTGACTTCAAACTTCTGACTTCGATAAAATTATCTTTAACTGAAGCATATTGCGCGATCGCCTAGCAATATACTACTCAAATCAAAATGATTAAATCCATGAATTATCTTGTTGCTGTATTACCAGACCGAATTAAAGCCGAAGCTGCTTACTTAGCTTTAGAAAAGCAAGAAATAAAAAGCACTATTTTAGGTAAAGGTTATAAAACTGCTGATGAATTTGGCTTAATTGACCCCAAAGAACCAGCGAGAAAGCAAGTTAAATTAATGGCTTTGTGGTTAGTACCATTCGGTTTTTTTGCTGGTTTTACCTTTAGCTTAATCACCGATTTACATACTTTCGCTTGGGCTGGTGAAATTGGCAATCATTTGGTAGGAGGACTACTTGGTGCTGTGAGTGGTGGTTTAGGCAGTATATTTGTTGGTGGGGGAGTAGGTTTATTTTTCGGTAGTGGTGACGCTTTAGCCTATCGAAATAGACTGAATGCAGATAAATACCTGATTGTGGTGCAGGATTCTGAAAGTGTTACCCGAAAAGCAACTCAGATTTTACGGCAATTTGAACCCGAAAATATTCAAGGTTACGCAGACAATACTCTACGTTAGTGAGGAGTTAAGTTAATTCATAATTCATAATTCATAATTCATCATTCATCATTCATAACTATTAATAATGTTGCCACGGGAAGAAATTTTAAAAGGTGTTGAAAATCGGGATACTGTTGCTCGTGTAATTGATTTAGCAGAACAAGCTATCAAAACTTGGGAAGTTGTGTTAACAGACTTTTTATCTCCTCCTGAGTTAGCAGAAATACAACAAGCTTTCAGCCGATTAACGGAAGTACAATTACTAGCTTGGGGGGGATATCCCCAGGCTGAACGGCAAAGAATAGCGATCGCTCGTTCCGAATTACCCCTAGAACAATCTCAAGTTGCGATCGCTGCTGTGGATATTGCGGGAAATTTCCTGTTTGACACCGCCACTCACCGTGACTTTTTGGGGGCCATGTTAGGGACTGGGATTGTCCGGGAAAAGACGGGGGATATTAATCTTTTGGGAGAAAGAGGTGCCCAGGCAATTGTTGTACCAGAGTTGGTAGAATTTTTAGAACTCAATCTCAAACAAGTGCGATCGGTACCTGTCAAAACCCAAGGGATTGATTTGAGTGAATTAAAAATACGGGAACCGAGAAAGAAAGAATTAACCACCGTGGAAGCCTCTTTACGCTTAGATGCGATCGCATCTGCTGGTTTTGGGATGTCCCGCAGTAAAATGGCTGACTTAATTACTGGTGGGGATGTACGTGTCAACTGGAAGGAAGTCACCCAAGCCAGTGCTCAAGTCAAATCTGGAGACTTAATTGCTATTCGCGGTAAGGGACGTTTAGAGGTTGGTGACATCGCTATAACTAAAAAGCAACGTTACCGAGTTCAGTTGACAAGATATGTTTAAGATAATTTTACCAATAACAAGGGCATAAGAAGCATTGCACCCCTCGTATACCATTTTGAAAAAAGAATGCAACAGATAGTTAGGGGCACGGCATCGTCAGATAATTTTATACACCAAAAGATTGTAGATGCCGTGCCCTTACGAATCATGTATGTCTCGCAAACATTATTTTAATTTGTATTATTAGTTAGCAATTAATCAGCCACTAACTAATAGAAAATAACCTCTAAGCTTGAAATTGTTTTTCCAAAAGACTGACTATAGTTTCCCGAGGAAAAAATCTAGAAATGTTAACTATAGCATGATTGACAAGACCGCCACTTACCACCGTTGATTTACCCTTATCTAAAGCATTAAGAGCATCATTTACTACTTCCTCTGGAGTGGAAATTTTATTGGCTTTATTTGCAAAGCTTCCAGGGAAATCTGCGGCTACAAAAAAGTTAGTGTCCGTAGGACCAGGACAAACGACTAATACACCCACTCCATAGGATTTATTTTCTGCCCATAATGCCTCACTGAAATTAAGGACAAATGCTTTGCTCGCAGCATACACGGAAAGATAAGGCATGGGCTGGAAACCAGCGATGGAAGACACATTAATAATGCTTCCCGAACGACGTTTCCGCATTCCAGGCAAATATTTATGGGTCAAATCTACTAATGCCAATACATTTAATTGCAACATCTTGATTTGCTTTTCTCCATCCCTCTCAGCAAATTCACCGTAATCACCAAAACCAGCATTATTAATCAATAAATCAATGGTCAAATCCTTGGCTTGGGTTGTATTAAATACGGTGGTTGCAGCATCTGTTTCTGTCAAATCTTGAACAATCACCTCGACTTGAATTTTATATTGCTCTTGTAGTTTTTGAGCCAGTTGTTTTAGTTTGTCCTCTGAACGAGCCACAAGCACAAGATTTGTATTATGTGCCGCAAGTCTCTCGGCAAAGGTTTTACCAATTCCAGCGGAAGCACCAGTAATTAAAGCTGTTGGCATTTTAAATATTGTGATATTTACTTAACTTAATAAATATTAACAAAATTTACAAATATAGGTAACTAGTTTATTGTACATAGATTATTAGCAAAATATTATACTTTATAAATAATTCATAGAGTGGTCTGAAATTCAAAAAACCTTTTGAACAAAGCGGTAAACACACCTATATATTTTTATCTATACTCCTAGGGGTTTAAAACCCCATCCCCTACGGGTTGTTTGTTTTGTGTTGGGGTTTAAATCCCCATTACAAAACGTAATTACGAATTACGAATTACGAAT
>JAAUYI010105353.1_pt1 | contig 16024 bp, 13 predicted proteins | sample 7278041 | NCBI WGS metagenome assembly JAAUYI01 (sample SAMN14350216, study PRJNA611818) | marine sediment metagenome | isolation source: surface marine sediment (0.6m) | place: French Polynesia: Moorea | collected 2018-08
AAGTCTTGGCGACTTGCTAAGTACAAGTATTTTACCATGCTTCACGGGCAATAAATTAGAGGGGCTGTGTGCGGAGGTTGCCTCCGCACTTTATACGCCCCGTCCCGTGTCATGTTTCCTCCTACGGCTGAAAGCACATAGGTTTCCACACTTCCCGTATTTATTATGAAATTACACTTGATACCAACTGTTTAGTTTTTTTTAAAGAAATTTATAGTTTCAGTTGAGAAAAAACTTCCCGTAAAACTTGAGCAGAATCTCGTAGTTGCTGCTCTTCAGCTTGGTTGAGAGCTAAATTAACTGTTTTAACTATTCCTTTTTCGTTAACCACTGTAGGCAAACCCAGACAAACATCATGAATATCATAAAAACCATCAACCAGACTGCTAACTGTTAGAACCCGCTCTTGACTGCGTAAAATAGCTTTGACAATATCAGTTACAGCTAATCCAATGGCATAAGAGGTATATCCTTTGCGCTTGATAATCTCATAAGCAGCATTTTTTACTTGGTCAAAGATAGTGGTTAACTCTTTTTGTTCAGCAGCACCAAGATTCTCCCAACCGTTGGCTACGAGTTTTACTCCAGCTACATTGGCAGTACTCCAGACTGGCACTTCACTATCTCCATGCTCGCCAATAATATAAGCATGAACGCTGCGGGCATCAATATCTAATTTTTTAGCCAGTAGAGAACGGAAACGAGCCGTATCGAGAACTGTTCCCGAACCAATCACCCTGGAGCTAGGCAATCCAGAGATTTTCAGACTGGCATAGGTCATGATATCAACGGGATTAGTAACAATCAACAAAAGAGCATCGGGACAGTATTTAACTACATCATCAAGAATACTGTGGAAAATAGCAACATTTCGTTCTAATAAATTTAAGCGACTTTCCCCTGGCTTTTGAGCAGTTCCTGCCGTGATAATCACTAAATCGGCATTCTGTCCCACATCTGCTACTGTTCCTGCTTTGAGGTCTGTAGGAGAAAGAAAGGGCATTCCGTGAAGTAAGTCCATTACTTCTCCTTCAACTTTATCTTGAGCTAGGTCTTGAAGAATTAATTCATCGAAGCAGTCTTGAATCAAGAGAGAATAGGCACAAGCCAGACCTACTTGACCAGCACCAATAATGACTCCCTTACGAGGACTTAGAGGAGCGGGTTTTTCTGCTTCAGGGTTAGAAATAAACAGTTTTTGAAACATAAAACTTTAACTTTTGTACGATCGATCGCCTTGATTTCAAAATCTTCTAGTTTTTTGAATTCCCCAAGCCAAGCCAGACACTATGGTAGTTAGCAACAAAAAGAGAATAAAGCCTCCAGGCAAAAACCCTAAGATGCCCAATCCTCTAAAAATATAAACTACTAAAAAGCTGAGTAAAGACAAAGCAAAGAATTTTAAGAACATAGTATTTAACGTCAGTTCGGGTTAAGAAAGTTAATTTGTTTTGTTGAATGGACAATGGACAATTGACAATGGACAACGAGTATTTCAAGTGTTTATGTGACAACGAAATAATTATTGTTTCGGCTTATTCCGAACTCAGGTTATTTAAAATTACACTATCTCTTCATTATGCAATATCAGTAAATTGCCTATTTTGGCATTCTTACAATTTATGTTTTGTGCTTAAATACTTATCAGTTTCTCGCAATCGCTTACTCAAGAAGCGACATATTTCTAAAATAATATGGGGACGTTGAGCGATCAAACTGATAAAGCGTTTTTTTTCTAACTTGAATAGGGTGCAATTAGAAAGCGCGATCGCGCCATCCCAACGAGGTGCATTATCAAAGAGTGCCACTTCACCAAAATATTGTCCTTGAGATAGTTGTTTAATCTCTTGTTGTTCTCCATCGAGAGTTTTGATGATTTTGATAGTACCTTCGGCAATAATATAGAGATGATCGCCCCAACTACCCTCAGTGTAAATAGTTTCATTGATTAATACTTGTTGTTGCTCTAGTGCTTTATCGATTAAGAATAGCTCGTCTAAAGAAAGGTTTTTAAACAGAGCCACATTTTTAAGTAACAGTAATCGGTTCATCGATGAATTAGTGGGAGAGAGAAGTTGGTAAGAGGAAAGAAAAATTTCTCTGGCAACCAATTGAACCACAGGATCGCTATCTTTGAGTAGGGCAGATGGTATCACCGCCAAAGCTATCAACGCGCCAGTTCTGATCCATCTGTCTTTTGACTCTAAGGCTTCAAGGAGTATTTTATAACCTTTGTTTCTCAACCATTGAGGGTTAACAGTACTGGCGTTCACTTCTTTAAGTTGAACTTTATTTCCTGGTGGTTCTTGTTGGACTATTTGTTCGAGTAGAGGAACTAAGGGCAAGACAAAACGCCGATGACCTAAAGAAACTAGTACTTCTACCGCGTTAGCTAAGTCTCTTTGATCTGTAGTAGCTAAAATCCGCGTGACAGCATTAACTGTACGAGAATAGCCCAGACAAGAAAGGATATACAAAACTTTTTGAATTAAACGTTGATGGTAATCATTAATTGCGATCGCTAAAGGTTGCCAACTAGGATCGTTGGGGGGAATTTGTTGTTGCCACTTACGAGTGCGAGTCAGTTGCTCAAACTCAGGAGTTAGATACTTAAATAAAATATCATTAGCGTCTCGGTTACGTACTTTGGCAATAGCTTCGATCGCTGTATCTACTACTTCTTTTTGCGGAGATGATAAACTTTCTTGGGCTAAAGATAAACCTGGTTTGCCATAAGCAGATAGGGTACTGGCTACTTGCTGACGCACCCTGGGATGAGGATCTCTCAGTCCAGTTTTGATATAGGGAAGCATTTCTGCACAACGGGTAATCCCTAATAGTTTAAAGGCAGCAATTCTTACTAGTGGTTCAGAATTATTAATTTCTTTAACAGCTACTTCGGCTAAATCATAATTATCGACAGAAGCCAAAACAATTAAAGCTTCTAGTCCTTCTCGTTTAATTTCTGCATTAGCTTGAGGCAAGATATTAATCACTACAGGAGCTAATTCTTGCTGATGGCAATGATTAATAATTCTAAAAATAGCTTTAGCAGTACCATTTTCTAAAGAAGATTGCCAAATTGTTGCCCAAGCAGTTTCTTGATTATTAGTTTTGATACGAATAGCAGCTACGGTAGCTAATAAGCTAATAGTGCGATCGCTATCTTCTAGTAAAGAGTCAATTTCTTCTTGACTAAAAGTATATTGGCTGGCAATTAAAATTTCTAAAGCAGTTGCCCTTAAAATTGCTTGATTGTCTTGAATTAGCCAATTTTTGAATTCTTCAATTGCTTCTGCATCAGGAGTCGTGGCAAACAATTTAACTACTCCATGATGTACCTTTGTATCTCCCTCTAGTAGTAGGGTTTTTACTTCGGGTAAAAATTGACTAGAGTTGCCCAAATTAGCAGCTAATTCTAAACCTTTGATTTGTACATAGGGGTCTTCATTGGTGAGTAATTCCTGAATTGCCTTACTAGACTGAGGTGGTAGCTGAGTTTGATACTCACTAAAATCATCTAGATTGATAGTATTAGAGCGAATCATCTCTTCCAAACTCTGAGCATAAAATTTCCCCATCGGCAGACGCACTAACAATAGCAACACTGTCAAACCCGCAGCTATCCAGGTAATTTGCACCAGACTGAGATAGAGATGGCATAACCACAACACCACACCAGCTAAAGTAAGTCCTAGAGAGTAAATTACCCCATCACTCAAAGCACGAACTCTACCAATAAATTCTGGAGGAACTCCATTGTAGTTCAACTGGTGTACGGGTAAATTAATTGCTTTGTAGAGTGCATCCCCGTTGATGTGCAGTCCAATGCCAGACAATAAATTAAAATTGAGCAACAATCCTGAGAAACTTGCGAGGGTTGTCAAAGGATACATTGGGTTCATTCTGGCAACTCCCAACCACTTCAGCAAAGGACGGGTAAGAGCGTAGAGAACAATTACTTGCACAAAACTAATAATAATTCGCATTAAACCAAGAAACCCAGTTAAAGCTTCTTCACTAAAATGCTGACCATAGATATTGAACCACAGAAACTCCGAACTGATGTAGATAATTACTAATAAAAAACTACTACTAGCCAAAAACAATACTAGAGGATAGCGTTTGACTAAATCGGGAAAGGTTTGTAGTGATTCAATAATTCCTATTTTAGTTTGAGTATAAATACGATCTATCCGTCGTTGAGATTTTTCTAAATAAACCAGTTGGGCAAAGGCAACTGTAAATATAATCGGTAAACAAAAAAGTAAATCTCTAGTTCTCAGATAATGAGACAAAACTACCGTCAAGCCACCACCCAACATAGTACCTACTGCTTGAGCAATCCCAATAAAAGGTGCATACTGCTTGTATTCTAAAGTAGTGAAATAGTCTGTTAATAAACTAGGGTAAAGAATATTGTTATGAAAATCCCACTGGAAGAAAATAGCAATTAGCAGAATGTAATAAACTGTAACTACATCTAAACTTACTAATAAACGCAGTCCCAAGATCGCGAAAATAGAGATTAGTAATATGTAACGAAATAATTTAGGGCGACTATAGCGATCGATAATCTGAGAAAAGATAGCATAAGCAGGTGTAGAACATAATCCAATCAAGATAAATGCTAGAGGTAAACTACCTGCCCCAACATGATTAACAAATAAAGAGTTGGCTACTGCCATTGCTACTACGCTGTAGCTTAAGACTGTAACTGCTAAAAGTAAAAGTTGAGTTAAACGATTTATGGGATTGATTGAGAGACCTAAACGTTCCACATCTAATTCACCTTGAGACTATTCAACATAAGGATTCCCCCAACCGAAGATATTAAGTTTGTATTTGAGTTTTGATCTCTGTTATTTCTTTTGTCTCCGTAACTTCTGTACTTGCTTCTAACTCTGAGACAGGAATAGATTTAACCAACAAAGTTAAACCTGCCCCAATAATCAAAAATACTCCTCCAAGAACAACAGCTAAAAGTCGATTATCATCCAGAAGATAATTCATGACCCAGCCAAAACAGAGAGAAACAAAAATCTCTGGCAAGACAATAAAAAAGTTGAAAATGCCTTGATAAATACCTCTACGCTGGGGAGGAATTGCTCCAGTAAGCATAGCATAGGGCATGACCAAAGCACTCGCCCAAGCTACACCCAAACCTACCATAGAACCCAATAATAAGTATTGATTTTTAATTATTAGTAATGAGATTAAACTAATTCCCCCACAAACCAAGCAAATGCTGTGAATCTTTTGACGACCAATTCTTTTGCCTAGATAGGGCAAGAGAAAAGAAAAACCAATACAAACAGCATTGTAAACCGCAAAACATAAACCAGCCCATTCAATCCCATCACTATATAAAATTGAATCTTGACTGGTTGCACCAAAAATATTGCGAGCTACTGCGGGTGGAAAATAAAGAAAAAAGCAAAATATTCCTAGCCAAGTAAAAAACTGAACCTTAGCCAACTGACTCATCGTTGAGGGCATATCTCTTAGGGCGTACCAACTTTCTCGAATGCTGCTAACAATTCCCCCTCTTTTTTCCTGCAAGCGTTCAAACTTGGCTAAATTTGGTGGTGGATATTCGGGAGTTGTAATCACTGTCCACAATACTGTCCCCAAAAATAGGGCAGCCCCAACATAGAATGAAATTTCTACTGTCAGAGGAATTTTATGAAGAGAGTTACTAGTATTTTCGACAGCAAAAAGATGGTTCAGCAACCAGGGTAAAGCAGAGGCAGAAACAGCACCAATTCCCACCATCACACTTTGCATGGCAAACCCCTTAGTTCTTTGTTCTTTAGGTAATAAATCCCCCACAAATGCCCGAAAAGGAACCATACTCACATTGGCACTGGTATCCAAAATCCACAATAATCCCGCAGCCATCCAGAGTCCAGAAGAGCGAGGCATAAATATCAGGGCAATAAAAGCAAAAATTGCCCCGGCTAGAAAGTAAGGTCTTCTTCTACCCAAAGGAGTCCAAGTATAATCACTGAGATTACCGATAATTGGTTGTACGAGCAATCCAGTTAGAGGCGCAGCAATCCACAAAATTGGTAGCTGATGAGCATCTGCACCTAAATGCTCAAAAATGGCACTCATATTTGCCATCTGTAGTCCCCAGCCAAACTGAATACCCAGAAAGCCAAAATTCATATTCCAAAGTTGACCAAAGTTAAACTTTGATTGAGCGAGGACTAAATCTTGGCTATGGTTTGAATCTACTTGCTCACTTGATTTTTCCTGAGTATTCATGCAGTTTTTATTTGGGGATAATTAATCAAATTATTTACCTTAATGCTTACATTCTAGTTTTTTTGACCATAGAATGCAGTCACCATAGGCACAGACAGAGCAGTATAGCGGAGGTATCCTCAGACAGATGAGCAACTCTTATCGAAATTAGTTTATGCTGAAATAAGATATCTTTACTAAACTTCACATTAACTCTTAGTTCAATCTTTATGGATTGCATAATCAATCGTCGCGCCCAATTTTCTGCTAGTCATCGTTATTGGTTAGCAGAGTGGGATGAAGCAAAAAATAAACAGTACTTTGGTGCTTGTACCAATTTCCCAGGACATGGACATAACTATGTTCTCTATGTTTCTCTAGCTGGTGAAATAGATAAGTATGGGATGGTACAGAACTTATCTGATGTTAAGAGGGTCATCAAATCAGAAGTGACCAGTCAGCTAAATTATGCCTATCTTAATGATGTCTGGTCAGAATTTCAACAAACTTTACCCACAACAGAAAATATCGCTAGAGTAATTTGGCACAGATTAGCACCCCATCTACCACTAGTAGAAATTAAACTTTTTGAAACCCCTGAACTTTGGGCAGATTATCAAGGAAATAATATGGAAGCATCTTTAACAGTTAAAACTCATTTTAGTGCTGCTCATCGCCTCGCACTTCCTCATCTAGATTTGGCAGAAAACACTAATATTTATGGCAAATGCGCTCGTCCTAACGGTCATGGTCATAACTATCACCTAGAAGTGTCTGTGATCGGCGAAATTGATGACCGCACAGGCATGATCGTAGATTTAGTAGCTTTACAAAATGTAATTGATGAGTATGTCGTTGAACCCTTCGATCATACTTTTCTTAACAAAGATATACCTTATTTTGCCGAAGTTGTACCCACTGCCGAAAATATTGCTTTACACATCGCTCAACTCCTCACCAAACCCATCCAAGAATTGGGAGTAGAACTAGATAAAGTTAAATTAATCGAAAGTCCTAACAACTCTTGTGAAATCTATTGTCGTCAATCAAAACAAACTAAAACCCCAGTAGCCAAAAAAGAACCAGCCATAGCTTCTCACTAGAAGAATATCTATATTTTGAGCGATCGCCTAGCAAGGCTTCTTTAAGCTTTAAACCACACCATAAATTCTGTTAATTTGTCATTCAATTAAGAAAAAAAGTAGAAATCGCTACCATTAAGAGCATGATGCTACTTTTGAAGGACTAATAATATTTGCTTTATTAGTCTGATAAAACTAGAAAAAGTGTTTGATAATATGAGCAAAAGTTATTCAGTACGCTTATATCCATACTGATTAACTGCTTATAAAATGTTCAATCTAACGAAAGGAGTGCTTATACATGGAATCTGAAGCGCAAAAAACAGAATTACAAGCTACTGGTTTAAATACTGAAGTTCCTGGCATGATGACCACTAGGAGTTCGGGATATGCAGGACAGCAAGGAACAGAGTTTCTTGACCAAGCAAAAGAGTTTCTAGTCCAGTTACCTGATGATATTGGCAAGTTCTTCTCTCAGTATCAAGAGCCAATCAAGATCATAGCTTTAATCTTGGCTGGTGGAGTCACCGTTAAAATAGCATTTGCTATCCTGGATGCTATCAACGATATTCCTCTTCTAGCTCCTTTGTTTGAACTAGTAGGTATAGGGTACACAGGCTGGTTTGTGTATCGCTATATGTTGAAAGAATCTACTCGTCAAGAGTTAGGGTCTGAGTTAGATGCTTTAAAAACACAAGTTTTAGGTAAAGACTCTTAAAAAACTAAATCAGAGTCTCTCCATTATTAAATTAAGGAGTTTTAAGTCAACTGCATTATTTTGGGTGGTTTTTGGGTATTTTAAAAAGCGTTAGGGAAAATTTCTCGTTATTTATATCTGCTTTAATCTCTATTTTCTTAAATCTCAATCCCCCAAGATAAATTAAAAGATACTGATCTTGTCCCCATGAAATACTTATGGGGACTCTTTTATTTAGTGGTTCTTAGACTTATGAGATACACTACAAGATTAATTTTTGTTGATAGTTGATAGCATCTACAAAATATTTAAAGAAAAAAATGATGACCGCAAATAAGAGCAATCACATACACATAATATTAATTGGTTTAATAATATAACTGTAAGCGTAATAAATACAGAAAATATTGTTATCAATTCCAGATAAAGTCTTTGACAAAATGGTAAAAAATGCTGTCACAATAACTACAATAACCAGAAAATATTTGAGCCTAGCTTATTGAAAAAACTCAATCATTCATATGCTACAGGAGAAAAATTAATCACAATGGATTGCAGCCATATTCAATTTTGTACTCAAAAAGGAAAAATAGATCTAGAGCAACTACAAGAACTATTTAAAATAGGAGCTTTTTGGGCGCGAAACAGACAACAAGAAGACTTGAAAATAGCGATCGATAATAGTAACCCAGTAGTTAGTATTTGGGATGAAGCAAAGTTAATTGGTTTTGCCCGTGCTACTTCTGATGGTGTTTATCGTGCTGCTATTTGGGATGTAGTAGTTCACCCTGATTATCGTGGACTTGGCTTAGGCGGAAAATTAGTAGAAACTGTCTTGAGTCATCCTTCTGTAAATAGGGTGGAGAGGGTTTATCTGACTACTACTCACCAACAAAGCTTCTACAAACATATTGGTTTTGAATATAACGATACTACTACTATGGTGCTACACAACAAGTCTCCTTACCAACTAATTGAATCAGGCAATCGAGAGTTGGATGTCACTTCACCATATTAAGCAAGATGAGAGGGTTCAAAAAAGTAGATTTAGGAGCGGGAATTGTAGGGGCGAACGGCTGTTCGCTCCTACTCAATTTTTCTGTAGCGACAACCAGAAGTACAAGTTTCCCTAATTTCTACCGAATCGAGTCCAGGCAAGCCAGCTTTTTCTAGTTTAGCGAAAATCCATCGAGCGATCGCTTCACTAGTAGGATTTTCTAACCCCATAGATTCATTGAGATAGTAGTGATCTAAAAAATTATCTAAAAGTGGTTGAATATATTGGGCGATATCACCATAGTCCATAACCATCCCTTGTTTTGCCCCATCTTTAATCAACTCATTACCTCGGACATAAACTCTACCCACCCAACTATGTCCGTGTAGCCGATGGCACTTACCATCATGGTGAGGCAATCGATGGGCTGCTTCAAAACGAAATTCTTTGTATATTAACCACTGTTCCACTGGAATTTTTTACTTTTTCTGACTTTATTGATTACTCCGATCATTTTAATCGGGAAAGATCGAGGTTGAAGAAAGAGACTGTTCCATCGATCGAATAAGATCTGTGTAACAATTATTTAACAAATATACACAAAATTCAACAAGAGAGAGAGATAGGAGATGGCAACGACTCCAGCCAAATTTAACCTTACTTCCCAAAAGCAAGAAAAATCAACCCAAAATGAGTTGTTACCTGCTGGGGGCTCCGATCCTACCAAATTTGATGTAAAAGAAGCCTGGTATCCAGTTTATTATCTAGAAGACTTAGATAAAACCAAGCCCAATACTTTTACTTTACTCAATCAAAATATAGTGATTTGGTGGGATAAATCTGGTCAATCTTGGCGAGCATTTGAAGATAAATGTCCCCATCGTCTTGCCCCCTTGAGTGAGGGAAGAGTCAACGAATCGGGCTTATTAGAATGTCCTTATCATGGTTGGGCATTTTCGGGGACAGGAAATTGTGAATATATTCCCCAACAGACAGAAGCAGGGAAAGCAGAAACTTCCAACAGAGCTTGTGTTAAGTCTTTGCCTACTGCTGAAGCTCAAGGAATGTTATTTGTCTATGCCGGTAAGACTGAAAATGCAGCCAAAACTAAAGTTCCTATTGTGGAAGCCTTAGAAGAAAACCCCAAGGATTGGGTGTGTATAGGTACTTTTAGAGATATTCCCTATGATGCTTTGACTTTACTAGAAAACGTACTTGATTCTAGCCACATACCGTACACTCACCATAAAACGGTAGGTAATAGAGCTAATGCTGCACCAGTAGAATTAGAAGTAATCGAATCAGATAAACATGGCTTTAAGGGAATGTGGGCAGAAGGACCCCGCAAAGGAACACTGGGAAAACAATATACTACCTTTATTGCCCCAGGATTAATGTGGCACGATTTAACCTCGAAACAGTTTGGTAGAACCATGACTGTAGTTTATGCTACTCCCATTAGAAAAGGAGAATGTCGTCTATTTGCCATATTTCCTTTTAAATTTTCCTCTCCCATACCTGGCTTATTTATCAAGCTAACACCTCGCTGGTACTCTCATATTAATCAAAACAGCATATTAGAAGACGACCAAATCTTTCTTCATTATCAAGAGCGTTACTTAGAAGCTACGGGAGGTAGTACAAATTTCAATAAAGCTTTTTACTTACCAACCAAAGCAGATAGCTTTGTAGCTGAATTACGTCAGTGGGTTAATTATTATTGTACTGAGCCTTTTCCTCAAGAAAGTTTATCTGCTCCTTGGTCACGAGAGCAACTCCTCGATCGCTATCATTCTCATACAATTAAATGTTCTAGTTGTCGTCAAGCCTTAAAGAATATCAAAACATTAAGAGAAGTTGCTGCTATTGTTGCTGTTGTTGCTTGGATTATTACACCGATGCTCATTGTACTTTTAAGCAACTCTTCTTTCTGGTCTGTAGTTTCCTTAACCATAGTGAGTCTGATTTGTGCAGGAATTTGGTGGCAATTAGGCAAGTTGGAAAAGAAATTTTATCAAGGGCAAGATATTCCTCCCAGAAATTTACCAGAGAAAAAATAGATGGGCAATAGCTGAATTTAACAAAGCTCAAAAAAAGTATTTTTTTGTTGGTGAAAGTGACACATCGCGCAATAATAAATACAGTTAGTTCATAGCATTAAGACATGGTAAAAACTGACGAAAAGTTAATAAATCCCAATAATCAAACCGCTTTTGACCTCCATAGCTATCTTAAGCAAAGAAAAAATTTAGTAGAAGAAGCCTTAGATAATTCTCTGACTATCAAAAAACCAGAGACAATCTATCAAGCTATGCGCTACTCTCTGTTAGCTGGAGGAAAACGTCTAAGACCTATTTTGTGCCTGGCTACCTGTGAGTTAACAGGGGGAAGCATTGATATAGCCATGCCTACTGCTTGCGCCCTAGAAATGATTCATACCATGTCTTTAATCCATGACGATCTGCCCGCTATGGATAATGATGATTATCGTCGTGGTCAATTAACCAATCATAAAGTTTATGGCGATGATATCGCTATTTTGGCTGGAGATGGATTACTTGCCTATGCTTTTGAATATGTAGCTGCTAATACTCACAATGTTCCTGCCGAAAGAATTGTCAAGGTGATTGCTCGTCTAGGGCGTACAGTAGGAGCAGAAGGATTAGTAGGTGGTCAAGTTTTAGACTTAGAATCGGAAGGTAAAGCTGATATTTCTGCTCAAACTCTTAGTTTTATCCATACCCATAAAACAGGAGCATTATTAGAAACTTCTGTGGTGTCTGGAGCAATTTTAGCAGGAGCTTCAGATGAAGACATTACTAAACTATCTAGATATGCTCAGAATATTGGTTTAGCTTTCCAAATTATTGATGATATTTTGGATATTACTGCTACTGATGAAGAATTGGGCAAAACTGCTGGCAAGGATTTACAAGCACAAAAAGCAACCTACCCTAGTTTATGGGGCATAGAAAAATCACGAATTCAAGCACAAAATTTAATAGATGATGCGATCGCCCAGTTAACAACCTATGGAGAAAAAGCTGAACCATTACGAGAGATTGCTAACTATATAATTACTCGTAAGCATTAAAATTCTGGCATAAGTTTAGACAAATCTCGGTTAAGTCAGAGATTACTTCGCCCTTCGGGTTCAACATCGGAAAGCGTTCCCTTGCGCCTTTCGGCGACGCGGTGAGACAGTCCGTTGCCGGGGTTCCCCCGCTTAAAGGAACTGTCGAATCCTTTAGGGGGTCTTTCCTCAGTTTGCTCAAGTCGGGAAACCCGCCCAACGCAACTGTTTCACCTTACAACGACGGAGCCTGCTCTGACCGTTGGTCAAGTAATCAAGTAACGAGTTGCTGATTTTGATTTAAAATTTACTTTGGCAAGAGATGTCATGAACTAGCGTTCACAACCCAGGTATGAAAATAATTCATTCTGAACTTCAGCAAATCCTTCGGTGCGCTTGCGAATACGCCGTAAGACGGCGATTCGGTCGCACCGCTCCTGAACTTCTATTTTCAAGACAGGTCTATTAAACTTTCTCTTATACGATGTTGTTGTATTGGGATAATCAAATATAAATTATGCAAGACGTTGGTGACATTTTCCATAACCAGATATTAGTGGTAGCAATCTTTGCTTGTTTAGCTGCCCAAGGATTGAAATTAATCATTGAGGTAATTAAAAACGGCAAAGTCAATATCCGTCATCTTGTGACTGCGGGAGGAATGCCTAGCGCGCACTCTGCCCTAGTAGGTGCTTTGGCAACTGGTATTGGTCAAACTATGGGATGGTCATCACCAGAATTTGCGATCGCTTGTCTATTTGCAGTAATTGTGATGTATGATGCTGCAGGAGTTCGCCAAGCAGCAGGAAAACAAGCCAAAATTCTTAATCAAATCATTGATGAATTGTTTCAAGAAGAACACCACGTTAGTGAAGAAAGATTAAAAGAATTATTAGGACACACTCCTTTTCAAGTATTCGTAGGTTTGGCTTTGGGAATTGGTATTTCGATGATGGTTTCTTCTGTTTTTGGTACAAGTTAAACAAAATAGAATTATTTTACAGAGCAAAAATAGTAGATTAGGGAAAAGCCAGAAAAATAGAGAATATTTTCCATAATTAGAGTTAAATAGCCTTAATGCCAGCAATTTATTACTAGCTAATCTTAAATTTTTGAGGAAAATTGGTATTTTCTTAGATTAGTTATTCAAATTCTTTAAATTATGCTTAAACTTAATTTAAAGATGGAAGCAGTCTAGTAATGTTGCAAACAAAAATTAAAGACTATGGCTAGTTTAGAAAAGATATCAGTAGGAATTATCGGTGCTTCTGGTTATGGAGGAGTACAACTAGTACGTCTATTATTAGAACATCCTGGTGTAGAAATCACCTATTTAGGCGGAGATAGCAGTGCAGGTAAAAAATTTGCTTCTCTCTATCCCCATTTAAGTCATTTAGTCAATCTAAACATTGAAGCGATCGATCTAGATTCGATCGCTTCTCGTTGTCAGGTTGTTTTTATGGGTTTACCCAATGGTCTTGCTTGTCAAATGGCTCCAACTCTATTGGAAAAAGGCTGTAAGATACTAGACTTATCCGCAGATTATCGTTTCAGTAATTTAGATACTTATACTGCTTGGTATAAAAAAGAACGAGAAGATCAGGCGATCGCAGCTACAGCTATTTATGGGTTACCAGAACTATACCAAGAAAAAATCAAACAGTCTAAATTGATTGGTTGTCCTGGTTGCTATCCCACTGCCAGTTTACTAGCTCTTTCCCCGTTATTAAAACAAGGCTTAATCCTACCAGAAACGGCAATTATTGATGCTAAATCTGGCACATCTGGAGGTGGACGGCAAGCAAAAACTAACTTACTATTAGCCGAAGCAGATAATTCTCTAGGAGCTTATGGTGTTGCTAATCATCGGCATACGCCAGAAATAGAACAAATTTGCAGCGAATTAGCTAGACAAGAAGTTAGAGTGCAATTTACTCCTCATTTAATTCCTATGGTTAGAGGGATTTTAGCGACTGTTTACGCCACTTTAAGAGATCCAGGTCTAGTTAGGGAAGATTTAAATACTATTTATACGGCATTTTATCGAACATCACCTTTTGTCAAAATTTTGCCCAGTGGAGTCTATCCGCAAACTAAATGGGCTTATGGAACTAATTTATGTTACATAGGTATAGAAGTAGACCCCCGCACGGATCGCATTATTGTGATGTCAGCTATTGATAATTTAATGAAAGGACAAGCAGGACAAGCAGTACAATGCCTTAATTTGATGATGGGTTGGGAGGAAACTCTGGGTTTACCAAAATTAAGTTTTTACCCTTAAAATTGTGAAATCTTAAACTTATGCTGATTCCATAAAGTATTTAAAAATTAATAACCTATGCCCAAGGCTCGATCGAAGCTAGAATTTATTCCTCCTACTTTTAATCCTTTCTTGCTTAAAATTGCTCATTGGTCATTACCTATTGTCCAAAGAGTTAGAATACAACCTTGGCTACCAGCAGGTATTAGCGAAATTGAAACTATTAATGTCAAAACTTTAGTCAAACTTTATTCTCAATTACAACAAGGTAAAATTCGCTTTTTAATGGCATTTCGTCATTGTGAAGTAGATGATCCTATTTGTGGGATGTATTTACTGGCTAAAGCTTTACCCTCTGTTGCCCGTCAACAAGGTATTGCTTTACAATTGCCCATTAATACTCATTTTCTGTACGATCGCGGTATGCCAATTTGGGCTGGTGCCTGGTTGGGTAAACTATTTTCTCAGTGGGGGGGAATTCCTGTTCATCGGGGTAAGCCTTTAGATTTAATTGCGATTAAAACAGCTAGGGAAATATTATTAAATGGTAAGTTTCCTTTGGTAGTTGCACCAGAAGGGGCTACTAATGGTCATAGTGAAATTGTAAGTCCTCTAGAGCCTGGGGTAGCTCAATTGAGTTTTTGGTGTGCCAGTGATTTAGCGAAAGCGAGTAGAAATGAAGCAGTGATGATTGTTCCTATTGCTATTCAATATCACTACATTCGACCTCAATGGAAAAAATTAGATTGGTTATTAGGTAAATTAGAAGTAGATTGTGGTTTGCCTAGACAAAAGCGCGATCGATTTGATACTAACAACAGAGAAGACTTTTACTATCAACGTCTATTCAAGCTGGGAGAATATCTTCTCACAGAGATGGAAGAATTTTATCGACGATTCTATCATCGCTCTATACCCAAAGTTGAGCTTACTGACCCAGAAGAAAAGATAACAGTAAGATTAAAAACACTACTAAATATAGCTTTAGAGGTGGGAGAAGAGTATTTTGCTCTTGAACCTAAAGGAACAGTAATTGAGCGTTGTCGTCGTCTGGAAGAAGCTGGTTGGACTTATATTTATCGGGAAGATATCACTGATATTAATACTCTTTCTCCTCTCCACCACGGTTTAGCAGATTGGATAGCACAAGAAGCTACTTTGCGCATGAAAAATATGCGCTTGGTAGAAAGTTTTGTTGCTGTAACAGGAAACTACGTAAAAGCTAAACCTAGTTTCGATCGCTTTGCAGAAACCAGTCTAATTCTTTTTGACCTAGTGGCGCGAATTAAAGGGAAGAAGATGCCTCGTCGTCCTCGTTTAGGTTGGCGAAAAGCACGAGTAAGCGTAGGGGAAGCAATTTCTGTGAGCGATCGCTATCTAGTTTATCAACAAAGTCGTCAAGCAGCAAAAAAAGAAGTTGCTAAATTAACTCAAGATTTATATATTGCTCTAAAAGAGATGATTAAGTAGGGCTTGCTGAAAAAGTCATAATTCTTGGTGACGACAGGCGTTAGGTTTTAGGTAGTAGGTGTTAGGGGAATTTTGTTACAAGTAATACCAATTCTCAAAAGTAACAAGAGACTTAGTATGAGGACAAGGGAATAGGGAACGGGGAACAGGGAATAGATAAATCAAGACTTTGCCAGTTTTTTCTTATTAAGAA
>JAAUYI010224090.1_pt1 | contig 16012 bp, 13 predicted proteins | sample 7278041 | NCBI WGS metagenome assembly JAAUYI01 (sample SAMN14350216, study PRJNA611818) | marine sediment metagenome | isolation source: surface marine sediment (0.6m) | place: French Polynesia: Moorea | collected 2018-08
GATTCGTACGCGTTCCAGCATGCGATCGACACGGCGGTGGTGGAAGTCGAAAACCAGCTGCCTCTGCAGATCGGCAACTTGCTGCAACAGGAAGCCGCATGAAATATTCAAAGATCGTTGGTACCGGGCGCTACCTGCCGGAGAAGATTCTCACGAATTTTGACCTCGAGAAGATGGTCGAGACCAGCGATGAGTGGATACGCACGCGCACGGGCGTCGAGCGTCGTCACGTATGCGCGCCGGACGAAACGACGTCCGACATGAGTGTGGAGGCGGCCAGGGTTGCGATCGAAGACGCAGGCGTCGACGTCGACGACATCGATCTCGTCGTGGTCGGCACAACAACACCGGACCTGGTGTTCCCGAATATCGCAACCTTGATTCAGCACCGACTCGGTATTCCGGCGTGTACTGCATTCAGCCTCGAAGCCGCCTGCACCGGCTTCATTTATGCGCTCGCTACCGCAGACAAATTCGTCAAGACGGGCGAGTCGAAGTGCGCGCTCGTGGTCGGCGCCGAGTGCATCACGAAACTGGTCGACTGGTCGGATCGCAATACCTGTGTGTTGTTCGGTGACGGTGCAGGCGCGGTCATCGTCAAGCCGTCCGACGAGCCCGGCATTCTCGCGACCCATCTCGGCGCGGACGGGCAATACAAAGACCTCCTGTATTACCCGGTCGGCCCTTCCAAGGATCTCGACAAGGCAGGCACGGACGAGGCAGCGATCATGATGACGGGCAACGAAGTCTTCAAGGTCGCCGTCAAGACGCTCGGCAACGTGGCGACTGAAATACTGAACATTGCCGGCATCGAGCAGGATGAACTCGACTGGCTCGTGCCACACCAGGCAAACACACGCATCATCCAGGCAACGGCAAAACGTCTCGACCTGCCCATGGAAAAGGTCATTCTGACGGTGCAGGACCACGGCAACACGTCGGCAGCCTCCGTGCCGATGGCGCTTGACGTCGGTATTCGTGACGGACGCATCGAACGCGGGCAACTCGTGCTGATGGAGGCGTTCGGTGGTGGCTTTACCTGGGGTTCGATCCTGATGCGCTTCTAGCGCGTCACCGTCACAACAGATCCGTTTTCTTGTCCCTGTTCGAACGCCGGCGCATGCGCTGGTGTAGTTGCTGCCTGCGTCGATCGAGACGGTCACGGCGCACCGCTGAGTCGAGGTTGGGGTTTTCGCTGTCGAACTCGTCCCGGTACTCGCAGAAGTCGTTATACGCTTCACGGACGTGTTGCAGTTCGGTGGCAACCAGTTCGATGATGATCACGTCATCGAGGTAGCCAATCACCGGGATGTCGTCGGGGAGGATATCCTCAGGATCGCCAAAGTAGACGAATGTCGCCAGCAGGCTCTCACGCTCAGTGACCGGCAGCTGCCACTCTTCGTCGGTCAGCATCTGGATGAGCGATTCGAGCTGCGGCAAGCGCAGGGATACGAAGTCCGGCAACGGTTCGTTCATGCGAATCGTGTCGAGAACGTCACGAATCGCCTCGATGATCTCGGATTCGTCCGCGTCCCGCACCGCGTCCCGCGACCGCCTGAGCGCCTCACGGAAATAGCCGAGGTCACGGTCGGTCAGCTCGAAGGACAGCCTGATGCCCATGGATCCTGTCTGCCGGGTGGGAGGGATCGACAGGCTAACCGTGGGATGCCGGCCGGTCAATGCAAATTCGGTACTGCGACACGACGCCGACAGCAGGGATGGTTTAGAATTGCCGGGGTTAGTGAGGTAGGGCGCCAATGAAACCCAAACTCGTGATTGGGAACAAGAATTACTCGTCGTGGTCACTCAGGCCGTGGCTGCTGTTGCGTGAGGCCGGCATCGAGTTCGAGGAGCATCGAATCGTGCTCGACACCGATACGACGAAAACAGAGATCGCGGAATTTACCGAGGCCGGACGCGTGCCGGTGTTGATCCTGGACGATGTGTCAGTCTGGGATTCGATGGCGATCGCGGAGACTGTTGCCGAACGCTGGCCGGACAAGCAACTGTGGCCGGCCGACCCGGTCAAGCGCGCCCATGCCCGCAGCGTCAGCGCCGAAATGCACTCCGGCTTCGATGTCCTGCGTGCCAAGATGCCGATGAACTGCCGCGCGATGGGTCGCAAGGTGCCGCTGCCCGACGAGCTGACGGACGACATCGATCGCGTCATCGCAATCTGGTCGCAGTGCCACCGGCGATATGCGTCCGACGAAGGTTGGTTATTCGGTGATTTTTCGATCGCCGACGCAATGTACGCACCGGTTGTCCTGCGCTTTCGGACCTACGGCATCAACCTGCCCGAGTCTGCAGGCTTTTACCCGCATCGTGTGCTCGAAAGTGAGGCCATGCAGGAATGGCTGCTCGCTGCGGAATCCGAAGTCGAAGTCATCGCACACGACGAGACCGGCCAATGATACGCGCGGTCGTTGCCATCGCGGTGCTTGCCGGCGCCGCAGCAGAATCGCAGGCAGAGATCTACGAGCTGCCGCCCGACGGCTACGACGTCATCGGCGCGGTCGCGACGATAACGGCCCGTCATGAAGATACGCTCGTCGACATTGCCCGACGGTACGGGCTCGGCTACCAGGACATCGTCCGTGCAAACCCCGACCTGGATCCGTGGTTACCGGGTGCGGGGACAGAAGTCGTGCTGCCGACGCGCTTCGTATTGCCGTCCGGTGAGCGGCGCGGAATCGTGCTGAACCTGGCAGAGTACCGCATGTATTTTTATCCGGAGCCGAAGCCCGACGGCACGGCCTACGTCATGACGTACCCGATCAGCATCGGGCGCATGGACTGGGAGACACCGCTGGGTGCAACGCAGGTTATTTCGAAAGTAAGAAACCCTGCCTGGTACCCGCCGAAGTCCGTGCGTGAAGAGCATGCGGCAGAAGGACGGCCGTTGCCGAGCGTCGTGCCGCCGGGGCCGGATAATCCGCTAGGCAAGTTTGCCATGCGACTGGGTTTACCGGGTTACCTCATCCATGGCACCAACCGTCCGGCAGGCGTCGGCATGCGTGTTACCCACGGCTGCATTCGCATGTTCCCGGAAGACATCGACTTCGTGTTCGACAAGATCGACGTCAAGACACCGGTTCGTATCGTCAATGAGCCGGTCAAGATTGGCTGGCAGGGAGACGAACTCGTCATGGAAGTGCATCCCCTGCTCGAGGAGGCAACTCCGACACAGGACGAACCGACCCCGACGGCGGATGAGCCCGCACCCGGGCTGGACGACATGATGGTCGTCGCTGCAGGGGTCGAGTCGTCAGAGACGGTCGAGGCGGCAGAAACCAATGAGGATGGCGAGGAAACAATGGAGTTTCTGCCGTCGCCGAAAGACCCGCTGACCTACGTCACCGAACGATTCATTGCAGCGACCGCTGACCAGCCCGGGCAACTCGACTGGCAGAGCGTCGAAGCGATGATCGAGCGATCAGACGGAATCCCCGCTGCCGTTGGCGAGGGCATAAAAAACGCCGCGACAAGCGCGGCGTCTCAATAATGATCTGTAGTCTAGCGCTACTTCGACATTGATTTCTGGAACATGCGCTCCATGCTCTCTTTGTTTGCTTCGCAGCAAGCCTGAGCTTCGGTAGCAGCAGACAGCGCCTGGTCAGCAGTGCTCTGCGCAGCAGCAGCAGCCTGAGCGGCGCGGTCAGCAGCGGCGCGTGCGGCTTCTGCAGCTGATGCAGCGGCGGCAGCGTCAGCAGCGGCACGATCGAGCCTCTGCTCCATGTCGGCAGGCGCCGTTGCACACCCCGTTGCGAGTGCAGCAGCAAGCACGAGAGCGCTTGCCTTGAGTGCGGTCTTCTTCATTGTCCGTGAGTCCTCTGTTGGGAAAAACTGCAGGCGCATTATTCCAACATTCCTCGGAGGGCGCAACGGAAATGCCTGTTTTGATAGCTATTTGTCGGCACCCGGCGACAGCTCACGGGGAATCGAGTGCGGTGGCGTTGCGGATGCCCGAAATCCGCGCCGGCTGGACCCGGGCGATACGCATCATGTCCAGTGAATAGCCGGGGCCCTCGTCATCGAGGCTCAGCAGTGGCAGGTACCGTAATCGGATGCCGACGGCGTCCCGGTCCGGCAGTGTGGCGTCTGCGATTTGCCAGCCGGCACCGTCGAACACTTCCGTCCACGCGTGCCCGTAGGCCTGGCTCGTGTCATGCTCGTCGACCAGCAGAACGCCCATGACGACCCGCGCCGGCAGGCCATTGGCGCGCGCCAGCGCAGCCAGTAACACGGCGTGCTCCGTGCAGTCGCCTTCGCCGGTGCGGGCTACGCGAGAAGCAAAGTCGAAACTGCGGATGTAGGTCTTGTCATCGATGTGGTCGAACACGAACTCCGTCAAAGCATCGAGATCCGGATCGTCGCCGAGCTGACCGCGAACGACAGATTGCAGGTTGGCGACGTCGGGCTCGTCGTAGTCGACGACAAACGTCGGCTCGCTGTGGGTCGGTGTCGGAGTTCCCGTGCGTGTCGCGTTGCCACCGAGTTCGACCGTGACTTCGCCGTCGCGTGTTGCGACGACCTCGACGCCGCTGACGTTGTCGAGCGCATTTGCCAGGCGCTCACTGTCAGGCACGTGCAATGTTGCAAACACGTTTTCGTCGAGCGTGCCGGATGCGTCGCTGGCGCGCTCGACCGGAATCGAGAACAGGTAGGGTTCGTCGTCTGCAACGGCGACCGTTGTCAGCAACAGCGCGCAGGCGACCCCGGTCCATCGAAACACGTTGTCAGTCGATCGAGCCGGTGACATACACGCGCTGCATCGAGAGTTCGGCAGGTCCGACCTGCATGGTTGCACTCTCCACCGATCCGATGTCGTCGATGATTGCCAGCATCTCGAGCGGGCCGAGCTTCAGCATAGCCTGCCGGGCCACGTCCGCATCGTTACGCGCGATGCTGGCCGAGAGAATACGGGACGGGTCCGCTTCGGGCAGCCACAGCTCGAAGGATGTCTCGTCGTCGTCGCCGGCAAACAGATCCCGCGCCGCCCGCTGTTGGCCGAGCGAACTCAGCAGAGGCTGCTGGCTGTCGAGCACGATGTCGAGTTCCTTGCCCTGGACCGTGCCGCTGACGACCCAGCTTTCGTCGCGATAGCCGAGCTCGAGTTGCGTCATCAGTTCGCCGTTTTCCACGGACGCAACGTACTCGTTGATCACGTAACCGTCGGGTGTCGAGAATTGCAGGGTCGACGTGTCCCCCGTCTGTAATGTGCCCGCGTCGACCGGGATCAATGAGGAGTCGTACAGGCGGATCTCGGTATCGCCGTCTGCATCGAGCGTGTAGCTGCCCCAGGTCACGCCGATGTTCTGCTCACCGAGGGCCGACGTGATGATTTCGGCATAGTAAGGCTCTGGTGACCGGCGTTCGTAGTCGGCCGAGCGTACGAACATCTCGAAGGCTTTTTCGAACGTGTCGCGCCAGCCGAGGTAGTTGTGCGAACAGGCAACGGCGATTTCACCGTCGATCGCAGCACGGACCTTGGTGAAGCCGACCAGCATGTTCGGTGCTTCGCCAATCGTGTACGACCATTCGAGCGCGAGGTAGGGAACGTCGTCGATGGCGCCGGCGTCGTGGAAGAAGACACTCTTGTTGCCGACCTTGCCGTTGTCGTTGTTTTCGGCGTTGGATTCGATGTTGATATCGGCAACCGTCGTGAGCAACGATGCGAGGTCCATTTCATCGGTGAACACGTAACACTCGAATGGCACTTCGGCCTTGATGTCGGAGGCGAAATACCAGCCGCCGTCGATCTCGACGGGTGCGTCGGGTTTGCCTGGCATCGTGAAGGTCAGTGCATCGTCGGGGGTCGCGACGGTCTTCGGCTTCATCGTGCGTTTGCCGGCTTCCTTGACCATGATTTTCTGGATCCACTCGGGCCAGTCGTCGATGGACTGCTGTGCATGGCCGGGGACGGTCAGGGTGCAGGCGAGAAGGAACAGCGTGACGTGGGGCGCGAAGCGCGGCATGGGGTTCTCCCGGGATGCCTGAAGACCCGGCGACGTTACCGCCTTTTAGAGCCCCGGGCCAGTGTCGCCGGCCGGTGTACAAAACACGGGCTTGCGCTGTCCCGGGTACTGTATATAATCCCAGATACTGTGAATACATACAGGACTGCTGAAATGCGCGAACTGACCCCCCGACAAACGCAAATTCTCGACATGATCCAGGACTTCATTGCCGAAACGGGTATGCCGCCCACGCGCGCAGAGATTGCGCGCGAGCTGGGGTTCAAGTCCGCCAATGCCGCCGAGGAACACCTGCGCGCCTTGCAGAAAAAGGGTGTCATCGAACTGATACCCGGGGCGTCGCGCGGTATCCAGCTGAAAGATTCTCTGCGTGAGCAAATGGGTCTGCCGCTCGTGGGTCGGGTCGCGGCCGGCAGCCCCATCCTCGCGCAGGAACACATCGAGACGCATTACCGCATCGATCCGCAGCTGTTCAACCCGAAGCCGCATTACCTGTTGCGCGTGTATGGCATGAGTATGAAGGACGCCGGCATCCTCGATGGCGATCTCGTCGCGGTGCACCGTACCCCCGAGGTGCGCAGCCGGCAGATCGTCGTTGCCCGGCTCGATGATGAAGTGACGGTCAAGCGTTACAAGCAGACGGGTTCGCTCGTCTCGCTGTTGCCCGAGAACGAGGAGTTCGAGCCGATCGAGGTCGACCTGGCTGAACAGGCACTCGTGATCGAAGGCGTTGTTGTCGGTGTCATCCGTGACGGCATGCCGCTGCACTGACGTTTTACGGGCGCAAGTGGCATGCGGCGCGATTCATCCTCACTGGAAGAGCTGCTCGAAAACCCGCGCGTCTGGCGGGGTCGCGACCAGGCACCGGCACACGATGGGCTGTCGACCGGTTATGCGCCACTCGACCGGCACCTGCCAGGCGGCGGCTGGCCACGCAATGCGCTGACCGAGGTCCTGGTCGAGGAATACGGTATTGGTGAACTCAAGTTGCTGATGCCGGCGCTGGCGCGCCTGAGCAACGAAGATCCCCATGAATTTACCGAGCCGGGCTGGATCGCCTGGGTGGCGCCGCCGATGCAACCGTACCCGCCGGCACTCGCCAGGTCCGGCCTCGACCTGTCACGCATGCTGATCGTACGCCCCAAAAACGACAGCGAGATCCTCTGGTCGGCCGAGCAGGCCCTGTCATCCGGTACCTGTGCTGCCGTACTGTTGTGGCCGGGCCGTCTGGACGACCAGTCCAGCCGACGGCTGCAGCTGGCTGCCGAAAAAGGCCACAGCCTGGCCATTGCGTTTCGTCCGCTGGCGGCGCATGCCGAACCGTCAGCTGCCGCCTTGCGCATCGAGCTGCGCGCCGGCCAGCACAGCACACGACTTGCCATCCTGAAGAGTCGCGGCGGCCGACCTGCCGTCCTGCACAACGTCCTGTAGTCATGGGACGGGTACGGAAAAACCCCGTCCTTGTACGGGATGACAGCACGACTCCCGCTGTCGCCCGGCCAGCTTTTGCCGGCGAACACGAAAGTGCACCGGCGCAATTGCCCCTGGCGCTACCGGAACAGGCGGGTTCCCCGGCAGCGGCCAGGCGACTGTGGTTCTGCATCCACCTGCCACGCCTGTCACTCGAAGCCTGTCCGGCCAGCGATGCGGCCCGGGCCGTGGTCGAAGAGCAGCAGGGTGTGCACAAGGTCCTCCTGGCCGACCATGAAGCCGCCGCGGCCGGCGTGATACCGGGGCAGTCGGCCAATGCGGCACTGGCATTGATGCCGACGCTCGTACTCGAAGAACGCAACCCGCTCAGGGAGCAACAGGCGCTCGAGTCGCTGGCAGGCTGGCTGGAACAGTTCTCGTCGCAGGTATCGATTGCCACGGACGATGTGCTGCTGCTCGAGATTGCCGGCAGCCTGCGCCTGTTTGGTGGTCTCAGGGCACTTCGGCAACAGGTTGCGGCAGGTCTCGAGACCCAGGGATTCTCGGCAGCCCTGGCCATCGCGCCGACACCGCTGGCGGCAACCTGGCTGGCGCGCGGCGCTCGCCGCCTGTGTGTTCGCGATGCTGCCAATCTCGTACCGGCACTACGTACGTTGCCGACCAGGGTGCTCGACTGGCCGCCGGCGTTGACCGAATCGCTTACCGGCATGGGCGTGACGAACGTCGGCGACTGCCTGCGCCTGCCACGCGAAGGATTCGCGCGGCGTTTCGGGGCGCGTCGCCTGATGCAGCTCGACCAGGCGCTCGGGCGGCTGCCGGATCCACGCCAGTCATGGCGCTCGCCGGAGCGTTTCATGGCGGATTACGAAATGACCGAAGAGCAGAGCGATTCCGAACTGCTGCTGGCAATCTGCCGCGAGCTGTTGCAGTCACATGAGCAGTTCCTGCTGGTGCGTCAACTGGGCACGCAACGCCTCAGGTTCACGTTTTTTCACCTGAAAGCAGCGGCGACGTCGCTGGTGTTGGGAGTAGCCGATGCAGATCGTGCGGCGGGACGCTGGTTCGACCTCCTGAAGCTCAGGTTCGAGAGAATCTCGCTGCCGGAAGCCGTCATTGCCGTGCGGCTCGAAGGCGGGGCCACGCAGGCACTGCGTGCCGAACCGGGGCGGCTCGAGTTCCGGCAGAAGCGACAACGCCCGACCGGGCGCTACTCGATGACACAGCTGGCCGAGCGCCTGTCGGCGCGTCTCGGCGAACAGGGTGTGCAGGGTGTCATGACGGTGGCCGAACACCGACCCCAGCTGGCCTGGCGTCAGCGCGAGGTACTGGCGGGCAGGACAGCGGATGTAACGGTCCGCAGCGGTCCGCAACGGCCGCTGTGGATGTTGCCGGAGCCGATCCTGCTGCCGGCTGAGCAGGGGCTGCCGTTACACCAGGGTCGGCTGATGCTGGTGGAGGGCCCGGAGCGGCTCGAGACCGGCTGGTGGGATGATTGCGGTATCGCGCGTGATTACTACACCGCGGTCAATCCCCGCGGCATGCGACTGTGGGTCTTTCGGAACCGCACGCGGCAATCCGGCTGGTACCTGCACGGCCTGTTCGGATGACGCGTAACAAAGGCTGTCGTTATGCCGAACTGCACGCGCTCAGCAATTTCACTTTCCTGCGGGGTGCGTCACACCCGGAAGAACTCGTCGAGACTGCAGCGGGACTCGGTTACGAGGCACTTGCGATTACGGACGAATGTTCGATGTCGGGTATCGTGCGCGCGCACATGGCCGCCAGGGAGTGTGGCCTCAAGCTGATCGTCGGTTCCGAGCTCGTCTTGCGCAGCGGTCGCAAGCTGGTCGCGCTGGCCAAAAACCGCAACGGCTATGCCGCACTTTGCCGGCTGATCAGCAATGCGCGCCGTGCGGCCGACAAGGGCAGTTACGCACTGACCCGCAACGCGTTCGAAGACGGTTTGCCCGATTGCATCGTGCTGTGGGTGCCGGACGACGAGCTGGCGCTCGATGCCGAAGACCACTGGATACGCGAGACGTTTCGTGACCGCCTGTGGATCGCCGTGGAGCTGCTGGCCGACGGCCGGCAGCAGGCACAGCTCGAAGCGCTCCGTGACATCGGTCAACGTCTCAAGCTGCCCCTCGTCGCCACCGGTGACGTACACATGCACCGTCGTTCGCGGCGCGTGTTGCAGGATACGCTGACGGCGATTCGCGAAGGCGTCACGCTCGACCGGGCGGGTTTCCTGCTGCATCCGAACGGTGAGCGCCACCTGCGATCACTGGACGTGCTCGAACGCATCTACCCGCCGGGGCTGCTCGAGGCGTCGGTCGAAATTGCCGCCGAGATCGACTTCTCACTGGACGAGATTCGCTATGAATACCCGGACGAGATCGTGCCGGCCGGTGAAACGCCGGCCAGTTACCTGAGGCAGCTGACCGAGCAGGGTATGCGGCAACGCTGGCCGGGCGGTGTACCGGACAAGGTAACCACGCTGGTCGAGCACGAGCTCGAGCTGATCGGCGAGCTCAAATACGAACCGTATTTCCTGACCGTGTACGACATCGTGTCGTTCGCCCGTGCCAGGAAGATCCTCTGCCAGGGGCGCGGTTCGGCAGCCAACTCGGCCGTGTGTTTCTGTCTCGGCATCACCGAGGTCGACCCGGAGCGCATGGAGACGCTGGTCGAGCGTTTCATTTCCAAAGAACGTAATGAGCCGCCGGACATCGACGTCGACTTCGAGCACCAGCGGCGCGAGGAAGTCATCCAGTACATCTATGCAAAGTACGGCCGGGAGCGTGCCGCGCTGGCGGCAACCGTCATCACCTACCGACCGCGCAGCGCATTACGCGATGTCGGCAAGGCGCTGGGCTTGAGCGATTTGCAGGTCGGGCGGCTTGCACGTTCGATGCAATGGTGGGACGGCAAGCGCGTCGATGACAGCCGTGTGCTGGAGGCCGGTCTCGATCCCGACAGTCCATTGATCCGCCGGCTCCTGTACCTGGTTGGCGAAATCGTCGGCTTTCCGCGGCACCTGTCGCAGCACGTCGGCGGTTTCGTGATCTCGAATGGCCCGATGTCGGAACTCGTGCCGATCGAGAATGCGGCCATGGCCGATCGTACGGTCATCCAGTGGGAAAAAAACGACCTCGAGGATCTCGGGCTGTTGAAAGTCGATGTCCTCGGCCTGGGGATGTTGTCGGCCATCCGTCGCAGCTTCGAACTGGTGCGCGATTTCGACGGTGAAGACTACACGCTCGCGACCGTACCGGCCGAGGACCCGCTGGTGTACGACATGATCTGCGATGGCGACACGATGGGGGTGTTCCAGATCGAGTCGCGCGCACAGATGGCGATGTTGCCGCGGCTCAAGCCGCGCTGTTATTACGACCTCGTGGTCGAGGTTGCGATCATCCGCCCGGGACCGATCCAGGGTGACATGGTGCATCCGTACCTCAGGCGGCGAAACGGCGAAGAGGCCGTCGATTACCCCAGCGACGAGGTCAAGGGTGTCCTGCAACGCACGCTGGGTGTGCCGATTTTCCAGGAGCAGGTGATGGCACTGGCAGTCGTGGCGGCCGGGTTCACGCCGGGCGAAGCGGACCGGCTCAGGCGCGCGATGGCGGCCTGGAAACGGCGTGGCGGTCTCGGGCCGTTCGAGGAAAAGTTGATCGACGGCATGCGCAAGCGTGGTTACAGCGAGACCTTTGCACGGCAGATCTTTCACCAGATCGAGGGTTTCGGCGAGTACGGTTTCCCGGAGTCGCATTCCGCCAGTTTTGCATTGCTGGTGTATGTCTCATGCTGGCTGAAACGGCACAAGCCGGCGGCGTTTACCTGTGCACTGCTGAACAGCCAGCCAATGGGGTTTTACTCGGCGTCACAGCTCGTGCAGGACCTCAAGCGTCACGACGTCGACGTGCGTCCTGCCGACATCAACCGCAGCGCCTGGGACTGCACACTCGAAGCCGGTACGGACGGGCAGGCGGTTCTCAGGCTCGGCCTGCGCATGGTCAAGGGTCTGTCCGAGGAGGCCGGCATGGCGATCGAGGCCGAGCGGCAGCAACAGGGCGATTATACGAGCACACAGGCCCTGCTCGAGCGTAGTGGTGTCGACCGGCATGGTTTGAATGCGCTTGCGTCGGCGGGTGCCCTGAAATCACTCGAGGGCCATCGCCACAAGGCGCGCTGGGCCGTTGCCGGGGCGGAACGTCCTGCCGGGCTGTTCACGACGGCGGACCGTTTCGAGGCGGCGCCGCTGCTGAAAAAACCCACCGAAGGGCAGGACATCGTGGCTGACTACCAGAGCGTGGGCCTGACACTGGAGCGACACCCGCTCGAGCTGATCCGGCACCACCTGGACCGCTACTGTTACCTGCGGTCAGGCGACCTGCCGGCGTTGACGACGGGATCACCCGTCAGTGTTGCGGGACTCGTCATCACCAAGCAGCGCCCGGGCACGGCCAGTGGCGTGACCTTCGTGACGCTCGAGGATGAAACCGGCTACATGAACCTGATCGTATGGAAGAAGATCGCCGAGGATTACCGGGCGGCGCTTCTGAACGCGCGATTGATGGGGGTGCGTGGTGAGGTGCAGATCGAAGGCAAGGTCATCCACGTCATTGCGCGGCAACTGGTGGATCACACCGACATGCTCGGCGGGCTGCTCGTCCGCTCGCGGGATTTCCGTTAGCCGCCGGTGTCGCGGCACACCATCTAGAGGTCGTCGTCGAGATTGAAGTTGTATGTGCTGTCGAGCTGGCTCGCCGAATCCCGCTGTTCCTGAAGCTCGTCAATGCGCTTGCGAACATCGGCCTTGCGCGCCGAATCGTCGTCTTCCGATTCGATCTTGGCGACCAATTCGTCGACGTTGATCTCGACAGACATGTCACCGACGTTGTCACTGTCATCAGTCGTGTCAATGACGATAGTATCTTCGTCGGTCGCTTCGACAGCGTCCTCGTCGATGTCTGCTTCGTCTTTCTGTTCCAGATCACCAATCATTGTCGGCCCTCACGACAATCAGCTACCCAGAAAGCCGGTTAACCGGCCACATTCACGCGTTTGTATATCGCGAAATATGGAGACGTGCAAGCGCCGGTTTCGCGGTACGTGACATACGTTCGTAACAACGTCAAGAAACCGCGAAACCCGTCGCTAAGCTACTGAATCAGGTTGTTGATCTCGAAGATCGGCAACAGGATCGCAAGCACGATGGTCAGCACGATCCCGCCCATCAGGACGATCAGCAAGGGCTGCATGATGCCGAGCAGGGCCGCGATCAGGCCATCAACCTCGCGCTCCTGGCCGGCCGCAGAGCGCGACAGCATCTCCTCCAGTCGACCGCCGGCTTCGCCGCTTGCAACGAGGTGGATCATCATCGGCGGGAACAGCTTGCTGGTCTCGAGCGAGCGGCTGATGGAGCCACCCTCACGTACCCGTAGCGCGGCATCCTCGACGGCTTTGCGCATCGGCAGGTTTTCGATTACCTCTGCCGAGATCTTCATGGCTTCGAGCACCGGCACGCCGCTGCCGGCGAGAATGCTGAAGGTCCGCGTGAAGCGAGCGGTATTGATACCGCGTGTGAGCCGGCCGGCGATCGGCATGCCGAGCAGGAAACGATGGTAGCGGCGCCGCGGACCATCGCGCTGCAGCAGCCACCAGATGCCGTACATCGCGGCGCCGACGCCGATGATCAGCAGCAACCAGTGGTTGCGCAGGAAATCACTGGTCGAGATCAATGCGCGCGTGAGCCCGGGCAGTTCAGCGGACGTATTTTCGAACACGGTGACGATCTTGGGCACGACACTGGCCAGCAGGAAGCTGATGATCGCAATGGCCATCACGACGAGCGCAATCGGGTAAATCATCGCGTTCGTGATGCGCTGCTTGAGTTCGTGACGCGCCTCCGTGTAGTCGGCGAGGCGCTCCAGCACGACGTCGAGGTGGCCCGATTGTTCGCCGGCCGCGACGGTTGCACGGTACAGCTCCGGGAAGGCCTGCGGGAATTCGGCCAGGCCGTCGGCAAGCGTGTGGCCTTCCATGACCTTGGAACGAACGCCGAGCAGGATGCTCTTCGTGCGCGGCTGGTCGTTCTGCTCGGACACGGCCTGCAGCGCTTCCTCGAGCGGCAAACCGGATTGTGAAAGCGATGCCAGTTGTCGGGTGACGAGTGCCAGCTCGGACGGCGACATGCCGCGGCGCAGGGAAAACGAACTCTGCCGCCGGGCCTCTTTTTGGGCGACCTCCGTCACCTTGACCGGGAACAGCTGGCGCTCGCGCAGCATCTGCCGCACGTGCTTGGCGGTATCGCCTTCGATCAGACCTTTGGATTCCTTGCCGGCCTTGTCCAGCGCGACGAACTCGAACGCTCCCATCGGAGATTATCCCCGGGTCAGTCTTCGCGGGTGACGCGCAGCACTTCCTCGAGCGTTGTGCTGCCCTCAAGAACGCGCCGGCGCCCGTCGGCACGGATGCTCGGGCTGTGCGTGCGTGCATGACGTTCGAGTTGCTGCTCGCTGACGCCGTCGTGGATCATCGCGCGCATCGCGTCGTCGATAGCGATCAGTTCGTAGATGCCCGTGCGTCCCGCAAAGCCGCCGTTGGGCCCGGGTCCGGGACGATACAGCGTTGGCGGGTTGGCCGGGTCCGCGCCCAGGACGCGGCATTCGTACTCGGTCGCCGTGTACGGCACCTTGGTGCTTTCGTCGAGCACGCGCACGAGTCGCTGCGCGAGTACGCCGATCAGGCTCGATGACAGCAGGAACGGCTCGACTCCCATGTCGCGCAGACGCGTGACCGCGCCGGCCGCCGTGTTCGTGTGCAGCGTCGACATTACGAGGTGGCCGGTGAGGCTCGCCTGCACGGCGATTTCGGCAGTTTCGAGGTCGCGAATCTCACCAACCATCACGACGTCGGGATCCTGGCGCAGGATCGCGCGCAGTCCGCGCGCAAACGTCATCTCGACCTTGGTGTTGACCTGGGTCTGGCCGATGCCGTCGATGAAATATTCGATCGGATCCTCGACCGTCATGATATTGCGGCTGTTGTCGTTGATACGCTCGAGCGCCGCATACAGCGTGGTCGTTTTACCGGAGCCGGTCGGGCCGGTGACGAGGATGATGCCGTGCGGCTTGTGGATGAGCTCGTCCATCGTCTGTTGCGACTTCGGATCCATACCCAGCGATCCGAGGTCGAGGCGACCGGCCTGTTTGTCGAGCAGGCGCAGTACGACGCGCTCACCGTGGCCCGACGGCATGGTCGATACACGAACGTCGACGGCGCGACCGGCGATACGCAGCGAAATGCGGCCGTCCTGTGGCAGTCGTTTCTCGGCGATGTCGAGTTTCGACATGACCTTGATACGCGACACGACCAGTGGTGCGAGTTGCCTGCGCGTCTTGAGTACTTCACGCAAGACACCGTCCACACGGAAGCGCACACCCAGGCGGTTTTCGTACGGTTCGATATGAACGTCGGATGCGTTCTCCTTGATCGCCTCCGTCAGCACCGCGTTGATGAAACGGATGATCGGCGCATCGTCGTCGCTGTCGAGCAGGTCGGACGGCTCCTGCAGTTCCTGCGCAACCTGGTTGAGGTCGAACTCGTCATCGAGACCGCCGACCATTTCCATCGCCGCCTGGCTGCCTGACTCGTAGGATTCCTGCAGCAAGGCATCGAAGACTTCGCTGGAGACGCGCGACAGTTTCAGCGGCACTCCCGCGAATCGGCGAGCTTCGGCAAGGCTCAATGCCGTAGCGCCGCTGCGGTAAACGGCATCCGCGCTCTCGGCGCCGAAGTCGCGGATCAGTACACCGTGCCGTTTTGCGAACGAAAAAGGCAATGCGCGATGTTCGACGGCTTCTGCTACCGGCTCGGCAGGGGCTGCCGGCGTCTCGAGTACGATTTCCGCTTCCGTCTCCATGCTACTCCGGCATCTGTGTGGGTTCGATGCTCTCGCGGACGCCCTGGTCGTTGACCTCTTCGAACGGTGGCAACGTGAAGGCGTCTTCGCCAGGCATCAGGTCGACGCCGTCGGCGGCGCGTTGTTCGAGAACGTCGCGAATGTAGTTGTATTTCGCGTTGGTCTCGATCGTGGTCTGCGAAGCGTCGCGCAGGATTTTCGGGCGGATGAAGACGAGCAGGTTGGTCTTCACCTTGTCGGTCGTCCGCGACCGGAACAGTGCGCCCAGGCCCGGAATGCTGCCGAGTATCGGGACCTTCTGTTCGGTTTCCCGCAGGCTGTCTTCCAGCAAGCCGCCCAGTACCAGGATCTGGCCGTCGTCGACGATGACCGTCGTTTCGACGATACGCTCATTGGTGATCAGGTCCACGGCGCCGGCCGCCGTACTGGCGATCGTCGAGATCTCCTGCGATATGTCGAGCAGCAAGGAGTTACCTTCGTTGATTTGCGGCGTAATCGTCAACTTGACGCCGATGCTTTCGCGCTGAATCGTCTGGAACGGATTGACCGCGCCGGTGGTGCCGCCGGTATTCGTGAACGAGCCGGTGACGAACGGCACTTCCTGGCCGACGTTCAGGCTGGCTTCCTCGTTGTCGGTCGTGACGATCGACGGTGTCGAAATCAGGTTGGTGTCGGC
>JAAUYI010233091.1_pt1 | contig 16004 bp, 18 predicted proteins | sample 7278041 | NCBI WGS metagenome assembly JAAUYI01 (sample SAMN14350216, study PRJNA611818) | marine sediment metagenome | isolation source: surface marine sediment (0.6m) | place: French Polynesia: Moorea | collected 2018-08
CTGGATACAAGCCCCCGGATTTATCCGTGGAGAGTCAAAAATGTTTTCCTTGTTCTCATTAGCCCTTCGATTCATCGATGGGGTAACTGATAACTGATAACTGATAACTGAAATGACAGTCTTTAATTCATTACTCCGAACTCCTTCCCTCCTTCCCTCCTTCCCTCCTTCCCTCTCCCGCAGGGGGTTGGAAATACTGAAAATCTTCGGTTATGGTAATGATTGGCTAATATGTAATTTTTCAGATACACCAGAAACCAAGGCTTTAAGGGCAAACTCTGGTAAAGCTAACATCCGTCGCCAACGCCATGGTTCTTGGTAAAGCCTGTACAGCCATTCTAAATGGTTATTTGCCAACCACCGGGGAGCGCGGGTTTTCTTTCCAGACCAAATGTCAAAACTACCACCAACACCAATCCAAATAGCTTGGGGACATAGATGGCGATTTTGATGAATCCACATTTCTTGACGGGGTACTCCCAAGCCCACAAAAATCACATCAGGTTGTAATTCTCTCAGTGTTTGCCGTAATTCCTCTTCCTCTGTTGGTGAGTGATAACCAGAACGAGTACCGATAATATTTAAACCGGGTAGTTCATCTTGCCATAATTCAGCAGCTTTGCTGGCTATACCAGCGGCTCCTCCATAGAAAAATACCTTTTTATCAGTATTTTCTGTGCCTAGCGATCGCAATAATTCTTCTGATAGCTCAATTCCTGGAATTCTTTGTACTTTTTGACGCAGTATTAATTTTAAATATAAAACTACTCCCGATCCATCGGGAATCACTAGTTCCGCACCACGAATGACTTCTGCCAGGGATGTGTTTCGTTCTGCCTGCATAGTCATTTCAGCATTTAGTGTGACTACATGACCTCCAGAGCCTTGTTGCAATCGTTCTAGCAACCAAGCCGAATAGTTACTCATCACGTTAACTGGTAATCCTAAAACGGAAAAGGCTCCATGTGATTCAAACATAGCCTGTGTTTAATAACCCTCATACCAATCCATATGGCAAGTAGTTTATCAAATATGTGTGAATCTGCCATGAACTTAGGGACAGAATTTTAGATTCTTCCCTACCCCCTATCACCTAATACCCAATCCCAAGTGTTGAGAAACGGGGGGAGGGGAAGGAGGGAAGGAGTTCGGAGTTCGGAGTTCGGAGTTCGGAGTGATGAATTAAAGACTGTCAACCATCAACTAACAACTAACAACCAACAGCTAACAACTAACAACTATCAACCATTTTCCAGCTAGCCACTGGGTTTCCAAATTCCCGTGAGGTTTTTTCTGAAATAGATTTAACCTGCGTATGCTACTAACAGGTTAAATAATAGTAAGTACGCTTGGTTTGTTGTAGTAATGAGTATATGGATTTGCTAGACGGTATTTAGGGAGTATGTATCAGCCTTGAATGTTTGACTGACTTATATTTTTATAACCCAAGTCTTTAATCTTTAAGACTTGTTCGTAAACTCAATTTTAGAGCTAAGAGTGCAAAGGGCAGAAATTGACCATGAATAAAATTCGTGTGGCACTAATTGAAGATCACGATCTCACCCGTGTAGGTATTCGGACAGCATTACAACAGAAAGAAGAAATTGAGGTTGTGGGAGAAGCCGCCAATGCTACCGAAGGCTCACAAATGTTACAACAGACCCATCCAGATATAGCAATTGTTGATATTGGATTACCAGATAAAGATGGCATTGAATTAACTAGGGAAATTAAATCTGCTTCTGGTGGAGAGGAATCAGCTACAAAGGTATTGATTTTGACTTTACGGGACAATAAAGAAGCGGTACTGGCTGCCTTTGCAGCAGGTGCGGACTCTTACTGTATGAAAGATATCCGCTTTGATAATTTGCTGGAAGCTTTGCGAGTTACTCACAACGGTAATTCATGGATAGACCCCGCAATTGCTCGGATAGTCTTGCAACAAGCACAACAATCTACACTGAAACCAAAACCAGATATTGCGGAAAGTACTACCTCTGTAAATACCGCAATTAAGGGCAAAGGTGATGAAATTATCGATGCTTATACCCTGACAGAAAGAGAGTTAGAAGTGCTACAGTTGATCGTTGAAGGTTGCAGCAATGCTGTAATTGCTGAAAGGCTGTACATTACAGTTGGTACTGTCAAAACACACGTCCGTAATATTCTAAACAAGCTATGTGCTGACGATCGCACTCAGGCAGCTGTACGCGCTTTGCGTAGTGGCTTGGTGGGATAAAGTCAATTTTATCAGGGTGGCAACAATTGAGATAACTATACAGACATTTACAACTTTGGGTAACCGATAGTGTTTTCCAAGTTGGACGCTTACTGTTTACTTTTGCTTGCTTATGGTTTGTGTATTCTCAGTCCAATTCAGCATTGCAACATCTTGTAAATAAGCAAAAAACAAGTGAAGTCAAAGTATGGCAGATAAAACCCGTAAGCTGAAGCTCATGGTTGTAGATGACGAGCTAGATAACTTAGAGTTGCTCTACCGCACCTTTAGGCGGGACTTCCAAGTGTATAAGGCACATAATGCTGAAGTTGCCTTGGATATATTGGCAGAACAAGGGGAAATGGCAGTAATTATCTCCGACCAAAGAATGCCGGAGATTAATGGAACTGAATTTCTCAGCATGACTGTGGAACGTTTCCCTGATACCATGCGAATTTTACTGACCGGTTTTACCGATGTGGAAGACTTGGTAGAGGCAATTAATTCAGGTCAAGTATATAAGTACATTACTAAACCTTGGAAGCCCGATAAACTAAAGGCAGTAGTCGAACAAGCAATTGAAACATATCGTTTAGTCAAAAAGCGTACTGATGAACTGCGTCGCTCTCTGCGCCGGGAATCTTTATTTAATGAAGTTACTACGGCAATTCGGGAGTCTTTAGACTACAGCAGTATGCTGCAAAAGATAGTTGCTACCATTGGACAAACCTTTACAGCAAGCTGTTGTTTGTTGCGACCTGTAGAGGGCGATCGCTTGACAAATGATGAGTTTTCTTACTACGATCCCCAATCAACTGTAGACCGTGAATGTTTCGACTCTAATGGGGCAATTGAACAAGTTTTGGCTACCAAGGATTATCAGTTAATTCAATCCACCCATGATGGTAATTCTTGCCATCAATTAGTAGTTCCCCTGACCTATCAACAAAAGGTTTTAGCTATTTTAAACCTTTACCAATGGAGTAGCGATCGCCCCTGGAAAGATGAAGATATTCAACTCATTTCTGGTGTCGCCGAACAAGCAGCCATAGCAGTATCCCAAGCAAAACTCTATCAAAGCCTCCAAGAAAAGCAGGAGCAAACTCGCCTGGAACTAGAAGTTGCTCGTCAAATTCAGCACAATTTACTACGCCAAGAATTACCGGGAATCCCTGGAACTAAGTTGCAAGCCTGCTGTCATCCAGCCCGTGAAGTGGGTGGAGATTTCTTCGAGGTATTTGCCCATCCCAAAGGTGATATCTGGCTGGCTGTAGGTGATGTCTCTGGTAAAGGTGTGCCAGCAGCTCTATTTATGGCAAGTTCAATTTCGGTGTTGCGTCGAGAATTATCTCAAGACACTCCACCAGAACCAAATATTGTCATGCAAAATCTGAACTATGCTCTGGGTGATGACCTAATTAGCAATAATTGCTTTATTACTATGGTTTTGGCTCGTTATAGTCCTAGAAGCCGGGAATTAACCTATGCTAATGCTGGTCACATTTACCCCTTAATCTGGTCGCGCCAAGCACAAATTGATGACACTCCTAATTACCTAAAAGTCCGTAGTATTCCCTTGGGGATATTACCTCAGTGGAAGGCAGAGTCAGGACGATTAGTCATGAAATCGGGAGAGACCTTGCTGCTAACTAGTGATGGAATTACTGAGGCTAGAGTATCAAATCAGGCATTAAAAACTATAGCTGTCGGTAATAGTCAAGCATCATCTAGCAGTTCTATGCTCAATCAAGATGGTCTCTGGAATCTTCTCAAACAGGAATCAGAAGCATTTTCTTTGCAAAACTTGCTAGCTCGTATACAAGAGCATAGCCAAATTCAAGAAGACGACCAAACTATACTTTCTTTAGAGGTTTTATAGATCTATGAGAACAGAATTGAATGTACCCAGCGATTTAAAATTTCTCACCATTGTCGAAGACTGGTTGTTGGGAAGCTTGAAAGCTGAACTAGGGGAATCTGTTGATTGGACAAAACAATCCAGCCGTTTGAGATTAGCTTTGGTAGAAGCTTACTCCAATGTCGTTCGCCATGCCCATAAAGAAGAGTACAATTTACCAGTAAAAATCCTGGTAGAACTCAAAGATGGAGAACTTTCTTTAGAAGTTTGGGATCGAGGAGAAGGATACAATATGGATGCCTACTCACCACCTAACCCCGATGATAAGCAAGAAGGGGGCTATGGTTGGTTAATTATGAATCGTCTCATGGATAAGGTGGAATACCAACTGCAAGTTAACGGTGGTAACTGTCTCAAATTAGGAGTCGCTCTGGTAGAGTCTACCAAATAAAATCAGCACTTTTTGGCTATCACTTCTCTACAGTGTTGCATTATTTTTGTATTCGGCATCGCATTTCTAACATAATGTTGAGAAATGTTAATCAAAATAATAACTTTTGCTAATTTTATTTGCTTTAATTGCTGTGAGTAATTAAATAATGGAAGAGTAGCTAACCTCCTGCTAATTTTTACAGAGGAAGGCTCCTAATTGAGATAGTTAGGAGCCTTCTTCATGTATTTAGGACTGGAGTGTATTCAACTCTCAAACTTTGCTGGAAGTTGCTACAAAACGAGTTTGGACATGGTTCTTAGGGTTTGCCTAGTGAATGCACTTACCAAACTTGTAACCCAAATTTAAATTACTGTTGCTTAATCTCCACTTTAAGACATGGTTTTATCTATGGAAGTTTCATTCTGTTTATCACCACGGTATCGCCTTGATGATGAATCCCCTTGGTTAGAGGGGATAGACCCCAGCCGCCATTACTGGGTTGCGGTGAATGGGGAACCAAGTTTGACTATAGGACTTCCTGGGTTAACGGTATCGAGTCTAAGTGAATTTAAGCAATTTATCCGTAAATTCCGCTCCCTAGAGCCAGGGCAACAAATTAATTTACCAAGGATTGCCAGTAATTGCGTCATTCATTGCGTTAGTGATAATTGTTACGCTATAGAAACGGAAATTAATGGCGCTCCCGTGTGGCATCTATTTGAACAAGAAACTTTGGACAGTTTGTTGATGACTGCCCATCCAGATTGGAAATGCGCTCCTTCAGACGTGGAGTTGGGAAGGAAGTTGCTACTACGTTCCTTAGAACAGCCCCACAAGGGGGAAGTAATAAGTAATAAGTAAAATGTGGTTCATTTACCCGAAAATCGCTGTAATTTATCGCCGCAATTTGAGCAATTCTTGGGGTGAAGCTAAGAGTTTTATCTGTACTGAAACAATTTCTTGGTGTTGGTTGAGGATAAATAGCCACTTGACATTGACGCTACACCAAGAAGTTTGAGCTTTCCCCGTTACTTGAAATTGAGTATTGTGGTTGTCTAAAACCTCTACCATCCCTTGTCGGGGATGTGCCTTTAAATCTTGAGCTTCCTTGTGTAGATAGTTTGCGATCGCATCCCTTCCTACAATACCAGATTCAAAGGGGGGATGCATAACACCATTTGTGGCAAATAGTGCTGCTGTGCGATGAAATTCGCCTGTATTTAAAGTATGGAAATAATCTAGTATAGCTGGCTCTGTAATGCCGGGAATGCTATCTATAATATTCTCTGTAGTAGACATAAGCTTTTTTATTGCCAGTATTTTCTCAATAAGACAGCAAAAGAAAAATAACCCCCAGGCAATTACCTTACCCGGAAGTGTTATTTTAAGAGATTGAGATTGAAAGAGATGAAGAAAGGTTAATTCGTTCCCTATTAGCCGATAACATCTACACCCATATCAACTACAGCTTTGCGGAGAACGGTGATTTGCTGGCTAAATTCTAGGTCTCTAATTGCTTTTAATACTTGATTACCATCACGGGACAGTTTGTAACCCTCTGGCATGGGAATTACAGTACCTTGCTCCATTAATTGAGCTAACTCATACCAGAAAGCTAATTTGGTATTGGGGCTAAAAACACCGTAGGAACGGGAAAACTGAGTATTTTTATTGGCAGCCAAGTCACCCATAGTCTCTAATTGCTCTGCGTGAGACATCTGCTTGATTTGATTAAGCAACCCTGCGGCTAATTGTAAACGTGCTGCACCAGTTGCTGCTGGAGTGATAAAACTCCCCATCTCTGTGTATACGTACCACAAAACTGCTAACTGGTCATCTATGCTGAGACTTTTAAATAAAGCAATGCTTGATGCTACTACATCACTGGGTTGGGCGGTGTAATTGAAAGCATTAAATAAACGATTTTGTGCAGAATCAGTAGTGAAAGTCATAACTGTACCACAGTTAATTAGTTTAAGTACACTGGGAATTACATAGAGGTTAAAGGTTTGCTTTACCTCTGTTTACATTTTGCATACTTTCTTAACATTTGGCAATTAAAGTTTACAAATGGTGTGACTAAGAATTTGTTATGAAGGCTTCCAGAACTACTGATAAGAGGGTTTAGGGTGTAGGGTAAATAACCCTCTTTAATCCTTGATGGTGAAAATTTTTTCATCAGGACTGCCTGATTTCCAAGTTATATGTGGTTGAGAAAAAATGAATCAATCTTTTGAGATAAGTAGTGATTTAGTCAAGCAAAAAGCTCTGGAGTTGGGATTCCATCAAGTAGGGATTGCGGCTGTAGACGGAGTGGATGCTACAGATAAACAACGGTTAGAAGCATGGATAGCTTTGGGTTTTCATGCTGACATGGCATGGATGACATCACCAAAGCGGTATAATATTAAACTAGTTATGCCAAAAGTGCGATCGCTCATTTGTGTAGCCTTAAACTATTACACCCCCCATCAGCATCCTCAAGGGAAAGAGTACGCTAAAATTTCTCGTTATGCTTGGGGAAGGGACTATCACAAAATCATGCATAAAAAATTGAAGGCTCTTTCCACCTGGTTACAAAGTTTGGGTACAGGGATTCAAGGGCGTTATTATGCAGATACTGGTCCAGTGCAAGATAAAGTTTGGGCACAAAGAGCGGGTATTGGTTGGATTGCCAAAAATGGTAATTTAATTACCAGGGAGTATGGTTCTTGGGTATTTTTGGGAGAAGTACTGACAAATTTACAGTTATCTCCAGATACACCCCATACCCAACACTGTGGTAGCTGTACCCGTTGTCTGTCAGCTTGTCCTACCAATGCCATAACCGAACCATTTGTAGTGGATGCCAATCGTTGTATTGCTTATCATACAATTGAGAACCGGGATGAAAAATTGCCTGATAGTATTGCGCCTCATTTACATGGTTGGGTTGCTGGTTGTGATATTTGTCAAGATGTTTGTCCTTGGAATCAGCGATTTGCCAAGGAGACTGATGTAATGGAGTTTCAGCCTTACCCTGGAAATGTAGCACCAAAGCTGTTAGAATTAGCTAATATCTCAGATAGAGATTGGGATCGACAATTTCCGGCATCGGCATTGCGAAGAATCAAGCCAAAAATGTTACGACGAAATGCCCGTGCTAATCTTGAATCATCCCCAATGCAAGTATGACTCAAAAAGTAATTATCTTTGATTTTGATGGCACAATTGCTGATACGTTAGATGCTCTTGTGAGTATTGCCAATCATCTAGCTGATGATTTTGGTTATGCACCCATTGCCGCAGAAGAACTGGCATATTTGAGAAATTTAAGCTCTAGGCAAATCATTAAGTATTCTGGTGTTTCGTTATTGAAAATTCCTTTTTTAATTAAAAAAGTTCAATCTGAATTAAAAGGGAAAATACAAGATTTAAAACCAATTGCAGGCATAAAAGAATCTTTAGTATCCTTAAAAGATGAGGAACACCGCTTGGGAATTATTACTTCCAACTCCTCTGATAATGTTATGGATTTTCTCCGTCATAATAATTTAGAAACACTGTTTGATTTTATCTATTCCGGAGTGACAATTTTTGGCAAAACAACAATTATCAATAATGCATTAAAGCAAAATAAATTATCGCCACAGCAAGTAATTTATGTGGGGGATGAAATTAGGGATATAGAAGCGTCTAAGAAAGCTAATATTAAAGTAATTGCAGTAGCTTGGGGTTTTAATTCCCAGGAAGTATTAGCCAAGCAGAATCCAGATTTTTTAATTCATCAACCACAGGAATTATTACAGGTAGTAAAAAATTGTTAATCAGTCAATATTGAGAGAGTATTTCGCATCTTGCACCACAAAATCATTGAGAACGCTCAATACCACACACTTGCTGAAAACATGTTGATTTGGAATTAAACTATATCAACTAATTCAAACTTAACCCGTTTACCAACTACTCTAGCAGCGCGTTCAATAGTATCCAGAGTCACAGATGTATTATTTGGATCTAGCAAGCGATCAAGAGATGATCTGCTTGTTCCCATTTTTTCTGCCATTGCAGTCTTATTCAAGTTTTTTTCGTTCATTGCTTCGCTAATTTGCCATGCTATGACACGTTTTGTAGCAATTAGGTTAATTTCTTCAAGTGTCCCTTCTTCTTCAAAAAGATCATCAAAATATGAACCAATATAAGGATTCTTATTCATCCTTGTGCCTCCAAACTACGTTTACGTTTTAATGCTAGAGTTAATTCTTGTTCTGGTGTTTTGTTGGTCTTTTTGACAAATCCATTCAGTAGTATCATTTCTCCTTCAAAGAAACAAAACAAAACACGAGCTATTCTTCCATTAGATAAATTAGTTCGTACTTCAAACAAACCATCTCCCATTGCTTTACAGGTTGGCATCCCAATTGGCCATCCATACTCAACTGTTTTGATATCAGCACCAATTGATTTTCGATCTTCTTTATCTAGATCCCTTAACCAATCACGAACTGGCTCTACACCATTTTCGTTCTGATAGAATCGTGCAGGAACACGTTTTTCGTTTTGTTCTTCGGTCATCTATATCAAATTTCCTGATAATACACACAACTGTAAAACTACAATATGTACCTTTTACAGAGCGATGTACAATCAGATTTATTTGATGTTAATCATGTTGTACCTTTTTTGGTACTAAAATTGCAACCGTATTGTTTTTGTGTAAAAAATCACTTTGTATATTTTGGAATAATAGTACTTATAGCGGCTGTATTACATAGTTAATAGAAGTATCAGAATTATTTGAAAACGTCACTTATACATTCATTTTTTGCTTATAACGTTGGGCAGCATCTCGTAATTTCGCACTTGGTTCTGGGGGATTTAACATTGCCGCAACAAAAACTTCTTGATCTTGCTTAGTTAAGATCATATTTTCGTGTTCCATAATAACTTGTTTGGCAATATCCAAAACGTTGCTAACAATAAAATCTGTTAGTGTTCGACCCTGAATATCTGCTGCTCGCTGGAACAATTCTTTATCAACATTTTTCCAATATTTTTAAGAGAATGTTTGAAAAGTCGGTTGGGCATTATTTAACGACATTCTCCACCTCATCAGATATGTTTTGAGCGTTAAACGACATTTCTTAACAGATTAATGTTTTATTTATATTTGTTAAAATTAACATTTTGAAAACAGAATAAAATAAATGTAACAATCAAAAATATTCCGTTTATTCTTTTTATTTCTCCACTACTTTTATCTGTAAAAAATAATATGGCAAAAAATAACAAATATAACCCTGTTAAAATTGTGTATACGCCGACTTTTATTAAATTGTTAATATTACTTTCGACATAATTTAATTTCATTTTTAATCTTTCAATTTCTTCTAATAATTCTCTGTCATTCATATATCAAAATTTTTATAATAGGTAAGCGTATTTTACCTTTTTTTGTTCTTCTTTATCAATTACATCAGTATTGCCCCACAGCAACCCCTACCGCTACTCAACAGCACCCACAACAGCCCATATCTAAACCCAATAACCCAAATAGCCCCACCAACGCGCCCACACGTTAACTAAAAATTACCATCAAGCATAATTCTCAGTCCCTAGACTGCTATTGCCGGGACTTTTTTATTTGGTTAATAATTGTGGATTTACCGTCAAAAACATACCAGTAAAATTGCAAGCAAACTTCTTGCACAAAAGCCAATACCTCGCAGGGAGCTTGCGCGGCATACCCTACCAGAAAAATTATGACCGAAAAATAAACTGGATACAAGCCCCCGGATTTATCCGTGGAGAAAAACAAAGATTTCTATCATTATCTCAAGCCCCTGGCTTTAGACATGGGGTCAATCCAAAATCCAAAATCCAAAATCCAAAATTGAATGACTTGAGATTCATTCAATGTTTACACCACTTGTGGTACTTCTACTGGTTCCCCAGTCAAACTAAAGGCGCGAACTTCCGTAATCTTCACCTTGACTAACTTACCTTTCAATTCATTAATATCCCCAGTAAAGAAGGTGAGACGATTACCCCTGGTGCGTCCCATGACTTGGGTTTTATCTTTGGAGTTTTGGTCTTCTACCAAGACTTCTTCCACTCTCCCCATGTATCTTTGAGAACGTTCCGCAGCCTTGATTGCAACTAGATGATTCAGCCTTTGCAAGCGATCGCTTTTCACCTCATCGCTCAATTGTTCATCCCACAATGCTGCTGGGGTTCCTGGACGGGGAGAGTAGGCGGCAGTATTCAACAGGTCAAAACCAATATCTGCCACCAATTGTAGGGTATTTTCAAACTGTGCTTCTGTCTCTCCAGGGAAGCCAACAATGGCATCCGCACTAATCGCCGCATCGGGCATATATTGGCGAACTTTATCGATAATCCGGCGATATTTTTCCTGGGTATATCCCCTAGACATACGTTTCAATACTTCGTTATCCCCGGACTGGAAGGGTATGTGGAAGTGTTCGCATACCTTGGGTAATTCAGCACAGGCTCGAATTAACCTCTCCGTAAAATAACGGGGGTGGCTAGTTGCAAAGCGTATGCGTTCAATTCCCGGTACATCATGGACGTAATAGAGTAAATCCGTTAGGGTATGCTGGTGTCTGCCTTCTGGGGTCACTCCTGGTAAATCTCGCCCGTAAGCGTCGATATTTTGTCCCAGGAGAGTAACTTCCTTGTAACCCTGTCTGCCAATTTCTTCCATTTCCGCCCGAATTGCCTCTGGGGTACGAGACTGCTCCACACCACGCACATTCGGAACTACACAATAGGTACAACGTTCGTTACAACCGTAAATCACATTCACCCAAGCCGTTACCTTACTATCCCGTCGGGGCTTGGTAATATCCTCCATAATATGGACGGGTTCAGTCGCCACCACCTGATTGCCGTCAAATACCTGTTGTAATAAATCTTGCAGGCGGTTGGCGTGTTGGGGACCCATGACCAAGTCTAATTCTGGCACTCGCCGTAATAGGGATTCACCTTCTTGTTGAGCCACACAACCGGCAACAACTAAGGTTAAGTCTGGCTGTTCGTGCTTGCGTTTTGCTTGTCTGCCTAGATAAGAATATACTTTCTGTTCGGCATTATCTCTAATAGTGCAGGTGTTGTAGAGGATTAAATTTGCATTATTTGGATCTTCTGACCACTCAAAGCCCATATCTTCCAAGATGCCAGCCATACGTTCTGAGTCGGCTTTGTTCATCTGGCAACCGAAGGTGGTGATGTGATAGCGATGGGATGAAGTGGTCATTGGTAATCTTGCTGAATCGGGTGGAAACTCTATTAGTTATATAATAAATCACAAAGTTTTCTCGTAGTTGTCTATCGCATTAGTTATGAGGGGTAGAGGAAGAAACCGCAAAGGCACAAAGTACGCGAAGAAAGAGGGAGAGAAGATAAATTGAAATATTCAATTTGAAACTCTTGACGTTTCATATCCTGATTCAGCAATGCCCAAACTTCTAGCCATAACAGATAAAATAGTAACAGTCCAAACCACTTAAAGGTGTTGAGATGACTGCCCCTCTGATTTGTAATAATTTTATCAACGGCGAATGGGTACAATCCACAACAGGAGCGATGTTAGAAAGTCGCAATCCGAGCGATCGCCGGGAGGTTGTGGCAACTTTCCCCGCCTCCAGTAAAATTGATGTGGATACTGCTGTCTCTTGTGCCCGTGAAGCTTACCGCAGTTGGCGACTAATTCCGGCTCCAGCTAGGGCAGAATACATTTTTAGGGTGGGGGAAATTCTATCCCAACAGAAAGAAGAACTTGCCCTATTAATGAGTCGAGAGATGGGTAAGTGTTTGACGGAAGCCCGTGGTGATGTACAAGAGGGGATTGATTGGGCTTTTTATAGTGCGGGAGAAGGACGCAGATTGTTTGGGCAAACTACACCTTCGGAAATGCCTAATAAGTTTGCCATGACAATGCGAGTTCCCATTGGTGTATGTGCTTTAATTACTCCGTGGAATTTCCCTGTGGCTATCCCTTGTTGGAAATCTATGCCAGCGTTAATTTGTGGTAATACAGTCATCCTCAAACCAGCGGAAGATACCCCGGCTTGTGCGACTAAATTAGTGGAAATTTTCCAAGCTGCGGGTTTACCACCAGGGGTAATTAATTTGGTGCATGGGGTGGGGGAAGAAGTCGGCAAGGCTTTGGTAGAACATCCGGATGTCAACCTGGTATCTTTTACTGGTTCTTCGGAAACGGGTTCCCAGGTAGGGGAAATCTGTGGACGCACCCATAAACGGGTATGTTTGGAAATGGGTGGGAAAAATGCCCAGGTGGTAATGGAAGATGCTGATTTGGATTTGGCTCTAGAGGGAGCTGTGTGGGGTGCATTTGGTACTACCGGACAGAGATGTACTGCTACTAGTCGCCTGATTTTACACAGAGATATTAAAGATAAATTTACTACTATGTTAAAAGAGCGTAGTAGTCAATTACGCTTAGGTGCAGGTTACGAACCCCAGACTGATATTGGTCCAATTATTAATGAAAAGCAATTGCAAAGGGTTAGTACATATTTAGATATTGCTAGGGCAGAAGGGGCAAAGGTATTAATGGGTGGGGAAGTTGCCACCGAGGGAGAATTGCAACATGGGTATTTTTTCCAACCCACCATTCTTGAGGGGGTTACTCCTCAAATGCGGGTGGCAAGGGAAGAGATATTTGGTCCAGTGGTAGTCTTAATAGAGGTGGGTTCCTTTGAAGATGCGATCGCTGTCCTCAATGATACTAACTATGGTCTTTCTTCTTCCATATATACCCGTGATGTGAACCGAGCTTTCGCAGCCATGCGGGATATTGAAGCTGGAATTACCTATATTAATGGTCCCACCATTGGAGCGGAAGTACATTTACCCTTTGGAGGTGTAAAAAGTACTGGCAATGGACATCGGGAAGCAGGAACGGCGGTATTAGATGTGTTTACGGAGTGGAAGACTGTATATGTTGATTTTTCCGGTAGTTTACAACGGGCACAGATAGACAATCGAACTTGATAATTAAAATTTGTTATCTCTTGTAAAAGAAGCAATAAAAAAATAGGCGATAAATTTACACCAAGTAATCGATACTCCTTTATCAGATGTTAATTGGAGGATTGAAGGTACTGGAGATTTCAACAATAATGGTCAGTTTGACCTGGTTTGGCGTAACTACGTTACTGGGCAAAATGCCATTTGGTATATGAATGGTGCCAATTTAGAACAGGGGGTATTCATTGATACGACAGTCAGGGATACCAATTGGCAAATTGTTGGGTAAACAAGCAATTGTTTTTATAGCGCTACGCGCAAGTAATAAGTAATAAGTAACAAGTGAGCCATTGCGGTGGACGGTGAGTCCAGTGCTGCGGGAGGGTTTCCCTCCGCAGGCAACTGGCGAACCCGAAGGGGTTTCCCGGCATAAAGCAAATGGCGTTGGCGTAGCCTCTCCGAAGGAGATACTCCGAAGGAGTAATAAGTTTACTGTTCATAGGTTTAGTGCATTCAACAAGGGTGTGGTCAAAAGTAGTTGGTGGGTGAGCGATCGCTAACTACTGATTTTTTTTGCGTCAAAATAGAATCAAGGGCTACTGTAACCAATCGGCTCTTGGCATTTAATAGTAAGTAATCTAAAAAATTTTTTCTACAAATCATGTTAAGTATCTCTACTGATAACAAATTACCGCGATCGCCCCATTTAGTCACTCCTTTACCGGGACCCCGCGCCCAAGCTATTGTAGAACGCGATCGCACCGTTACATCCCCTTCCTATACCCGCGATTATCCCTTGGTGGTGGCTCGCGGTGAGGGCTGTATGTTGGAAGATGTGGATGGGAATGTATTCCTAGATATGACGGCGGGAATCGCTGTCACAGCCACGGGACACGCCCACCCAGAGGTGGTACGAGCAATCCAAAACCAAGCTGCTAATTTACTGCATATGTCGGGTACGGATTTTTACTACGAACCGATGGTAAATTTGGCGGAGAAGTTAGCACAACACGCTCCTTTTCCCCAAGGTGGAAAGGTATTTTTTACCAATTCCGGGGCAGAATCCAATGAAGGGGCGATTAAACTGGCAAGATATTATACCGGGCGATCGCTAATTGTCGCCTTCTTGGGAGCATTCCACGGACGCACCTATGGAGCTATGTCTCTGACGGGTTCTAAGGTGGTGCAAAGGGCTGGTTTTGGATCCTTGGTTCCGGGTATTACCCACATCCCCTATGGCACCCATGCTAGTTTGGATTACCTAGAACAACAGCTATTTTCTTCTATGGTTCCCCCCCAGGAAGTAGCAGCTATTTTTGTAGAACCAATTCAAGGGGAAGGGGGGTATATAGTACCAGAGGATGGATTTTTAGCAAGGTTGCGAGAAATATGCGATCGCCACGGTATTCTGATGGTGGTGGATGAGGTACAGTCAGGTATGGGGCGTACTGGTCGCTTATTTGCCATTGAACATTGGGGAGTAATGCCCGACATCATCACCTCAGCCAAGGGAATTGCTAGTGGTTTACCCTTGGGAGCAATTATTTCCCGACCGGAGTTAATGACTTGGCCTCCTGGCTCCCATGCTACCACCTTTGGGGGTAATCCCGTAGCTTGTGCAGGAGCTTTAGCTACCTTAAATCTGCTGGAAGGGGGTTTGATGACAAATGCAACTCAGATGGGAGAATTATTGCAAGCAGGGTTGAGAAAGTTAAGCGAGCAATTTCCCCAGATATCTCCACCTCGCGGTAAAGGTTTAATGGTGGCAGTGGATTTATGGGATGGAGAAGGTAACTTGAATCCTCAGTTGCGTGACTCCATTTTGCACGGCGCATTTCATCGGGGTTTACTATTATTAGGTTGTGGTAAAGCTGCGATTCGTTTTTGCCCGCCTCTAATCATTGATCAAGAGCAAATTAACATTGCGATCAGTATAATAAAGGAGGTATTACTCCAAAGATAAAGGATTGCAAACAAGGGTCAAGAATCATTGAGTAGAGTGTAAATATATTGAGAATATGAGATTATTCAGATTCTTGGCATTACAGTATAGACATCTCATGAAAGTGGATATAAAAATGGGAGTCAAAAGAATATGAACATCTCTAAATTAATTGCCAAAATCACCCAGTATATTACTGAGGCGGCTATGCGAATCTTTGGACCCGATGATGATGAATATCCTTCCACTGGAGTACAACCATTTACAGGTGAACCTTATAATAAAAAGACAGCAGATTCTTGGTAAAAAACTACTGAAATTTGATCAGTCAAATGGAATCCTCAGAGGTGGATGTTTACTTGGATAATCCACCTTTTTTTGACCAGAAATTAATCGATATCAATTGATTGCGTCAGACAATAGGCGCGAAAACTCCCAAGTATGTGGGTGAGCTTTGACCTAGGTACTGTTTTTGTAGACAAGACTTAACAGTTGTAGACAATTGTCAACGTTTTTTCATGTGTTTTATGCATAATTTTTGCTAAAATCAACCTGATTC
>JAAUYI010006980.1_pt1 | contig 15975 bp, 11 predicted proteins | sample 7278041 | NCBI WGS metagenome assembly JAAUYI01 (sample SAMN14350216, study PRJNA611818) | marine sediment metagenome | isolation source: surface marine sediment (0.6m) | place: French Polynesia: Moorea | collected 2018-08
CTGCGCCTTGCCGCTCGCAGCCTCGGGACGCTACAACAGCCCGGTCCGGGGACCTGGAGCGGGCCCGAGCCCGAGACCATGACGACCGCAAGCACCACCACCACGACCGACGCTGCCGGATCCGCCGAGCCCGGGTCCGAGACCGGGGTTCGCCCGGCGGTCCCGGCGGCAAGCCGCCTGGTCCTGGTTACCGGCCTTTCCGGGGCCGGCCGGTCCTCGGTGCTCAAGGCGCTCGAGGACCAGGGCTATGAGGCGATCGACAACCTGCCCCTCGGCTTTCTCGCGGCGGTGACTCGGGACTCCCAGGCTTCCGAGGCCGGTGCGCCCGGACCCGGGGACGACAGCGGCCGACCCGTCGCGATCGGCATCGACACGCGGACCCGGCACTTCGCGGTGGAGGGCTTCCTGGCCCAGCTCGAAGCCATGGGCGAGCGGCCGGGCCCGGATCCCTTGCTCCTGTTCATCGACTGCGACGACGAGGTCCTGGTCCGTCGCTTCGCCGAGACCCGGCGCCGCCACCCGCTCGCCCTGGACCGCCCGGTGGCAGACGGGATCCGGGCCGAGCGCCGAATCCTGACCCCGTTGCGGGCCCGGGCCGACCTGGTCATCGACAGCTCGGACTTGACCTTGGGCGGCCTGCGGACACAGCTTGCCGATCGCCTGGCCCTGGGCGATCGCGGCGGCATGCTGGTGTCGGTCCTGTCGTTTTCTTACCGCTTCGGCCTGCCGCGGCATGCCGACCTGGTCTTCGACGTTCGCTTCCTGGCCAATCCGCACTACGATCCGCGGCTCAGGCCTCTCACCGGACGAGACGAGGCGGTCGCGGCCCATGTCCAGGAAGATCCTGGATATTCTATATTTTTCAATAGCTTGAAAGAGCTCCTGGAGTCGCTTTTGCCGCGTTACCGCAGCGAGGGCAAGAGCTACCTGACCCTGGCCGTCGGCTGCACCGGCGGTCGCCACCGTTCCGTGGCGGTCGCCGAGGGCCTGGCGGCCTGGCTTGCCGACAAGGTGCCTCAGGTCAAGCTCCACCATCGCGACGTCGGGCGCAGCCAAGCCGAGCTGTCGAGGCCGGAGAAGGAAAGACCATGATCGGACTGGTGCTGGTAACCCATGGCGGTCTCGCCCGAGAGTTCCTGGCCGCCGTCGAGCACGTGGTCGGCCCGCAGGAACGGGTCGTCCTGGTCTGCATCGGGCCCGACGACGACATGGAAGAGCGCCGCCAGCAGATCATCGACGGGGTCGCCGAGGTCAACGAGGGCGACGGCGTGGTCGTGGTGACCGACATGTTCGGCGGGACGCCGTCCAACCTGGCGATTTCGGTTCTGGACCAAGGCCACGTCGAGGTCATCGCCGGCATGAACCTGCCGATGCTGATCAAGCGGGCCAGCCTGAGGGTCGACAGGCCGATTGGCGCGGTCGTCGCCGAGGCCCGTGAGGCGGGGCGCAAGTACATCAACGTGGCGTCCGAGCTGCTGGCCGGGGAGGCCGCGACGAAGGCTAGAAAATGAACCGGGAGCAGGTCCTGGTTGCGACGCGCCGCGTGACCATCGTAAACCAGCGCGGCCTGCATGCCCGGGCGGCGGCCAAGTTCGTCAAGCTGGCCGGCAGCTATGAGGCGGATATCCTGGTCCGCAAGGACGGCGTCGAGGTCTCCGGCCTCTCGATCATGGGGCTGATGATGCTGGCTGCGGGTCTGGGCGCGGAAATCGAGCTGCAGGCCGAGGGACCGGCGCGCGAGCCCGCGCTGAGCGCGCTCGCGGGCCTGGTCGCGGCCGGATTTCACGAGGAAGTCTGATGGTCGGCGCGCGGATCATGGCATCGGGGCCGCGGCGGCAGACGCGATAGACGACGGGGAAGATGGCGGCAAAGCGAGACAAGAAGGGGAAACGGGGCGGGAAGCGGCCCGGCGGCGAGCGCGTGCTCGAGGGCCTGGCAGTCTCGCCCGGCATCGCGGTGGGCGAAACCTTTCTGCGCGAAGCCGGCGAAATCCAGATTAACGAGTACACGGTGTCGCGGCGCCAGGTGCCGGAGGAAGCGGCGCGCTTCGAAGGCGCAGTCGCCAAGGCGCATGGCCAGCTGGACAAGATCCGGGCTCATGCCGACAACCTTCACGGCACCGCCGCGGAGGAGCTGGGCTACCTCCTGGACGCCCACGACCAGATGCTGTCCTCCGCGCGTCTGACCAAGGGCGTCATCCGCCGCATCGAACAGGGGCGGATCAACGCCGAAGCGGCGGTGATGGCGGAGATATCCGAGATCGCGTCCAACTTCGAACGCATGAACGATCCCTACCTGGCGGCCCGCGCGGACGAGATCCGCGAGGTCGGCTTGCGTCTGGTCCGCAGCCTTTCCGACCGACCCTACCAGGGCTTCAAGGAGGTCCCCGCCGGATCGGTGATCCTGGCCGAGGAAGTGACGCCGGCGGACACCGCGCTGATGGACCCGCGCCGGGTCGGCGGCTTCGCCAGCGTGCTCGGCGGCGCCGAAAGTCACACCGCGATCATGGCCCGCTCCCTGGGCCTGCCGGCTGTGCTCGGCGTTGCGGGTCTGCTGGACGGCGTTGCGCCGGGCGAGGCGGTGATCGTCGACGGCTCGGACGGCCTGGTCATCCTGCGGCCGACCGCCAAGCGCCTCGCCGAGTACAAGCGCCGCCAGGAGGCGATGGAGCGCGAGGCGCGGGCGTTGGTGCGCCTGCGTACGCGGCCCGCGGTCACCCGCGACGGGGTGACCGTTGCGCTGCAGGCCAACCTGGAGCTGCCGCGCGAGGTCTCGCAGGCGCGCTCGGCGGGGGCGGAGGGCGTCGGCCTGCTGCGCACCGAGTTCCTCTACATGAATCGGGACAGCCTGCCGGACGAGGACGAGCAGACCGCGGCGCTGGTCGAGATCGTCCGTGCCATGGGTGGCCGGCCGGTCACGGTCCGGACGCTCGACGTCGGCGGTGACAAGCTGGCCCCTTCGATGCGCCCGCGCTTCTACGGCACCGCCAACCCGGCGCTCGGCCTGCGGGCGATCCGGCTGTCGCTGAAGGAGCCGGAGCTGCTGGAGACGCAGCTGGCGGCCATGCTCCGCGCCGGGACCGAAGGCCCGATCCGGATTCTCCTGCCGATGATCTCGACCGTCGCCGAGGTCCTAGAGGTCCGCAAGCTCCTGACTGCCACCGCCCGTCGCCTGAAGCGCAAGGGGGTGGCGATCGCCGATCCCCTACCGCCGCTCGGGGTGATGATCGAGGTGCCCGGCGCGGCGCTGGCCGCCGACGCTCTCGCCTCGGTTGCCGACTTCTTCGCCATCGGCAGCAACGACCTGACCATGTACACCCTGGCGATCGACCGCGGCGAGGAATCTGTCGCCCACCTCTACAACCCGCTTCATCCAGCGGTGCTTCGGCTGATCCAATTCTCGGTCGAGGCGGCGCTGCGGGCCCGTCTGCCGGTCAGCGTCTGTGGCGAGATCGCCGGCGATCCGCGCTTCACCCCGCTGCTTCTGGGGCTGGGCGTGCGCGATCTCTCGATGTCGGCCAACTCGCTGCTCCGGGTCAAGCAGCAGGTGCGCAGCCTCGACATGCAGGCGGCGGCGCGCCGGGCCCAGGTGATCATGGACCAGACCGACAGCGGCCGGATCGCGGCGCTGCTGGACGACTTCAGCGAGTCGTCCTAGAGCAGCCTAGCCTGTGCTCAATTGGTTCCAATTGAGCACAGTTTGATCTCGCCGGACCCGGGCCTCTTCCGGCCGGCCCAGCTCGGATCCCGGACCCCCAAAGACTAAGGGGCATCCCGGTTTACCGGGATGCCCCTCAAACTGACCAGTTTGCCCTTAGTCAAGTCACCGCAGTTGGCGGTCTTCATGCCGTCTCGGACGGCTGCGAGAATTCCTGTCCTCCCGGTGTTCCGTTCCTCGAGGTTTTCAGGTTTTCCCCTCTGCTTGACTGGGCGTTTCGTTAGCTGACGGCCGAGTTCAGCTTCGAGCTGACCGACGTGAACAGCGTGTCCAGCGACGAACCGACAGAGGTCAGGGCGCCGATGGCGGCAACCGCGATCAGAGCCGCGATCAGACCATACTCGATGGCCGTCGCACCGGACTCGTCCTTCGCGAAGGAATGCAGGGACTTGAACATAGGGGTCTCCTCCAATGAACAAACAAGCGCGATCAGCGCGGTTTGGTGTAGTTTGTCTACGGGCAGATCTTGAACTTCAAATATTAAGAATAGGTAACGCGCATCACAGAAATGCCACATCAAACAATACAAAATATATTTGGCGTTTTATGTTTCGCTTTTACTGTGAAATTAACCATTGGAAGCCAAGTAATCCCTGGGGTCGGCGCCAGCCCCGCCGCCGTCCTCGAAAGCTTGTCGCTGTCGCCACCGGCTGTTACACCCAGCGCGATTCTGCCGCTCACGGCGACCCTGAACACGGAGATCAGAGAAATGGCGCAGTTCGACGACTACAAGGTGGCCGATATCGGCCTCGCCGAGTGGGGCCGCCGGGAGATCGCGATCGCGGAGACCGAGATGCCCGGCCTGATGGCCCTGCGCGAGGAATTCGGCAAGGCCCAGCCGCTCGAGGGCGCGCGGATCACCGGCTGCCTGCACATGACCATCCAGACCGCCGTCCTGATCGAGACCCTGCGGGCCCTGGGCGCCGAGATCCGCTGGTCGTCCTGCAACATCTTCTCGACCCAGGATCACGCGGCCGCGGCCATCGCCGCGAGCGGCGTTCCGGTCTTCGCCTGGAAAGGCGAGACCGAAGAGGAATACTGGTGGTGCATCGAGCAGACCATCAAGGGACCGGACGGCTGGCGGCCGAACATGCTGCTCGACGACGGCGGCGACCTGACCGTGGTCATGCACGACAAGTACCCCGAGCTGCTGGCCGAGGTCCGCGGCGTTTCCGAGGAAACCACCACCGGCGTGCACCGCCTCTACGAGATGGCCAAGGCCGGCAAGCTGGCGGTCCCGGCCTTCAATGTGAACGACTCGGTCACAAAGTCGAAGTTCGACAACATCTACGGCTGTCGGGAGTCCCTGGTCGACGGGATCCGTCGGGCGACCGACGTGATGATGGCGGGCAAGGTCGCGGTGGTCTGCGGCTACGGTGACGTCGGCAAGGGCTCGGTGCGCTCCCTGGCCGGTGCCGGCGCCCGGGTCATGGTCACCGAGATCGATCCGATCTGCGCGCTGCAGGCGGCGATGGACGGCTACCAGGTCGTGACCCTCGACGAGGCCGCCTCCCAGGGCGACATCTTCGTCTCGGCGACGGGCAACGCCGACGTCATCACAATCGACCACCTGCGCGCCATGAAGGACCGGGCGATCGTCTGCAACATCGGCCACTTCGACAACGAGATCCAGGTCGAGGCGCTGCGCAACATGAAGTGGCACAACATCAAGCCGCAGGTCGACGAGATCGAGTTCCCGGACGGCAAGCGGGTCATCCTGCTGGCCGAAGGCCGCCTGGTGAACCTGGGCTGCGCGACCGGGCATCCCAGCTTCGTGATGAGCGCCTCCTTCACCAACCAGGTGCTGGCGCAGATCGAGCTCTGGGGTAACCCCGGCAAGTACGAAAAGCAGGTCTATGTCCTGCCGCGCCACCTCGACGAGAAGGTCGCGGCGCTGCACCTGGAGAAGGTCGGCGCGAAACTGACCAAGCTGAGCCAGGCACAGGCCGACTACATCGGGGTGCCGGTCGAGGGGCCCTACAAGTCCGACGCCTATCGCTATTGAGGGCGTCGGTCCGCGCCTCCGGTCGCCGCGGCCCGGGCCGGCTTGTTCGCGCCTGTCAAAGGAACTAGACTCGCGTATTACTAGGGTCTTCTAGGCATATCGACCTTGGCGGCACCCTACCGAATGAACTTGCGGCAATCTGACCCGATCGACCGAAGGGTTCGGCAAAGCGGCTTTCAACGGCAAGGGGCGTTTGGCTCGTGCTGTCCGCCGCTCTGATCGCGCTTTTGGTCGCCGCCGGGGCCTGTCTCTACCTGGGCCGCCGCCTGGCGGCCCTCCAGGCGGAAACCGGCGCGGTCCGGCGTCGGGCCGCCATGGCCGAAGCCCGCTTCGCGGCGGCGACCTTGGGCAGCTTCGATCTCTCCGACAAGACCGCCGGCGCTTCGCCCAGCCTGCGCTCGAGCCTCGGTCTGGACGGCGCCCAAGCGGGTGAGCCCGCGCCGGTCGGCCTGGAGGCCGTCCTGGCGCTCTTCTCGCAGACCGACCGGCAGTCCCTGACCGAGGCGGTCGAATCCCTGGAGCGCGATGGCGAGGGCTTCCGGCTCGTGCTCAAGCCGACTCAGGGCCCGGCCGCCGTCTCGGTTTCCGGTGCCCGCCTCGACGGCCCCGAGGGGAGCGCCGACCGCTCCGCCTTTCTCTGGTTCCAGGATCTCGGCGAAGAGGTGACCCGCTTCGAGCGGGCCGAGGCCGAGCGCTCGCTCCGCGACGCGCTGCTCGACGCGCTGCCGGTCCCGGTCTGGCTGCGCGACCGGTCGCTCAAGCTCACCTACTGCAATACCGCCTATGCCGGCGCGGTCGATCGCGAGCGCGACTCGGCGATCGCCGACAGCGTCGAGCTGCTCGATCAGGCGCAGGGCGAGCCCGGCCAGGACCTCGCCCGGAAGGCGCGCGAGACCGGCGCTGCGGTGACCGCGTCGCACCACGCGGTGATCGACGGCGAGCGCCGCTGGATGGCGGTCGAGGAGCGGCCCTTCGGCGACGACGGCCTGGTCGGCCTGGCGATCGACCGGACCGATGCCGAGGAGCTCAAATCCGAGCTCAGCCGCCACACCAACGCCCATTCCGAGGTGCTCGACAACCTGGCGAGCGGGATCGCAATTTTCGGCCAGGACATGCGGCTCACCTTCTACAACGGCGCCTATGCCCGCATGTTCCACCTGGACGAGGACTTCCTGGCGACCGAGCCCCACCTCAACGACGTCCACGAGGCGCTGCGAGAGCGCCGCCAGATCCCCGAGTCCGCGGACTTCCCGAAGTTCAAGAAGGAACGGCTGCGCGCCTTCCAGACCTTGATCGCGCCACTTGAAGAGCTGCAACACCTGCCGGACGGCAGCACCATTCGGATGGTCGCGGCACCGCACCCCTTCGGCGGCGTGCTCTCGATCTGCGAGGACGTGACCGACCGCCTGGCCTTGGAGCGCTCCTACAACACGCTGATCGCGGTGCGCCAGGAGACGCTGGACAACCTCTTCGAGGGAGTCGCGGTCTTCGGCAGCGACGGCCGCCTCAAGCTGCACAACCCGGCCTTCGCCCGGATCTGGGAGCTCCCGGCCGAAAGCCTCCAGAACGAGCCCCACGTCCGCGATCTGCTGCCGCAGCTGCGCCGCTTCTATCCGATCGAGGACGATTCCTGGCCCGAGGCGGCGGAGCGCATGGCGGTGCAGGTCACCGAGGCGGAGCCGCGCGGCGGTCGCTTCGAGCGCAGCGACGGGATGGTGCTCGACTGGTCCCAGGTGCCGCTGCCCGACGGCGCCAGCCTGTTCACCTATTTCGACGTCACCGACTCGACCCGGGTCGAGCGGGCGCTGCGCGAGCGCGCCGAGGCGCTGGAGACGACCGACCGCCTGAAATCCGAGTTCATCGCCAACGTCTCCTACGAGCTGCGCACGCCGCTCAACGCGATCATCGGCTTCGCGGAGATTCTCGAGAAGCAGCTTTTCGGCGAGCTCAACGACCGGCAGCTAGACTACTCGCGGGCGATCGTCGAGTCCTCGGAGCGGCTGATCAGCCTGATCAACGACATCCTCGACCTGGCGACGATCGAGGCCGGCTATCTGCAGCTCGAGCTGGAGCCGATCGACATCCGAGAGCTGTTGAACAGCATTTTCACCCTCGGCCACGAGCGTGCCCGCAGCCGCGGCCTGGAGCTGGCGCTCGACTGCGAGGACGACGTCGGCGCGGTGGTCGCCGATCCACGGCGGCTCAAGCAAGCGCTCTTCAACCTGCTGTCGAACGCCATCAAGTTCACGCCGGAGGGGGGCAGCGTCACCGTGGCCGCGGCGCGCGAAAACGGCGAACTGCTGCTGTCGGTCGCCGACACCGGCGTGGGGATCCCGGTCGAGGAGCACGGCCGCGTCTTCGACAAGTTCATCCGCGGGCCCGGTAACCCGCGCCAGGCCGGCGCCGGCTTGGGGCTGTCCCTGGTGCGCAGCCTGATCGAGCTCCACGGTGGCCGGATCGAACTGGCGTCGGAGCCCGACCGCGGCACCAAGGTGACCTGCCGGATCCCGGTCGAGCCGCCGCTCCCGGCCGTGGAATAATCGGCCGACGCCCGCCAGGCCTGACCCCTTCGACGGGCCGGCTCAGGGCTGGCCCGGAACGCCCTTGGTGGTCGAGTACTCCCAGTGCAGGGTCTCCTCCGGGCGGACCCGGGCATGGATCGCATGGGCCGCCATGGCCGCTTCCGAGAAGCCGCAAAGGATCAGCTTCAGCTTGCCCGGATAGCTGTTGATGTCGCCGATGGCGTAGATGCCCTCGGCGCTGGTCATGCAGGTCTCCGGATCGACGGCGATCTGGCCGCGGTCCAGGTCCAGGCCCCAGGACGAGATCGGGCCCAGGTTCATCGACAGGCCGAAGAAGGGCAGCAGGATATCGGCCTCCAGGCGCCGCTCCTCGCCCGACATCTTGCGGACCACGACGGCTTCCAATTGGCCGTTACTACCTTCCAGGCCGTGCAGCTGATAGGGCACGACCAGGCGGACGACGTCGCCGGCGCTGGCCAGCTCCTGGAGGCGGGCGACGTTCTCGGGCGCGCCGCGGAACTTGGCGCGCCGGTGCACGACGTGGATCTGCGCGGCCAGCTCGGCCAGGGACAGGGTCCAGTCCAGCGCCGAGTCGCCGCCGCCGGCGATGACGATGCGCTTGCCGCGCAGGTCCTCGCGCCGCCGCACCATGTAGAAGACGCTCTTGCCCTCGAAGTCGCGGATGCCCTCCAGCGGCGGCCGGTTCGGGCCGAAGGCGCCGCCGCCGGCCGCGATCACCACCGCCTTGGCCTCGAGGCACAGCCCGGAGTCGGTCTCCAGCAGCCAGCGGCCGCCGGCGCCGGGTTCGATGCGTTCGACCCTTTGGCCCAGGTGATAGACCGGCTCGAAGGGCGCGGCCTGCTCGCCCAGCCGATCGACCAGCTCCGAGGCCTGGATCCGCGGATAGCCGGGAATGTCGTAGATCGGCTTCTCCGGATAGAGCGCGGCGCACTGGCCGCCCAGGGAGTCCAGGGCGTCGATGACGTGGCAGCGGATCTTCAGCATGCCCAGCTCGAAGACCGCGAAGAGGCCGACCGGGCCGGCGCCGATGATCGCGACGTCGGTGCTTGCCGTGGGCTTCGTCTTTGTCGTCTGGGCCTTGGAGTCGCCGAGGGATTCTGGCATCGGAACTGTGCGGATTGTGGTCGGGGCCGGTCGGATTTCGGGTCGCCTGAAGGCGCCCTACGATGGCCGCCGACCCCTGCCTTGGCAAGTCTTGCATCCTCGCCGGATCGCCCTAACGTGGCTTCCGCCGTTGCCCGATTCGGGGCCGCCCGCTAAGAAGAGCGCGTCATGGCCGTCGCCCTCCGAACCGCACCAAAGCGACAGCTTCGCCTGGACGACCAGGCCGCCACCGCGGCCCTGGCTGGGCGGATCGCGCCGCTCCTGCGTCCCGGCGACCTGGTGGCGCTGTGGGGCGACCTCGGCAGCGGCAAGACCAGCTTCGCCCGGGCCCTGATCACAGCCCTGCCGCCCGCCGACCCCGGCGCTGGGCCAGAGGAGGTGCCGAGCCCGACCTTCACCTTGGTGCAGATCTACGAGCGCCTGCCGGCGCCGGTCTGGCACTTCGACCTCTACCGCATCAAGGACCCGGAGGAGGTCCTGGAGCTGGGCTTCGAGCAGGCCCTGGCCGAGGCCGTCAGCCTGGTCGAATGGCCGGAACGTCTCGGCCCCCTGCTGCCGGAGGACCGCCTCGACCTGCATCTGGAGTTCGGGCCCGCGCCCGAGGTCCGGCTCGCCCGGCTCGAAGGCCATGGCGCCTGGGCGGCGCGGCTGGCCGACCTCGATCTCGATGGAGACCCCGGGACTTGAGCGCGCGCGACGACGTCATCCAGGCTTTTCTCGAGGCCCAGGGCTGGGGCGGCGCGGCGCGGCGGATCCTGGCCGCCGACGCCTCCTTCCGCCGCTACCTGCGGCTCCAGCGGGACGGCGAGCGGGCCGTGCTGATGGACGCGCCGCCGCCCGAGGACGTGCGGCCCTTCGAGCGAGTCTCGGCGCTGCTGCTGCGCATCGGCCTCTCCGCGCCGCGACCGCTGGCGGTCGACGAGGCCGCGGGCCTGATGCTGCTGGAGGACCTGGGCGACGCGACCTTCACCCGCGTCCTGGCCCGGGGCGGCGACGAGGCCGCGCTCTACCGCCTCGCGGTCGATACCCTGATCGCCCTGCACCGCGGCTGGTCGCCGGACCTGCCGGGCGCTGCCGAGCTGCCGGCCTACGACGAAACCCGCCTGTTGGACGAGGCCCTGCTGCTGACCGACTGGTTCCTGCCGGCCCTGCGCGGCGCGCCGACGCCGGCGAAGCTGCGCGAGTCCTACATCGAGGCCTGGCGCGCGGTCTTCCCGGTCGCCCAGGCTCTGCCGGAGACGCTGGTCCTGCGCGACTATCACGTCGACAACCTCATGGTCCTGGAGGGCCGCAGCGGGATCGCCGCCTGCGGCCTGCTGGATTTTCAGGACGCGGTGCGCGGCTCGCCGGCCTACGACCTGGTGTCGCTGCTGGAGGACGCCCGGCGCGACATCGACCCCAGGCTGGTGAAGGAGATGTTCGCGCGCTATCACGCCGCCTTCGAGGCGCTCGACGGCGGCCAGCTGCGCGCGGCCATGAGCGTCCTCGGCGCCCAGCGCAACGCCAAGATCATCGGCATCTTCACCCGCCTGGACCGCCGCGACCACAAGCCCGACTACCTGAAGCACATCCCGCGGGTCTGGCGTCTGCTGCAAGGCGACCTGGACCATCCGGCGCTGGCGCCGGTGCGGGCCTGGTTCGACCGCGAGGTCCCGGCGGCCGAGCGGATCGCGCCGCCCCGGGAGACCGCGGCATGAGCCGGCGCCGGCGCGGCCCGAAGGTGGCCATGGTGCTGGCCGCCGGTTTCGGCAAGCGGATGCGGCCGATCACCGAGACCCTGCCCAAGCCCCTGGTCCAGGTGAACGGCGAGGCCCTGCTCGACCGCATCCTCGACCGCCTGGCCGAAGCCGGGGTCAAGACCGCGGTGGTCAACCTGCACCACCTGGGCACGGCCATCGAGTCGCACCTCGCGGCGCGCACCGCCCCGGAGGTCGTCTTCTCGCCCGAGGCCGAGATCCTGGAGACCGGCGGCGGGGTCAAGAAGGCCTTGCCCCATCTCGGCAAGGAGCCCTTCTTCGTCGTCAACGGCGACGTGCTCTGGGTCGACGGCCGGAGCGCCGCGCTGCGCCGCCTGGCCGAGTCCTGGGACGGCCGCAAGATGGACTGCCTGCTGCTGCTGCACCAATGCGTCTTCGCCTACGGCTACGAGGGCCTGGGCGACTTCTTCCTGAACCCCGCCGGGGTGGTGCGCCGGCGCCGCGAGCGCGAAGTCGCGCCCTTCGTCTTCGGCGGCATGCAGATCATCGACCCCAAGCTCTTCGACGCCATGCCCGAGGGGCCCTTCTCGCTGAACCGGATCTACGACCTGGCGGCGGAGCGGGGCCGGCTCCACGGCATCTGCCACGACGGCGATTGGTTCCACGTCGGGACGCCCGAGGATCTCAAGTTCGCCGAGGACGCCATGCATCGCATGAGCGTCCGGGCGATCCACCGATGACCCCGGAGGCGCCCGCGGTCAGCTCGATTGCCGCCGGCGTCTCCTTCGTCGACGCCCTGGCCGTCGGCCTTCTGGCGCGCCACGGCGAGGCCCCGCTGGAGCTGGCCGACGTCACCCTGCTGCTGCCGACCCGGCGCGCCTGCCGGGCCATCCAGGATGCCTTCCTGAGGGCCTCCGGCGGCCGTCCGCTGGTCCTGCCGCGCTGTCTGCCCCTGGGCGACCTCGACCCCGAAGAGCTCGTCCTGGCGGACGCAGAGGGCCTGGGCGGGGCTTTGGACCCCGAGCTGCCGCCGGCGATCCCGCCGCTGCGCCGCGATCTGCTGCTGTCCCGCCTGATCCTGAAGCTGGGGGCCACGGCCGCCGGCCCGGGCGGCCCCCTGAACGAGGAGCAGGCGCTGCGCCTTGCCCAGGAGCTGGGCCGCTTCCTCGACCAGGTTGAGACCGAGGGCCTCGGCTTGGAGCGGCTGCGCGACCTGGTGCCCGAGGCCTACGCCGCCCATTGGCAGATCACCCTGCGCTTCCTCGGCATCCTGGAGGAAGCCTGGCCCGAGATCCTGGCGGCGGAGGGCGCGATCGGCGGCGCCGAGCGCCGCCGCCGGCTGATCGAGGCCCAGGCGGCGATCTGGCAGCGGGATCCGCCGGAGCGGCCGGTCATTGCCGCCGGCTCGACCGGCAGCATCCCGGCCACGGGCGAACTGCTGGCAACGATCGCGCGCCTGCCCCGGGGCGAGGTCGTGCTGCCCGGCCTGGACCGGGAGGCGGACCCGGAGACCTGGGCGCTGATCCGCGACGACCCGGCGCATCCCCAGCACGGCCTCGCCTGCCTGCTGGAGCGGCTCGGGGTCGAGCGGGACGCTGTGGCCGAGTGGCCGGCGGAGATCGCCGCAGACCTGGATGCGCGCCGGCGCCTGGCGGCCTGGGCGCTGCGGCCGGCGCCGGCGACCGCGGCCTGGCGGGGCCTAGCGGCCGGCCTGCCCGAGGCCGAGCGGGACTCTGCCCTGGCCGGGGTAACCCGAATCGACTGCGCGGATCCCGGCGAGGAGGCCGCGGTCATCGCCCTGGTCTTGCGCCAGGCGCTGGAGACCGAGGGCCGGACCGCCGCCCTGGTGACCCCGGACCGCGACTTGGCGCGGCGGGTCGGCGCCGAGCTGCGGCGCTGGGAGATCCTGGTCGACGATTCGGCCGGCCGGCCCCTGGCCGAGACTCCGCCGGGCGTCTTCCTGCGCCTGCTCGCGGCCCTGGCCGCGGCCGAGCTGGCCCCGGTGCCCCTGCTGGCGGCGCTGAAGCATCCCCTGGCCGCCGGGGGCCAGGCGCCCGGGGCCTTTCGCGCCCGGGTCCGGGGGCTGGAGCGCGCGGTTCTGCGCGGTCCGCGCCCGGCGCCGGGTTTCGCGGGCCTGCGCCGGGCCCTCCGGGCCGTCAGAGACGAGGCGGCGCTGCCGGGCTTCCTGAAGGACCTCGAAGCCCGCCTGAAGCCCCTGATCAAGGCCTTCGGGGGCCGGCGCCGCCGGCTCGCGGAGCTGGTCGAGGCGCAGATCGCCGCGGCCGAGGCCCTGGCGGAGAGCGATGAGCAGGCGGGCGCGGCGCGGCTCTGGACCGGCGAGGCCGGGGAAGCGGCCGCCGAGTTCCTCGCCGACTTGCTGGCCGCGGCCGACGACGGCGTGACCTTGGAGCCTGGGGGGTTTCCGGGCCTCTTCGACAGCCTGTTGGCCGGGCGCGTGGTCCGGCCCCGCTACGGCCGGCACCCGCGGCTGCACATCTGGGGGCCGCTGGAGGCGCGCCTGCAGCATGCCGAGGTGGTGGTGCTCGGCGGCCTCAACGAGGGCACCTGGCCGGCCGAGGTCGAGGCCGGGCCCTGGCTCAGCCGGCCGATGCGCCGGGACTTCGGCCTGCCGGCGCCGGAGCGGCGGATCGGCCTGGCGGCCCAGGACTTCGCCCAGGCCTTCACCGCGCCCCGGCTCTACCTGACCCGCGCGGAGCGGGTCGAGGGCACGCCCACCGTGCCGTCGCGCTGGCTGCTGCGCCTGGAAGCGCTGCTGCAGAGCCTTGAGCGGGCCGAGGCCTGGCGCGCCGAGGCGCCGCACTGGCGGGCCTGGGCCGAGGCGCTGGACCGGCCGGCGGCGCCGGTCGCGGTCAAGCCGCCGGCGCCCCGGCCGCCCCTCGCGGCGCGCCCGCGCAAGCTCTCGGTCACGCGGATCGAGACCTGGCGGCGCGATCCCTACGCCCTCTATGCCTCGGAGATCCTGCGCCTCAGGGCTTTGGAGCCGCTCGACGCCGATCCCGGGGCCGCCGAGCGGGGGATCCTGATCCACGAGGCCCTGGAGCGCTTCCTCAAGGCCTGGCCGGCCGCCCTGCCCGAGGATCCCGAGGCGGCCCTGCTCGACATCGGGGCCGAGGTCTTCAAGGCGATCGAGGCAAGGCCCGGGGCCTTTGCCTTCTGGTGGCCGCGCTTCCGCCGCATAGCCCGGCACGTCGCCGAGCAGGAAGGCGAACGCCGGGTCGGGCTGCGGAACGCCCTGGCCGAGATCCGCGGCAGCGTGACGCTCGACGCGCCGGGCGGCGCCTTCACCCTGACCGCCAAGGCCGACCGCATCGAGGCCTACGGGGACGGCCGGCTGGCGATCCTCGACTACAAGACCGGGGTCCTGCCGCTGGTTCGGGACGTCGACGACGGCTACGCGCCGCAGCTGTCCCTGGAGGCGGCGATCGCCGCGGCCGGCGGCTTCCCGGGGCTGGCTGCGGCCGAGGTCAGCGAGCTGGCCTACTGGAAGCTGAGCGGCGGTGAGCCGCCGGGGCAGATAAGGCCGGTCAGGTCGCCGCCGGCCGCGCTCGCAGCGGCTGCGCTCGAGGGGCTCGCTCGCTTGATCGAGCGCTTCGACGACCCGGCCACGCCCTACCACGCGGTGCCGCGGCCCGAGCGGGCGCCGGCCTTCTCCGACTACGCGCACCTGGCCCGGGTCAAGGAGTGGTCGGCGGGGGTCCTCGGAGAGGGCGCGGAATGAGCGGGACGCCCGCCGATGCGATGATCGCCCGGGCCTCGGCGCTGCAGGCCCGGGCTGCCGATCCGGAGAGCTCGATCTGGGTCGCGGCCTCGGCCGGCACCGGCAAGACCAAGGTGCTGACCGACCGGGTGCTCAGCCTGATGCTGGCCGGCACCCCGCCCGAGCGCCTGCTCTGCCTGACCTTCACCAAGGCCGCGGCGGCCGAGATGGCGACCCGCATCGCCCGCCGCCTGGCGGCCTGGACCACCCTCGGCGAGGCGGCCTTGGCCGCGGCGCTGTCCGATCTGCTGGGCCGCGCGCCGGACGCCGGCGAGGCCGCGCTGGCCCGCCAGCTCTTCGCCCGGGTCCTCGATGCCGAGGGCGGCCTCAAGATCCAGACCATCCACGCCTTCTGCCAGTCGTTGCTCGGCCGCTTTCCCCTGGAGAGCCGGGTCGCGCCGCATTTCCAAGTGCTCGACGAGCGCTCCGCCGCGGAATTGCTGGCGGCGGCGCGCGAGGCGGTCCTGGCGCGCAGCGCGGCGGACCCCGGCAGTGCGATCGCCGAGGCCCTGGAGTCGATCGCCGGCCTGCTGGACGAGACCCGCTTCACCGAGATCCTGGCCGAGCTGACCCGGGAGCGGGGCCGCTTCAGCCGCCAGGTCGAACGCCTCGGGCTGGCCGGCCTGGAGTCGGCGGTCAACGCCCGGCTCGGCATCGGCCGCGAGGAAACGCCAGAGGGGGTCCTGGCCGAGGCCTCGACGGACTCGGCCCTTGATCTCATGGGCCTGCAGCTGGTCGTGGCGGCGCTGGAAGCCGGTAGCCCTGCGGAGCGGGCCAAGGCGGCAGCTCTAAAGGTCTGGCTGGCGCTGCCCGAGTTGGCCCGCGCCGAAGCCTTCGAGGACTATTTGGCGCTCTTCCTGACCAAGGATGGCGACGTGCGGCAACGCCTGTTGACCAAGGGTGCGCAGGCCGCGGTACCGGGCGCCGAGGCGATCATGGCCGCCGAAGGGGCGCGTCTGCAAGCCGTGCTCCTGCGGCGCAACAAGGTGGTAACCTCTCGCGCTACTCAGGCCCTGGCGACCCTCGGCGCGGCGGTCTTGGAGGGGTACGAGCACCACAAGGCCTGGGGCGCCTTCCTCGACTACGACGACCTGATCCTCAAGACCCGCGACATGCTGAACGCCCAGGGCA
>JAAUYI010042120.1_pt1 | contig 15971 bp, 12 predicted proteins | sample 7278041 | NCBI WGS metagenome assembly JAAUYI01 (sample SAMN14350216, study PRJNA611818) | marine sediment metagenome | isolation source: surface marine sediment (0.6m) | place: French Polynesia: Moorea | collected 2018-08
AAAAGGGCGCGGGCCCGGAGGCGGACGAAGATGGCAATGACAAAAACAAACTGAACGACCCAGATGACAAAAAGGAAGCCTGCGCAGAGGCGGACCCAGATGACAAAAAGGATGCGGGCAATGACAAAAACAAACTGAACGACCCAGATGACAAAAAGGAAGCCAGCGCAGAGGCGGACCAAGATGGCAAGGACAAAAACAAACTGAACGACGCAGATGACAAAAAGGTCGCCAGCCCGGAGGCCGACCAAGATTACAGTGACAAAAACAAACTGAACGACCCAGATGACAAAAAGGGCGCCGCAGAGGCTGACCCAGACGGCAAGGACAAAAACAACAAGAACTGTGACAACCAAAATGACAAAAAGGACCCAGCTGAGGGAGACCTGAACGAACAGAAGGACTGTGATGACAAAAACAAGGAAAAGAAAGCAGCCAGGAAAGACCCAGATGGCGATAACAAACCTGATGGAGACAGGGATCAAGACGGAGACGAAGAAATGAAAGGGGACGACATCATGTACAACAGTGAGGATGGGGAAGAAGACGGAGATGGCAATGGTGCACCAGAAGGACCGGTTCCAGTCCAGGGCAAAAATGGAGCGAGTGGCCTGGACTTCAATGGTGAAGGCATGGACGGAAATACTGAAGGCAGCAAAGACGAGGTGATGGACTCTGATACAGGGGGACCTGCAAAACTGGAGGGATCAGGCCTGGACCATGACAAACAAGAGATGAAGGAGGGAAAAGGGGCAGAAGACAGCAGGGACAAAAACAATAGCAGAACCGAGAGGTGAGTGACATTTCTCATGGTTTCGGCCCTGCACTAACGGCCACCAAACTGCAGGAATTTACCTGATTGTTTGATCTTGCAGCCTGTTGAAAGGCAAGGAGGCGGGCAGCATGGAAGTGGGTGGCCAGGAGTATGAGGAGGATGGTGCGGACTCTAAGAAGGAGGACGAGGAGGAGGCCCACTCTGAGGACGACTCTCAGGAAGGGGACCAGGAGGAGGCCGACTCCCAGGAGAAGGGCGAGGAGGCAGAGGAGGCTGAAGAGGAGGCAAGGGAGGCCCAGGAGGAGACACATCCTGCTGAGGGGACCATGTTCAGGCCTCAACATTCTTCGTCTGACCAAAGGTGAGAATTTACCAGATGTGCACGCTTCAAAATTGTACAATTAACCTGTGGCAGGAGGCAATGCATGGGAAAGGCAGGCAAGGGGGACGAAAGGTGCAAGCATCCATGTGTCCTAAATTTCACGGACCTCCCAGGGCTGGTTACCATCCCTCAAGACTCGGTTGACCAGTTGCATGTTTTCTTCTTTTCAGACCAAACATCCTGGGTTTCAGAAATGTCACAGAATATTGCCGAGCTTTAAGAAAACATTACGAGAAACAAAGATGTGTTGAAGAATTCTGTCTTTGCAAGAAGTTTTATCAAGAACTTGATATCGAAGAATTTCAACAATATTCAACCAAATGCTCAAGATTATTGGAAACCTTTAGAGTTTTGAACAGTATTGACAAAACTAAAAGCCAGGCAGTCTTTGATTTGAAATGGCGAAAGAAACATTTTTCATTGCGAGACAATTTGGTCAGGTTTGGAATGGAAATCGTTAAAAAAAACCTGCATTTCAAGTAGTTAACTTGTTGTTTTCCAGGATTGATCCCTGAGCAGATGCCACTGTCACACCGAGGCCCATGCTGCCCTGGAGCCTTTTGAAATTTCCCAACTTTTGTCATCCCAAAGTGCTCATGTTCAAGTTCTGAGTCAAGTGTGTTTTTCTTCAATTGTGATGTTTTATAGATGTTAGAACAGTTCAGACGAAGTAAAGTTCTAAGTTAAATGAAGTCTAAAAAGTTCAACGGTATTTAAAAGTTTCTTCTTTCAAGTGGAACATTGTTGTGACAGACATGCAAATTTCCGGCATGTTTGTCATCCCAAAGTTTGTCAACCAAAGGGGTTTGGCTTCAAGTCTTCTTACAAATTTACAATTTTGTCATGTTTGATATTTGGACTGTTTATTTCCTTGGTCTTCTTTCAAGTGTAATGTTCTGAGAGACATGCAATTTCGGGCATGTTTGTCATCCCAAAGTTTGTCCACCAAAGGTGTTTGGCTTCAAGTCTTGGAGATCACAAATTTACGATTTTGTCATGTTTGATATTTGGACTGTTTTGAGGAAATAAAGAAGTTATTTTAAAAATATCAGATACAGTTATTTTTGCGCAAATTCTGAACATGTCATTGCTCTCCCCTTGTGGTAAAAATTGCAAAGTGCGGGATTCTCAGGGCTTCACCCAAGGATTTCAAGTCATCCAATGAGACTGTGTTGCGTCTGCAAAAGCAAAAATGTAGGTTCTCTTATCAATTGCTATGTCCTGGTCTTATTAGCAAGAACAAAGACAAATTGCTTTGTCATGCGTCTTGTCTGATGGATTGTGCTTTTTGCACCTCTTGATAAACTCTCAAAAGCTCTTTTTCAAATGTCAGACCTCACCAGGTTACTTCACATGACATAAAGAGGCCCTTCAGGCAATCAATGTGGAACTTTGCACCTGCCTCAGCAAAGTCTGAAGGATAGGTCCATTTGGTCAGTCATTTGACATCGTCTGGTCACTCACACAAGATGACTTTGGAGGTTTTCTTGCTTTTTCTGGTGGCAGGCACTGTGGTTGCCAAAGGACCAGAAATACGAAATGCCAGCTTTAGCATGCAAGAAAGAATGTTTCACTCTCCAGATGGCACAGTGGATCCCCTGCCAGGTGCGCCCCGTCTTCCATCTTATGGGGTCAATCTTCTGCAGCTGGCTTGCAATCCTCTGATGTTAGGAGAAGTTGGACATGCTGTGTTTCAGTTCGAACTTTCGGACAGTGCAGATAAGGTGTGGTACAAGTATGGAGGGGTGAATTTGTTGCCCACCACCGAAGGGGAAAAAACAATCAAGCATGAGTACAGCAGCAGCTTCTTGGAGTTATCAAAGAAAACCAAGTTTTCTCTTTCATCCAAGATAGGGGTCGAGATGATGGGAAAAGGTGGTGGAGGCGCTGGTGTCGGATTCCAAAAGGACAAAGAAAGCAAAGTTACCTCTGCCAGCAACATCACCTGGGAGCTGCAGACTCTTTCCCAAATAGACAACACGTTCATCATTCTGGGTGGAAAGGAACATCCCCCTTTGGCTCCACATTTCCAGTCTTTGATTGACACAGAATGCACTGACCCTTTGAAAGAGATGCGGCACAGCAACCTTTCTTCAGCCCAAAGGTAAATACATTGGTGGAGATTTTTTTACACAATTTTGCAAATTTTGCAAGTGCCCATCCATCTTGGTCCTTTCATCCTTTCCTTTCTCTGTCATCTGCAGGGCTTTGCAAAGGAAGGACATCTTGGAGGACTGTCTGCTGAAAATCTCTTCCACCCGGTCTCACTATGTCATCAGGGGATCCACAGGGTCGGCCCTTCTCAAGGTAAGCCCAGTCTCCCATCAGCAATCCCTTTTTATGTCATATGGACTTTTTAGCGCCAACACTGGCCTGGCCTGGTTGCAGGGAAGCCCATGGGGAAAATGACGTTTTTGTCATGTCAAGAAGGGCCCACACGCCCTCCAGTCACCCCTGGCCTTGCCAGGCTCGGAGGGATTCTTTGTCATGTCTTTTGGGGGAGGAGGGATGTTTTGTCAGGACAGGGCCAGGGAAGTCCCAGGTGAACCCCTGGCCTGGTCCTGCCTGTGGGGATTATTTGTCATGACTTCCGCGGGAGGTCGCATGTTTTGTCATGACTGGGCCAAGGAAGTTGGGGGATCTTCCATGACCTATCCTGGCCCTGGGAATTCAGCAGGTGGATGACATCTTTTGTCCTGACAAAACAAACCTTTGTGGATGGTTGGTTCTTCTGGGAAGACCCCTCTCATTTGTCATTGTCCTGGGAAAGGAGATGTATGGGTGGGTGGGTGGTTGGCTGGAAAAGGGATGTCATTTAGTGCAATTTGTGGTCCTTGCAGGTGACCCGGGGGAACTCCCAGATGTTTGACATCTCCAAAACTCAGAGTCAAGATGTCAGCATGGAGGCCAATGCCCACACCCTCTTTGCCTCTGCCTCAGCATCTGTCAGCCAAGGGGACCAGAGCAGCGAACACAAGCGGAGCAACTTTGGAAAATCTGAAACCAGAATGGAATACATCGGCAGTCCCCCTGACCCTGTCACGGGAATCATGGCAAGATCTCAGAGTCCTGGACTGGTCCATAAAGAAATTGAGCCTGTTTGTGCACTCATAGAGAACAATGTTGTTCGCAATGGTTGTTATGATTTTTACAGGTCCACTGGTTTTTGCTTTTCAGGTTTACCAGACGTGAGTTTCAGTCATGACAATTATGAAAATATGTTGGCCCATTTGTATCAAATGAAGTCGTTTGGCCATTGTGCTGCTGCTGGGACCTCAATGCTTGGTTTTGAGCTCAATACCTCCCATCAATTTCTCCAACCCCCTCTGCAAGGATGGGAAATGCGAAAATATTTCAAAGACAAGAGCAAATATGACAAAAACCAGGCAGGTTGCATGGTTTCCTGCGCGAGCAATTCCAGATGCGCGGTGGCCTCTGTTCACAATGGAAAGTGCACTCACTGCTTGGCCCAGACTCTCCCTTCCCACACTGAATTGCTATTTAAGACCCTCAACACTACCAGTCTGTGGAATTCCAAGCTTTGTGAAAAAGTGTATTCAGATGGCCGAATTGGCGCAAAAGCAAAATGGACCACATCCTCCTCCTTTCCAGGATGGATGTTGTGCATGGTCACCTTTCCAGATGAATTGAAAGCCACCCATTGTTATCAAAGTTTGGAACCCACAGACCCTTCGGATTATGCTTTCTCCCATTCTTTCATTCCCAACAAGATTCCTTGGCTTCCCCAAAAAGGCTCTTTTTCAGCAAACCTGGGAGTGCCTCTGTTTCTGCATGACCGAGTGTTTGGGGAAGCTTTGGATGACCAGTTTTTTGTCATGGAAATTGAATATGGCAGGGCTGTAGAATTGTTTGAGTACGCTGCCTCCTTCTTTTCAGAGGCAGCATATGCCTCCAATAAAAATCCTGCCATTGTAGACAACATCACCCTGTCCCTTGCCAGAAATTGTTTGAGCTATTGTCAACAAAATCCTGGCTGCGACAGCATGGCAGTCAGAATAGATCCCCCTATGCGGACCTTTTATGACTTTCTGGTATTCCAGAGAATGGGAAATGTCCTGAAAACATTTTCGGCAGAAGCAGAAGCAAATATTCTAAAATTTACTGGAGATGACTATGTGAATGTGTTCAAGGATTTTGACTTGAGTCACATTTATAAAAATGAAACTTACCACCAAATTCATCTGAGCAATTGGGAGGTCGGTCAATTCATAAATTACACCCGCCAAGACTACAGGGATTTGGGCTACACTGAAAGTGAAATTGCAGACTTGTTTGTCCACATCTTCAAACCCAAGTTTGAAAGATCCATCCTGGTGTTTAATGAAGAGCATAAACTTGTGAAAGATGACCACCAGAACGAAAAGAAGAGTGCAGTGGAGACAATTGGGCGAGGCTTGGTGGGAACTGTTGGGGCCTTGAAAAATATTTTCGGACTCTGGCATCATCCCCCAAGTGGCCCTGGATTGTCAGGGAACAAGAGAGACCATTCGGAGGAGGAACTTGGCAAATCTGACCTGGACATGAAAGCCACTGAGGTCATGAAAGCTTTGGGGGAAAAGGCTTTCGAGGTGCCTTTGCGTCCCTGGTATCCAAATTTTGCACCCTTAAAATTGCCAGGATCATGTCAATTCTTCAATGGCAAGGAATCCGTTTTGCTCACAGGGAACCTCCAAGATTGCAAAACTCATACTTTTAACATTGACTGCAAAATGAAAGTTGGGCAATTTATAGACATCAAGGCTTTTGACGTGTATGGGGTGGATTCCTTCCAAGAGCATTGGGTGAAAGCCTGACAAATCTTCCATGACAAAAAATCCCCCCCCCCCTTTTTTGGAACACCTTTCCTGCCTGGGCATCCATTCCACTCCTTTCATCCTCATGCCTCCCTGTTTTCTTGTGCACCCTTCCTCCTTTTAAAAAATTCCTTTTTGATCAAGTTGCCACAGGCATCTGTTCATTTTTTTCAGTGAGAAATTCAGTCACTTGCGAACTTGTGCCTTTGTAAAACAAACAATAAAGTCCATTTCTATTTGTCATGTCATTGTTCCTTTTTGCCGTCCATTGACATGGAGGAATTCCGTCAAGGAAAGATGTTCAAACAGGGACTCTAAAGGGAATGAAGCATTTCAGGGTTCAAGTTCTGCAGCTTGCCTGGCCTTGGAGCCACCGTCCCAATACCTAGTGCAAGGGGCATATATGACAAACATCGGCCATACATGGCAAACATTCCAGGCTGGCCATGACAAATAACAAAGTCCGAAAGGCAAATTGCCATGCCGGCCTCCTTCACAGCCGGCGGTGTACTTTGGTCCTGCTTGTCAATTTGGCAGCTCTTTGGCTCAAGATAAGACTGATAAGATCACAAAAGAGGCCCAATTTTGCCTTTCCTTTCCAGAATCATGGCCAAAAGCTGGGTTTTGCTTTGGCTCTGCACCTTTGCCTTGGTGAATTTGGAACCGCAATGGCATGAAATCTTTAAAAGGAAGCTGGAACAGAAAGAGTATCATCAAGCACACCAGCTTGACATTTGGGGAAAATGGATAGACCAGAACGATATGCAAATGCTCTGTGTCAATGCCACTGAACATCAAATGAAAACTGGCAAAGAACTGACTGCCAAAGACATGTTGGATCCAAATTTGGCCAAACAAAACGTGGGGAAGGCCTTCCTTGGAAAGCCTATCCTGGACCAGCGCTGTGACTTGGTTTTTCCTCCATCCAAAACCAAGACTCTGCAACAGGTTTTGGAGTTGCTGTGGGGATATACCCAGATGGGCTTTTTTCCTTTTGATCCTGTGGGTGGAAAGTATGAAAAAACTACTTTGGTGGTCATTCACTTCAAAGGTGATTCCCGTCATAAGTTCAGGCTGAAACTGCAATCTAAAGACGGAAACATCATTTACAACAATCTCCAAGAGGACCTGAAATACTTGGATCAAGGGACCAAAAAGGGATGTTTTTGCAACCTGGACAGGGCAGTGAACAAGGTAGATCTAACTTGGGAAGTCTTGCCATTTTTTGTCATGGATTGCTCCAGTTATCCCTGAAGTAGAACTTCCTTTGAATGCCAAATATTTTGTTTGTTTCCAGAGAATTCCACCCAATGTTTCAAAGAAAAGCGACAGCTACAAGAGACAAAAACTTGCTTTGACATCATCCATGTCAGAACAGATGCTCCACTTATTGGATCAAAACACTGATGCCATCGTGCCTTTCCTTGGGAACCCTGAGGCCTTCCAGGCAGCCTTGGATTGTCTGTCATTGATTGGGGTAGGGTCTTTGATTTCAGCTGAGCCAAATTTACTTTTCATAATTCTGCTATTTAAAATATTATTCCTTTCTTGCAGCTTGCTGAAAGTGCATTGCCTCAGGACTTGGATCTGGATAGCTGGCTGACATTCACCCACCAGGTGCAGGATTCTCTCTCTTCAAATGAACCCCTCCCAAACCAGTTGTTTGTGGATTTCATGAAAGAACCAGGAACTGATCGGAAGCGGAGTGGACGGACACCAGAGGTAGTTTGGGGGCACAGAAAATTTCAAGAAGATTTTTTTGTTCTAAAAAAAGGGATTTCTTTTGAAGACATGGCAAAAACTGAATATGCTGACGATTGGGGTTTGCCTTTTGCCAAGAAAGGAGGAATGGACAGTCAGAAACTCAGCCTGATGAACCATTTGTCCCATGGTCAATTGAAAAACATTGCTCAAAGTGACCAAACAAGATGGAATAATTTGAAAAAGGACATGAAAAAGTCCAAAAATGCAAAAGGCAAAGGAGATACCACAGAAGCAGTTATGGGGGTGGGCTGCTCCAGGGTGGAAGCTGCAGATAATGTTGGGTCACAAGATGAAAAAGGTATTGTGACAAGACAGAAAAGGAAAGCTGCTATGCTGACATTGCATGATGGTCTGTAGCCAGAAGAGGTTTTTAGGCCCCAAAAGCACAATTTTTCGAAGCTTCAGCAGAAAAATTTCAGGACCCAATAAATTGTGAAAGAGCTCTTGCCTGGATTTTTTAGGACACAGGAGCGTTCTGTTTTTCCAAAATGTAGTCTTTAGCCTGCATATTTGCCTTTGAATCCAAGCACGGGAAAGCTCCAAAATCAAAAACATCCATCCATCTTCACACTTAGGAACATCCCACACTTTTGACCCCCCTGCCTCTGTCTCATGACAAAGTTCAGCTTCGCACATAAATGACGCTTCGCACATAAATGACAAATGAGTCGCTCTGGTCTGAAGTTGCAAATGTAACACTTTATTAAATATTGTCCTTCTTCCTTCATGACAAATGACAAAAGTTTTCCAAATGGTTCTGGTTGTAAATGGTTCTGGTTATAAATGACAAAAGAAACCGGCATCTGACATGAATAAATAAATCTGGCATAAATTAGCCATGACAAATGAAAATAGTTTTACATGACAAAAGAAAGGCAAATCCAAAAGAAAGGCAAATTCAGCCATGCCTCCTCAGGTCCTGGAAGGAGGACTGCTTTCAGCCAGGACAACTGACGACAATGTTAAGACAGCATGACTCTACAAATCAAAAGGTTCCATATATCCAAACAGTCTATAAAAATGACAATGTTCTGCTTTAACAAGCAACTACAAACAACCACAGTTTAGCCTGAGGCACGAAATTTAAACTTCCCAAAAGTCAGAAATGTCAATGACAAAATTCTGCATTCGACCATGACATATGACAAATGTCCTTTCGAGGACAGAATTTAGACTGGACAAATGTCACCAGTTTAAGATGACAAAAGAAATGCAAATCTTACAAAATATCAAAACTCAAGTTTAGGTGGACTCAGTAAGGCTTTTACATTGTCCTCACAACAATCGATGGCAATACTGGCCCTGATGCAGTTTACAAAATGACAAAAGATCCTTTGAAGTGGTTCGGCCTGACTGACCTTGAAAGGAGGACCGAATTTAGACATGACAAATCTCACCAGTTTAAGATGACAAAAGAAATACAAATCTTACAAAATATCCGAACTCAAGTTTACATAGACTCAGAAAGGCTTTTACATTGTTCTCACACCAATCCATGGCAATACTGGCGCCGATGCAGTTTACAAAATGACCAAAGATCCTTCCAAGTGGTTTGGATTCCGCCAGGACATATGACAAATGTCGGGATAGACCTTGAAACTAGGACTGCATTTGGACATGAGAAATGACGACAGTTTAACATGACAAAAGAAATACAAATCTTACAAAATATCAAAACTCAAATTTACGTAGACTCAGCATGGCTCTAACATTGCTCTCTAACCAATATGCTAACGATGGTAATACTCGCAATGATGCCGTGTACAAAATGACAAAAGATCCTTTGGAGTGGTTGGCCAGCAGACTCAAAAAGGCAAAGGCGAGTGAAGGCGTTCTACATGGACAGCATGACCTGCCTCATTTCTTCACTGGCAGCATCCATGTGTTTCTGGAAAAAATGCAGTTCCAATTTGATCACAGAAGACGAAAAAATGGGAATTTTCATCATCAAAGGCAGCATCGGAAACCTAAACGTACACACCATCAGGGCTGCTTTGGTCCTCTCCACAGAATTCATGGCAATCTCGGCCATTTCCACAGAGACTTTGTCACGTTTTGTCTGGGTCACCATCTGGGGAATGTCCTGAAAGTGAGAGAATTCATGAACTCTAAACAGATACATCATGAATTGAGATTGTGATATGATCCAAAATAGAAATACTTTCTGGAGGCTTACCAAAATCATGCTTCCAGTCTCTTTGAAACCTTTGGCCAGGGCGTCCATCACTTTGCTCTGAAGTTCAAGAAACTGTTCCTGCAAAGACACCAGATTTTGTAAGGAAATCTAAGTTTCAAAAAACCAAGGTGCAAGGAAAAAATATGGCATCAGGCAATTGACCTTGTGTCCGAGGGTGCTCTCTTTGAGGATGATATCCATGCAGCAACGCATGTTCTCCAAGGCTTCCTGAATTTGTGTTCGAATCAAGTCTTTCATTGCCCTCCACCTCTCCTGAAAAAATTAAAGGACTTGTTTACAATTGATCAAAGCACAAAGATTGTGGGCATGTCGTGTGACACAAATATATCTTTTCAAAAGACAACCTGTTGTTCCTCTGCCAATTTCTTCATGGCAACTTCGTTCTCAAGGATGGCCTCATTCTTCCCTGCAATCAGGCTCTTCTCCATTGTGTCAGTACACTTCATCAGAGCTGCTCTCAGAACTTCCTCCTTGACAGATTGCAGGTCCTGCCACAAATTACACAAATGAATTCAAAGGGCTTTTGTCATTCATGTGCCATGCAGGAGAAGCTAAATTTATAAAATTACAAGGTGTGACTTACTGTGGAGGTCGAGGAGGCCGCTGTGGGGGGGTCCCTGCTTGCCAGGTCTGTGTCCTTGTGGGCGTCTGCAGAGAGGGTTTGCCGAGATTTCTGAAATTAGGAATATTTATGATCAGTGCAATCAAAAATGACGGTGTGCTGATATCTAACCCTTTATGGCACTCTCCACAAGCTCTGACCTTTGCACATTGTTGTCTGGTCATACGGTTGGTGGAGCCATTCCCTTCCTCGTCAGAGACCATATCCCTCTAAAGCACACACGGGATGACATGTCAAGTGTGGCCATGAACATGGCATAAATTTGGGCGCCAAATAATGATCCTCAAATGCCTACCTTCCTTCCTGAGACCGTTGAAGTGGATGATGTGATCGGTTCAGCCTGGTCCTTGGCCTGAGCTGCATCGCTGCTGGTCGAGAAATGCTGCCCCAAGAAAGAACACAAAATGACATCTGACCATCCTCAACCAAGATCACACAAGCAGAATTTTCTACAGATTAGGACAAGATTTCTCTCCAAATCAAATCTCTTGCCATGACAAATTGACAACCCTTTTCCTCACCTGCAACACAGCAGCATCTTCGTCTGACCACCCGACATCAGTGTCCTGCAAGCCAAAGAGAATTTATGTTATATTTGTCCAGACCTGCCTGCACTTCCACATGTTACTCTACACCATTTAGTTTGTCAAGCTTGTACATATAGATCTATTGGATTCTGAGAATGGATTTGTTTGCCTGCCCTTTCCATCCATGGGCTTCTCAAGCTGTCAAATTGCACGACTTCGATTTTAAGAGCTTTATGAGCATGTTTGGACCTGCAACCTAGATCTCAGGATTCCACTGACATGCCATGCATTACTCAAGTAATTTCAAACCTTTTTGGGGTGTTGATTGCTGTTCGACATGATGGATGAAACAAATTTGTTCAATTCTGTTCGTAGCTGCCTGCAATGTGGAATGATGGAGAACCTTGACCTTCTTTTGACATGCAAGACGCCATCTCTCGGGAGGCAGCCCGACTTGCAGTTTTTGTCATGAAGTCTTTTGTCATGGATGACCTCCTGACCTAACCAGAGAAGGGATGCCCCCGAATGTGCCAAAAAATCTCTGGAACAATTGTTGGGAATGTCTCCAAAGGCCACAGTCTCCATTCATCATGTGTAGAGGCCTTGAAGCCACTTGAGATGTCCCATGACAAAAGTGCCATGGGCATTGAAATGACAAAGGTCAGGGTCATTGCGCATGCCCACTGGGTGCTTCTCTGCTGCTGAATCTGACAACGTTTCACCTCCTTGATCGACATGGATCCACTCACCAAGCAAATGGACTCCATCATCCTTTCCTCCTCGGATTCCTCCTCTGATTCGGTGAGTGACACTTTGTACTTGGAAGAAGGTTTTTTGTCATAAACAGCCATGTGGAATTCAGGAGATTTGACATGACAAAAGTCACACCCACCAACCCCTCCCGTTCAGGCCGACACGTGGTGGACCATTCATTATTCAAGATTATAATTTCCACTCCTGTCAAAGATGTAGAACTTGGGTTCTTTTCAGGAAAGTGATGACCAGTCTGGGACTGCAGAAACCCGAGGCCAACTCCATCTGCAAAGGATTTCGTCTTCACCGGGATCTCTTTTCGCCGAAAACGTGATGTTGGCTGCCTGCATGAACAGTGATTTGACCTTGGTCCAGCTGCTATTGGGCTTGAAAGTTCCGGTCCGAAAATGTCACATCAAAGAAGCCACAAGCAGCTCGGAGACCACCCAAGTACTGATTCATTTGTTGAAACATTCTGGTGTCACCAGGGATGACATCGAGGTGCACCAGGATGCAGGGGTAAAAAACCTGACCCAGCTTGTGGTCAGCGGGCTGTTTGGGGCAGAAGAAAGGCGTCTGATCTATCGAAATGGCAAAGCAATATGCCTGCAGAAGATCTGTGCATGCGCCATCCGTTCTGCCTTGATTGCCAACATGGAGGGAAACTTCCATTCCCTTGATTTCGACAGATTGGGATTGCCTGCAGCACTGAGCACATATGTTCGCATGCCCTATGGAGACATCGAATTACTGAGGTTGATTTCACTCCTTCCATACGAGCAGGTGCAAAGGGTGAAGGAGATGAAAATGTACTTTTCGGGAGTCTAAAATTTGCCATTGTGTAGTTTGTTATTTGTCCCTCTTCAGGGAAAAAAGCACCTGTAGATTAGTTGACCAGAATTTTTTATTTGTCCTTTGGAATTTACCAGAAGTTCAGTTTTTGTACGGAAAGCATGTTTACACCAGGGTTTTATTTGTCATGCAAGTATCCTGCCGATGCTGATGATTGGGCAATGTTTTATGGCCATTTTTGTCATTTGACATTTGTCATTTATCTTGGGCCTTGCAAACGAAGCACATGTCCATCGGACCTGACTTTATTATTTGTCATTTGGAACTTCTCAACAGTTGAGTTTTGAACGGAAAGCACGTTTACACTTGGGTTTTATTTGTCATGCAAGTATCCTGCCAATGCTGATGATTGGGCAATGTTTTGTCATTTGACATTTGTCATTTTTCTGGGGCCTTGTGAACAAAGCACTTGTACCTTGGACCCGAACTTTTTATTTGTCATTTGGAACTTCTCAGCAGGTCAGTTTTGTACCAAAAGCATTTTTACACCAGGGTTTATTTATTGTCATGCAAGCATCCTGCCAAGTAGGACCGATGGGCCATGTTTTTGGGCCATTTTTTGTCATTTGACATTTGTCATCGTTTCCGGACCTTCGTCTTTGGTGTTTTTTTACATGCCATTTATTTCACCGCCACTGTTTTGTCACACCAGGTGCCATTTTGCCATTATTGGTCATTTGTCATTTGTCCTGAGCTTTTTACGTCTTTTGTCATATGGAAATGTTTTTGTTTGTCGTCGTTTTCAGGATCCCGAACATTCCTTCAGACCATGTTTTGAATGGCAGATATGTTGGTGAAGGTTACTTTAAAGGTGCGAGCGCATTTCTTCATTGGATTTCTCGGATTTCTCGGCTCCAGCACATGCACTAGAGATGAAACTACCAAAATGGGTAGAATTCATCTCCAGGGTGGGTTTGCAATAACATCTTTGAGAAATCCTCATTTTGCTGTCCTGACAAACCATCCAGAAAAGTGCTCCAACCTTTAAAGTAACCTTCACCGATATGTTGGTAACTATTCAGAAATAAAACAACAGGTGATGAAAAGACATTTGGGAATTTTTTAGTCTTCTTGTTAGAACGGTCAGAATGGAACAGTTTTTGAAGGATTTTCCAAGTGGAACATTTGGGCGGGCTCTTGGGTGAACCCTTGGGTTGGTGGTGGGGTGGGGTAGTTCTGAAAAGAACTGTGGTGTTTGGGTTTGGATTCGTCTTAATCCAGAGATGCTAGAAGTCGCCTTTGTGAAGAGTTGCACCAGTCTTTCCAGGGCGGACAGTCATACATCTTCTGACTGATGGGGTAGGCTGTGATGATCCGGTACTTCTTCACGCCGTCTGGTCCTTTTGCAGGATCTGCCACCACGCAAAGTCTGGTCAGGATCTCCAAATCTGCCTTTTCTTTGTTGTATTGAACTCCAATCCGGTTGTGGAATTCCCGGATGAGGAGAACGCTTCCTGCCATTGTAGGGTCGGGATTGGGCTTCTGGAAGTGGGAGTCTGCTAGAGTTTTCCTCACCAGTTGCCGGATGAATTCATCACCTGACATGTCTCTTGGTGGGAAGAATTTGCCAGTCCTCGGATTGGTTTCAGCCTCGATGAAAAGGTGCCTTTCCCTGATGTGGGCCATGCTGGCGCTGTGCACGGGGACAGGATTCCGGGGTGTGAGGTTGTAATCTTTCTTGGCCGTATTGAAGTAACGCCTGATTTCTGCAGCAGAAGACATGGTGAAGGTTCAGATTGTGGATGCAGGAGATAATCTATGAAAGATTGTTGTCCAAAGCTTTTTGGAACTGATGTTGAAAAGAAAAATGGTCCTGTTTTTATACCAAAATTTCTGGCTTATGACAAATGTCACACCATGTCAAAAGTTGTCACCATGACAAACTTTCGAATGCAATGACAAAAGGTGGCTTCATGTCAAAAGAATCCCAAAGTCAAACAAAGATGGACCAGAGAGTCAAGGGCAATTACGAATTTGGGGATGAAACACAAAATCAATTTGAACTTTGAGAAATAAATTTTGACACCTGTCGGGTCTGAAGGTGCGAACAAACATCCTTTGATGAACAGGAATGGGCCATGACAAAACCTGGCTTCAAGTCAAAGGATCACCTAGTGAAACAATAGGCCACCTGAGAGACAAGAGCAATTAACCAATTTGAGAAACATGGTTTGACACCTTTTGATCAGTTCAGGTTCCAAGGTGTGAGCCCCTTCCTAAACTTATATGAAACTTTTCAAACCAGCAGGGCAAACGGGCATTAATTGTCATTTGTCATTTGACATGAGTGGAACCTAGGGCAGTCTGGATGTCAATTCGGGGTCCCTTCCAAGGGATTGACATGTGTGAATGACAAATAAATCGACATTGCAAATAGTTCCTGTAATTTGAAAAACTTGGCAGGTGCAAAGATGACAAACAACAAATAACTCAAACCCAGAGCAGCCAATTTCAACAGATTTATTGAGCTACATGGTCCATGTTCCTGACACACTTTAATCTCACAGTTGCAATTAAAGATCGGCAATCATGGAATGGGACGCTTTTTCTTCCACCAAAACGTTGACTTGTCCCAGCAGTTCTTTGTAGAGATGCTCTCCCCTCTCCAGAACCTTGGAAGCTGCCTGTCTCATTGGGGAGACACCCTCATCTAACTCACTCATTGCTTCCTTCTTGAGTTGTTGGAATTCAGCTTCAGTGAAGACCCCATTCTGAATACCCAGGACACGGATGACTTGGATGATGTGGATTGCCCTGCAGACCTTGAGTCGATTCTCTTGCAGATCAGCCTGACGTCTTTCGCAGAAATTGCCCTTGCTTTCAAAAGGAGCTGGTGTCATGGCTTTCAGCACTTGTCGGATGACCAGATCTGCCCTGTTGAGCTCCAAACGGAGCCAGAACACCAGGTTGTCTTCCGTGGGAGCCAATCGCCGCACTGCCTCTGAAATTAAAAAGAGGAGCACAGATTATTTCACATGTACATTTGTAATCTTTTTAAAATTTTCTCGTGGGGTAAACGCACTTGTGTGAACTTGACCATTAGAAATGTCATGACAAATGTAGGAGGCCTTCCTTCCAAGGCAAGCAAGGATCATTTACCTGCTTTGATTTCATTGCAACCATCTTCCTTGAATCCCACAATGTCAAAGGAAACCATGTAGGGAATCATTTTTGTCGAAACTCTTGCAAACAAACAGGAAACTTGAAAACTTTAGAGAAGCTGGTTTTAATGTTAAGCTGTAAAAACGTGCTGAGACAGATGTCGCCACTGGGATCGAAAAGGTG
>JAAUYI010151954.1_pt1 | contig 15932 bp, 6 predicted proteins | sample 7278041 | NCBI WGS metagenome assembly JAAUYI01 (sample SAMN14350216, study PRJNA611818) | marine sediment metagenome | isolation source: surface marine sediment (0.6m) | place: French Polynesia: Moorea | collected 2018-08
CTACATTATCCCGAAAAGAAAACTGCACATCGGAATTAATCGCCAACAAATCACCACGAACAGATTCAAGAGTTTTAACAGCCGCTTTATAATTAGCAATAGCCTCCTGTGTTTTTTTAGATTGCACTTTCAAACGCCCTAACTGCCATTGCCACTGGTAAGCTATATCTGGTGCTTCATTTGGTTGAGCAAGATATAGTGCATCCCGAGTTAATTGTTCAGCTTTGTCTCTGCACTCCTGGGCATTTTCACACACCTGCTTATTCAAAGCTTTCTTCTGTTGCTGAGGCTTTTCTAGCTGTGAAGCTAGATATTCATATAACCCACCCAAATTACCGAGAGCATAAGAGGTGGTATATTTGTTTTTCATTCCTTTCTCAAGTTCTTTGGCTTCTTTAATAGCTTTCTTCACCTGATTAATAATTTTTTTATACGAAGGTGTATCTTGGTTGGATTCTTGTTGCAAATAAGCTAAATTTTTGGATAGGTTAATTCGAGCATAAATCCTTGTTTTTCCTGGGGGTAAATCTGAAATTTTAATTTCCTCAGATAAAGTTTTTGCAGTTTTTCGCCATCTATCTTTATACCAAGTTGCGTTCATAGGTAACCCCTTCTCCCCGCGTCCCTTCATCTCAGACTCCCTGCATCTGTCCTTACCTACCATCTTTGAGCCTAACTCAGTATTATCACTATTATCTTTATCACTACGTAGCATATCTAACAGTAGACTTAAGCGATTTAACTGTGCTTTAATTCGTGTTGTTGTTGATGAGGTAGATTTATCAATCGCTTGCTGATAATAACTATCAGCACATCTATAAAAATCTAAAGCCTTTCCTGGAACAAGCCCCTTCATAAAGTGCCAAGGCATATAATCATACACTGGAGATGACCTGCGATCGCGCTCTAAGTTTCCTATAGCCCTGAAGGTATTACCGAGATTCAACAATATAGCACTTTCAGCTTTTTTAATTTTTGTATCTTGAAAAGATTTAACTTCTTTTAAAATTTCCTCTAAAACATACTTTGATTCATCTAATTTACCAATTGCGCGCAAAACATCCCCAAGATTAAGCGAGATAACTACTTGGAGAGCTTTATAAGCGATAACCTCCTCTGTTGTATCAGGTTGCACTTTCAACAAAGAGTTTGGTGGTTGTCGAATTATGTCACTTAATTGCTTTCGATCATCATCAGTTAGTTCTACATCTTTGCAAAGTTTATCTTCAAATTTGTTATCAATCTTTTGAAGTTCTAGAGCTTGTACTAAAGTGCCACAGGCTCGATAGTGAAGCCCTAAAGCTTGCAGAGTTTTGGCTTGGTAAATTTGGCTACGAATAACTCCAAATTTATTCTCTATAGGAGTAACTCCAAATTTATTCTCCAACTCCTTAAATTTATAAGCAGCTTTTTGCCAATTTTTCAGAGCATCAGAAAAGCTTCCTGCTCGATAATTCTTTTTGTCCTGTTCGATTAACTTTTCCGGATTACTCTGTCCTTGAGCAATTAAATTAACCGTCGGCATTTGTGACCAGACAGGAGATGTTCCAGCAGTAAAAAATGTCCCTAGCAAGAATAAAACTAAGAGGCGACGGTATACCTGACCTCTAACAAAGCCGTATATTCTGCCATACACCAACTTTAGAATGGATTCCACCTTAGAGAGAAATACAAACCATTTTCTTGCCATGTTCTGCTCCTCGAATCTACTGATACTAAAGGAATGCCCCAGTCGAGGCGGGCTGTAAAATTGTTACTCTGTTGCCACTGCAAACCGAAACCAAGGGAAGCTAAAGTACTGGGGTCTGGATTTGCTCTGCCAGAGTTGTTCCAGCCAATACCAGCGTCAATGAAAGGAATCAGTTGTATGACACCTGTCCCTTGAAAAACTCGCACAATAGGTAGTTGGATTTCAGCGGAGGCGAAAATTCCGTTATCGGCGATGATGGTGTCTTGACGATAGCCCCTGACACTGCCAAAACCACCGATGGCAAACTGTTCTATAGTTGTAAGGGGTTGGTCTGCCAGTTGGACATTGGCACGAACCAACAGCTGCTTATATGGATCTTGGGAGTCTAGGAGGCGTAGATACTGTGCTTGACCCAACCAAGAAAAAAAGCGACTATCAGGAATCGCTTCAACTCCGGGAATCTGTTCATTAGTTGTAGAGTTGAAAGCATCAAGTCCCAAACTGAATTGGGAGCGAAAAGCGATCACTTCTCTGCGGTTTTGTTTTGTCCAATCCTGAAAAAAACGTAAAGCAAAGATGCGGGTAATACCATCTTCCGAGGCTCCTGGTGAGAGGGAAAAGGGTTCGCCCAGCACAGAGGAATCACTTTCCCTGAGAGAGGCGGTTAGACCTAAAGCCAATTCGGAGAAATTTGGGTTTTGTCTGCCTCGGATGGTTCGGATGAGCGGCTGGCGTAGTGCGACTTCGTAGGAACGGGAAGCTGAAGTAATATCTGGTCCGAAACCATTTTGATCCAAGTCGTCGAAGGGAGGTTCGATCACACCGTTAGATGTGGTAGTGTAGCTGAAGCGCAAAGTGCCGTTGCTAGGATTAAGGGGCAAAGTGTAACTAACATCTAGCCCATCACTGCCATCTGTATTGGAGTAGCCCAAACTTAAGCTATCCCCGAATCCCAGTAAATTGGCTTCCCTCAACACAACTTGCCGTTGGAAACTACCAACACTGGGAGCGCGACTATTACTGATGCTAAATTGGCTATCTAAGGAACTTGCTTTGCTGTAACGAACTTCAAGTATGCTCTTACCAGTTTCTGACCCATGAGATAGAGTGGCAGATACATTTTTGATCAGGGGGTCAAGTTGGAGCAGTAGTAGGGCTTCCCTTAGCTCGTCAACGTTTAAAGTTTCTGATTCTTTAACACCTAGACGCGATCGCACATAGTTACAATTCAGTCTTTGTCTTGGGTTTTTGGCGGATTTGCTCCCACATTCTAAGTCCTGCTGATATAATTTGATATCTTCTAATTTCCCTTCAATGACCTTGATTGTTACTACATTGTTTCCCTGGTTTGTAGGTCGGAGTGTTTCTTGTTGCTGGTCCCTACACATACCTTTTGTTGAAACCCCCATTCCTTTTGGGGGAATACAAACAATTGCACCAGAAGTGCTGTATCCATTTTTGGCATAAAACTTAGCTACCTCAGCCGCAATCTGGAGTAGTTGAGTAAAGGTAAATTTCTGGTTGCGAATAGCTGAAAGGGGCTTCTTAATTAATTTTCTTTCCCTCTGTGCTTCTTCTGATGGGCAAATTTGGATTTTTTCAGGTGATTCTTTCAAGAAGCACAACTGGATTTCTTCAGCCAATTTTTCTGGACCGAAGACTTTGCTGCCTTCAAACTTGAAATGCTTAACGGTAAGGGAGCCAGGAATTGTCTTATCTGGTTTTAGGGAAGGCGATGTCTGTAGCTGATTTAGTAGGTTATCTAATGGTGTTTTGGGAACAGAAGGTGTTTCCACAGAAGTGGAAGGTGGAAAATCTCGTGGTATTACATTCTGTGGTGGCGGATTTGACACAGCAGGAGAAGTTTGAGCCAAGTCAATCGATTGAGAATTTAACTGTTGATTGGAGATACTGGCTTCAGGGGAATTTAAATTATTAGCTTGATTAATTGGTAAAGATTCAAGGGTTTTCGCGCTTAAAGGACTGGCTGTGATACCAGTGGTTAAGACAGCCAAACCAAACAAAGGTAAGGAAAATAAGAATACTGAGGATGCATTACAGTTAGCTGTATTACTTGGAAGAATACCTATCAGTTGATGTACCCACATTTTTTATAATAGTAAATACTGATTTTTTTATGTGAAATTAAACGCCAAGCGGCTTCTCCAAGAAGAGTATACTTATGCAGGCTGGTATTGGTTGTCCCGTAGGTGACCTTTGTTTATTTACCCCCAGCCTTGAGACTGTGGGCTTTTGTCCAAATTGGGATGCTTCCTTGTGTACGGACTGCACGGACTGTGTTAACGTACTTGACAAGGTGGAGTCAATTGACCGGAAACAGTAGATGCCTCGGTCGTAGCAAATGTATCTTCATTCGAGAGAGTAGTATTCGGTGCTTTTGCTGACTCGGAGGTGTTCGTCACCTCCAAATCAATCCACTCGTCTAAATCAGCGCTGAAAGGCTCCTCTGGCCTTTGAGGAGAGCCACCTTTTCCAATGTCGAAAAACTTAACTGCTTCTTCTCCACTACTAACTTGGCAGCTATCAGATATTTCAGGATTGACTGGCTCCTCTGGTAAGTTGGTCAAACCGCTTGTGGGGTCAGCATCAATGGTGAAGTTGATATTTACGTCACCTTCTAAACCAAAATCTGAACTAGCAGTAATATCGTTAAAGGGTTCAGTTTGGAAATCGCGAAACTCCAGCCCAAAGATACCTTGAGTGGTGATATCAACTCTACCTCCATTGCCAGTGAAAGCATTGGCTGTAATGTCGTTATTTTCATACGGAGAAGCGACGATAAAGCCCTTGGCAGTATCGATGGTTATATTACCTCCATTACCACCAAATTGTTCATCCCCTGCGGTAGTTGATATCTGGCTTCCATTGCGTAAGAGTATTAATTTGTCCACATCTAAGGTGATATTGCCACCTGTGTTACTGCGGGTTTTAGCATCGATAAAACCATTATTAAGGTTGAGGATACCTGCTTGAACCTTGATATCCCCACCGATTCCTTTTCCTTGGCTATTGACTGCGATCGCAGCTCCATTTTTAATAATAAATGTGGCGGGGTCGATATTAATTTCACCACCGTTACCTGTAGAATTAGGAGTGGTATTGGCAAAGATGCCGGTATCAGCCCCGTCTAAGGTAATGTTATCTTTAATAGTTAGAATAATATCCCCAGCTTTTCTACTACCACTGGTAGAGGTAGTAATTTGGGAACCTGCGGTAGTTTCTAAGATATTTCCTTTTAAAATAATTCTACCGGCTTCTCCCTCTCGGAAAGTTCTGGCTGTGATTCTAGCTTGATTACTCAAAAACATCCCCTGAGAATCAATTGTAATCGTTCCACCTTTTCCTTTCCCTAAAGTTAAGGCAGATATTTCCGCACCATCTTTTACAATTAGATTAGGAGTGGTAATCTGAATTTTACCACCATCTCCATCTCCACCAATACTTGTTAAAGAACTGAGGGTAAAAGCATCTGGTGTAGTTCCTATAACTTGTACAAACTCAGATGCATTAACTTCCAAATTTCCACCTTTACCTGTTCCTCTTGTTGGCAGAAAAGGTAAAGAACGGGGTGAATTAAAGGATGAAGAAGTAGAAACTCTTCCTCCATCTTTAACAATCAATCTTCCCGTATTTATTTTTAGAGTTCCAGCATCTCCATTACCTAGAGTATCGATAAACAAACCACTTTCCAGGGAATTAGCAAATCCACTTACTTCTACAGACTCGGAAGCATTAACAGTCAAGCTACCTGCTGGTTGATTACCAAACACAACTGCTCGAATTTGCGATCCATTATCCAAACTCAGCTTTTTGGTATCAATCAGGATATTACCACCAAAACCCTTAAAAGATGAAGCGGAGATAGTACCGCTGTTGTGAAGATGTACAAATTCTTCTGTTTGTACCCTAATATTACCAGCACTTCCCCCAGTGGTTTCAGTACCTTGCTCACTTCCTAAGGTAGAGTTATCAACTAAGGAAAGAGACTGAGCATCTATAAAGATATCACCTCCCACACCATTTCCTTGCAACACAGAAGTAAGGATAGCACTGTCATTTTCTAAGGAAATTGCACCATCTGCTTGGAGATTAACCTTACCAGCATTTCCAGCAGTAGCAGATGCATTAATCCTACTTCCATCCCTGAAGGAAATACTACCAGCATTGATGTTTACATCTCCAGCATTAACCGTGAGTTGATTACCTTCTCTTTGCGTCACACGTGTGAAAATTTTACTATTCTCTAAAGTAAAATCATCTCCCACTACAATATTGACATTTCCCGCATCTCCCATGCCATCGGTAGTTGTGGAAATGGCGGAGTTGTTGGTAAGAGATAGAAGGGGACTAGTGATTTGGATATCACCTCCCTTACCCATAGCATTAACTCCCACAGTTGAGAATATATTACTATTATTCAAGCTGAGGCGATCGCTTGCATTTATAGTTACTTTACCAGCATTACCCGTAGCTCGGACCCTTGCAGATGTGAAGATTTCTGTATCTTGAAGTGCGATCGCACCTCCATTTAGGTTAATATTGCCAGCATTACCTTGTCCTGCTGTATCAGCAGTCAGTTGGGAGTTGGTAAAATTCAGGGAATTAGCAGTAATCTCAATTTCGCTTCCATTACCGATCACACCTGACTCTACCGTAGCAAAGATAGAAGAACCATCGAAGATTATACTATCTTGAGCATCAATCTTGACTTTACCTACATTTCCCCTTCCGAAGGAACTAGTAATTAATCTGGTGTCATCTCGTACTTCCAGGGAACCATTGGTGACGGATATATTGATATTACCGGCATTTCCTTCCGCATCATTATGATTACGTACTTCAGTAGTAGCAATAGGACGAAATCCATCCCGTATACCAGCGAATATTACTCCATCTTTAGCAACAATATTGATATTTCCAGCATTTCCCTGTCCCAGGATACGGGTTTGTAAGTTACTTCCATCTACAACTTCCACAAACCCTGCATTAATGTTAATATTTCCAGCATTTCCTACACCTGCGGAATTCACACGACTGAGGATATCCGAAAAATCTAATTTAAAGGTATTCGTTACATCAATATTCACATTCCCAGCATTTGCAAATCTTTCTGTACTCGCATCCAAGCGGGAGAATTCATTCAGGGAGAGGGAATTAGCTGTGATATTAATATTTCCACCTGTAGGGGTAGGTTCTACAGGAGTTTCGTTAAAGCTACGATTTCTAATAAAGCTACTGGCAAAAGATATATTTCCACCACTATTGAGGGTAATATTACCACCCAACGCCCCCTCAGAGGAAATAGACACTCCTGGATTGACGCTAATATCCTCCCTTGCAAGTAGGGTAACATCCCCACCCCGACCAAGGTTACGAAATGAAGAAGTATCAAGATTATCAGCTAGGAAAATATGATTGCGAGAGTCAATAGTTACTGCACCACCATCGGCGAAATCACGAGTATTAATCGCACCATTAATGGTAATGTTACCAGATAAAGAAGGATTGGGACGATACTGATTGCTTAAAAAGACTCTACCCCCGTCACTAAAGGGTAAAAAGATATTTATATTTCCAACATTAATATCTGCACTGGTTGCTGTATCGTTAAAACTAGGAGAAACAAAACCAGTATTAATATTACCGGGAACTCCTCCCTCAAAGGTTGACCAATCAATTCCTGCTCTTACGTCTAAAGTCGGTTTACTACTACCATTGATAGTTAATTCCGTTCCATCGGATAAAGTGACATTTGCTAAAGCTGCAACGGTATCACTGCGATTGAAAAGAGTATTATTATCTGGATTAATTGTATTATCTGCTGAATCTGCAAAGAAAATATCTACATTTCCCAAACTCACCCTTCCCCCAGCAAGAATGTGTAAGGAAGCTCCAAAATAATCTCCTAAACTAACATCTCCTGCTGCAAAAATAATTGGGTCATAGGGACTAAATAAATCTCCCAAACTTCCATCCAACTTCTCGATGCGAAAATTTCCACCAGCAGTAAAATGAGCATCCCCTCCAACTTGGTTCCCACTCCGTAACACCATATCCCCACTGGAGAATAAACCACTATTGGAATTATTCAAGGCAAAAATATCTACCTTTTGATTACCCTGAATCAGCAGTTGACTTCCAGCAGCAGCGATGAAGGGATTATCATTACTATCTCTTATCTTCAGCGTATCTGTAGCTTGGAGCGTCAAATCTCCTCCAGCGTGCAGTTGACCCTGTAGGTCAAGATTCCCAGCCGCCAGCTTCAAGTCTTGCCCAACACCTAAATTACCAGCATTAACAATGCTTCCCAGTTGCTCTCCTTCAAATTCCAAACCAATTGGAGCTTGAACGTTAATTTTTAATAAAGGTGGTGCTTGGGGATTAGTAGCACTGAAAAGTGTTCCATCCGGAAGAATTAGGCTACTGGCTGTACTAGCAACAAATGAACCCCGGATATCTAGTTTGGCATTTGCTCCAAAAAGAATACCATTGGGATTGATGAAAAATAAGTTGGCATTACCCAACACACCTAGCGTTCCAAACAGTTGAGAAGGGTTACTTCCCGTTACTCGACTGAAGATATTCTCAATTGTCGCTGGATTAGCAAAATAAGCAGCCTTACCTGCACCAATATTAAATTCCTGGAAACTATGGAAGATACTACTGCCGCGAACTGCCCCGCCATCAATGCGCTCAACTGTAGGACTGATAGGCGTAACAACAGATTTTTCACTACTGAGAGTGTTATCAGGGATAATTTGAGCTAGACAGCTTTCTCCAAAGACAACAGTAACTCCCCATAGTGCCAAGGGAATAGCTACTCCTAACTTTCCAAACCTAGCTTGCCAGTGTGCAGTCATCTTGGAAAAATTCCCTTGAAAGGTAGATTGTTACGGACTTATGCTCGGATGATGGAAGGAAAAATAGAAACCCTGATATTACGAGCGATCGCCTGAAGTAATATTTCATTATTCTGCTTGACTGGTGAAACATTAATCTCCTGGCTTGTATAATCTAATTTTGCACTTGAGTCCATTTATTGTAAAAAATGTTTACAAAATAGGAGGAACAAAACTTAACAACAAATTCTAATCGAATTATTAAGGAATAAACTCATGGAAAACCAAAACACCAAATTCGGTTTTAACCAATTTGCAGAAACCTGGAATGGTCGTCTGGCCATGCTGGGTTTATTAATCGGCATCGCCCCTGAATTGCTGACTGGTCAAGGTATTCTGTCTCAACTGGGTCTGATGTAGTTAGGAAGCAGCCAGCACTGCAAAACTGAGGTTAGTAGTAGCAGGTTATATGAACCGTGGTCAATTCCCAAAATTCTGCTTTGATCTACATCAGATATTACAGCCTCGGTTTTATAGACAAATTCTGCATAAAAACAGCGATTTCTAGGCAAAGTCCTGACTTCTTTAACATGCTCAAACCTCAAATTTGACCAAGAGGTATTCTGATTTGCCCATCTTTTAACCTTATACCATTTCTTTATAAAGATGCGCTAAATTTAGCCTGCTCCCGGCAGGCTTTGCTCGTATAGCCCCACTCTTCTAGAGTGAGGGAAATATAGCGCAGCCTCATACAGAATTGGTATTAATGCCTGTTTGAGATAGCTAACACTGGTTAAACCTTTCACCCTCTCGTTACATTCTGGTAAATACGGGATGTTTAAAACCAATAATTGGGGGAGAATCCCCCAAACCCCCGATTGGAAGAAGTTGGCGAAAAGATTTTTTACAGCTCATTGATTCAAAGTTAGAATGCTTGCCTAGTATAGCTTTTCGCTTTTCTTAGTTCCATTCAACTCTGAGTTATTGACTATTAATTATCTTTTTTATCAAGAGGAGGAACAAAGTCGGGACGATTTTTATTTTCCCAACCAGGGGGACGCTTGGAGTTGTACCAAGCAATTGAGCCGATGGTAACGGCGGCAATAAAACCAACTGCGTATACCAATGTAAAAGCTAAAGGAAAATGAGAACCTGCCGTTGCCACTCCTGTTTCCATTAATAAAGACATGATTATATCCTCCTGCGATAAGCAAAGTTGCTTAATTAAAACCCTATACAAAAGAGTATCACTGCCAATACCAATTCTTTGTGAAGATGCGCCCAATTACTCCCTTCCCGCTATTAAATTACCGAAAAATTGTAGGCTGGGTTGAGGGACGAAACCCAGCATATCGTTGGGTTGAACGAAGTGAAACCCAACCTACGTTATAGGTAATCTTCTGCCGGGAAGGGAGTAGCTCATCTCCTTATCACTCCCTTGTCTTCAATACGCCAATTAAATTCAAATGAACCAGCTGACGATGTACTATTAACCCAGAAATGATAGCAGCGATCGCAATAAATACAAAGGCAAATCCATAGGATGTTTTAGTAATTACTAGGGGGAAGCGGTATAGTTCAGAACTATAAGCCACGGACATTAAGGCACACAAGCCAAAGCCAATTAAAGAACCTAGGGGAATAGCTAACCCAGTTAATACTGCCTGTTCTCCCAATAGGATAAAGGCTACCTCTGCTTGATTAAACCCAATTACCCTCAGTGTTGCCAGCTCTCGCCCCCTTTCAGAAAGGGCAATCCGGGCAGAATTGTAAATAACTCCAAAGGCAATAATGCAAGAAAATATCACCAGGACTGTAGTGAAAATACTGAGGCTAGCCGCAATAGTTTCTTTAAAGCGGTCGATCGCACTTTCCCGGACGGATACTCCTGTAACTGCTGGGGTGCGTTTGAGTAGGGTATAGAGACGCTCTATTTCTAGGGAATCGGTTGTGAGATAAGCTCCAGAAACCGTTCTTCCTTCCCGCATCAGCCGATTTAAGGCGTGGATGTCCATATATGCAGAAACACCAATTAATTCATCCAATAACCCAGCAACCGCAACAGTACGGGTTGGTCTGGCTCCTTCTAATACTTCTACTGTCAGTGTATCTCCTGTTTTCACCCCCAGAATCTCTGCCAGTTTCCGAGTTAAAATCACCCCTTCTGGAGGTAAATTAACCAGGTGTAACTGCCTATCCAATAAACGGCGGAGTTGTGCATCTGGTTCAATACCCGTTAAACCCAAGCGATAGGTGCGGTGTTCAAATCGTAACTTCGCTGGGACGCTGCGGAATACTTCCGCCCTCAGTACACCGGGCAAATGCTCCACTTCATAGCGCACCCTGGCAGGGCGGGGTTCGTTAAACATAATCATCACATCCTCTCGCTGGATATGACGAAATTGGACATCAACCATGTATTCCATCGCATCCACAGAATAGTGACCCATGACCAAGATGGCAACGGCAAAGGCGATTCCTAGGGTAGAAAGGGATGCTTGTATTGGCTTACGTTCCAAGTTACGCAGAATTATCCGCCCAGTGGGGGAAAGTAACTTTTGTAAGCCAATTCTTTCCACGATTGTAGGGCGAAATCGGGCAGGTGGCTCAGGACGCATGGCCTCTGCTGGAGGTAAAGAAACAGCCCTGCGGACGGCAGTAATAGCACCGATAACTGCTGCCCCTCCACTAATAGCGATCGCTCCTACAATTAGATTCATCCCGGCTTGATAGCGGAGGATGGGGAAGGAGAAAAAATTGGTGTAGTTTTCTGTTACAGCCATACCAAACCACAACCCTACAGCAATTCCTAGGCTCCCTCCCACAAATACAATTATCAATACAAACTTCAGATAATGCCAAGCGATCGCTCCATTGCTATAACCAAAGGCTTTGATTACAGCAATTTGATCCCGTTGGGTGCTAATCAAACGGGAGAGTAACATATTTAACAAGAAAGCGGCGATTCCTAGGAAGATAGAAGGGGCAACGGTAGCAGTTCCTTGTAATAGGGCAATTTCCTCGGAGAGGAAGCGATGGGAAAGTTGATCTTTGCGGGTGTATGCACCCAAACCACCATACCTTTCCAAGAGCCGATCCAGGCGAAAAATTACATCTGCGTCCACAGCATTGGGCATTAAGGTCAGGGTAACATCGTTGAATGCCCCATCCATATTAAAAGCTGTGCCCAAAGCCTCTCTTTCCATCCAGAAAATCCCAAACCGTTGATTGTCAGGCAATATATCTCCCGCCCCCTGGATGGCATATACATACTCTGGAGACATGGCTATACCCACAATTCGCAATCTTTGCCAACGTCCATTAATTACTGCACCGATAGTATTGCCCAAATCCAGGTTATTAGCTTTGGCAAAGCCCTCGCTAACTAATACCTCATCTGCCTTATCCCCTTGAATGTAACGTCCTTGACGCAGATATAGGTCATTAAGTATGGGCATTTGTCGCGGGGGAATAGATATCAACCTTCCAATTGCTGGTTCTTCCCTGCCTTGAACATCCAAGTTAACATCTGCCACTACCCGCGTCTGCACCTGTGCCACACCGGGAATTGCCTCTATCTGTGTTCTTAAGGATTCTGGTGCCCGTTTTAACTGAGCAAATACCTCGGCAAAGCGATACTGTTGGTAGTAGGTTGCTTGGGTGAGTTTGAGGGATTCATAGGCACTCTGCATACAGACAAAACTGGCAATTCCACAAGCCACCACCAGAGCAATGGCAATAATTTGTCCCCGCCAGTGCAGGAAGTCACGTAGGAGTTTTTTGTCGAGGGCGGTCATAAAAATTGCCCCTGATACTTACAAATTTGCTTGAATTATCCTGGTTTTAAACTGATCTATTTTGCGATCGAGTTTTTGGTAATAATTTTAATTATAAAAATAAATACTGTGAACCTAACACAAACACTCAGATTTTTAGTAAAAACGTTAACAGTTTTTCCTAAAGGTTCTACCTATTTGGACAAACGTTAGGTGCATCAGGATGAGAATCAAGGTATTCTTGGAGCCATTCGCAGCCTTGCTCTAACAAATCATCTAATTTTTCAACCCGCCACAGCGTGACCTTGGCTTTGGGTTCATCTCCTGTAGCCAAAAACTTACCATTGGGACTAAAACTTACACTTCTTATCCAAGGACCACTGTTACGTCGATAGACTTCAAATTGAGCTACCTGCTGACCTGATAAAGTCCAGAGTCTGGCTGTAGCATCGACTCCTGCTGTAGCAAGAAGTTGACCATCAGGACTAAAACTCACCTGCTCAATTCGTCCTTGTCCGGAGGGGATAATTTGGGCTTGTTGTTTTCCTGACAAGTCCCAGAGTTTGGCTGGAGCAATGTTGTCATCTCCTGCTGTGGCAAGCAGTTTTCCATTGGGGCTAAATGCTATACTTCGGGTCGGACCACTATGAGCTTTCCATTGCACTAGTTTCTTTTCCACGAGTTGATTTTTAGACAGAGGCCATAGTCGGAGAATTCCATCAGTTCCAACTGCAGCAATATATTGGTCATCGGGACTAAGAGCTGCACGCCATGGAGTGAAACCAAGGCTCCATTCTGCTAGCTTCTGAGGTTCTTTGTTGCCAGATACACTCCAAAGCCGGAGCATTTTATCTTTTCCCCATGTAAACAAATGCTGACCATTGGAGTTAAAATTAACACTAATGACTTTACCCTGATGTGCTGACCAATTAGTTAATTTCTGTATACCTATATCTGTATCTGAGAGATTCCAGAGTTCAACAGTGCCCTTCTTGGTTCCTAAGACGAAACGATGCTTTTGTGGATCGAAACCGAAACTAACAATTTCATTGAACTTACGGAGTAATTTACTTTTACCTGGCTCTGATAAATCCCACAGTCGGAATTTGTGGAATTTTAATTCTCCATCAAATTTAAAAGTAGCGAGGTATTTCCCGTTAGCACTAAAGGGATACTGTAGCCATAGGACAGCTCCTCCTTTATAAGCCTGCCAAGATAATTCTTTTAATTTTTTCTTGTCTAAGTGTTTTGAAACATTCCAGATTCGGGCTGTACCATCTAGACCTGTTGCAACAAAGCGCTGACCATCTGGGCTAAAATTTACATCCCAAACCAAACCGTGAGAAGTACTAAAATATCGATCTAACACTCGCCCTGCCAAATCAAAAATTACCGCCTCGCCTCTTCCTTGTGCCGTGATTAGGCGTTGTTCATTTGGACTAAAGCTTAAACCAAAAACTGTACTGTTTACACGAATTTCACGCTGTGGGTTTCCAGACAAATCCCACAATCGAACTCTGGTTTCTCTAGCTTCTCTGTTGTCCGATGCCGGTCCTGCTGTTGCTAACTGTTGTCCATCCGGTCTAAAACTAACGCTTACACCGTTAGGCAAGCCGCCAGTCCAACGAACACTTTCACCTGGTTCGTAAAACTTCCATGCATTTTGCTCATCTCCAGAGACGCTCCAAAGTCGAACCATCCCATCTTGCCCTCCTGTAGCCAGTTGCTGTCCATTTCTTCGGTTAAAGCTGACACTTGTAGCTGCACCTTCATGAGCTTTCATCTCCCACAGTTGCTCGCCTGACAAGTTCCAGAATCGGATCTTACCGTCACTTCCTACCGTTGCAAGCTGTTGTTGAGCGGGACTAAAGCTAACCCCCAAAACCTTACCATGACTGGAATTCCAGGATTTTATTTGCTGCCCTGATACTTTCCAAATTCGGATTGTACCGTCGTCGCCTCCAGTCGCAAGGAATTTATCGGGGCTATAGTTAGGACTATAGCTTACACTTAAGACTTTTTCTGGTGGATTTAGCTGATTGCGCTCACGGATTTTGGTAAGACTCGTCTGCAAAGCCAGTATTGGACTGATTGCCGGATATTCATGGAGAGGACGACCATCTTTGACAAAACCTTGTAGTCTCCGTCCACCTTGCATTAATTCTAAGAGATTATTTAATTCTGCTAATTTAAAGCGCTGCTGTATCTGAACAGCTATCTGTTCAAGTTGTCTGCCTACCTCTACTTCTTTTCGTTTTTGGAAGGCTTGAACTGTCGTCAACCCAGCGATTGTTGCACCCACTAAGGAGATTGCTAAAATAGCGGAGCCAATACGAATCATAAGTTTAGCTTTCTGATTAGCTTTAGCTAATACCTGATTGGCTTTAGCTAATATCTGATTCTTCTCTTGTTCTGTCTCTAAAGCCACCTGAGCTTCTAGTTTTTCTAGTTGCCGACGCTCTCTCTCCTCTTTTTCCCTATCGCGCCTCTCAACACTCGCCTGGATAAATTGCTCGCTCTCTTCATCCAAGCTTCCTAAAGCTTTTTCATCAATAAACTCAAGAACTCGCTCTAACTTAGAGCCACTCCAAAGTTCATCTTTTGCTTTATCTTCATCTTTTTTTTTCAATTCATACCATTGATGAGCATCACTAATTAATCGACTTTTTAGAAGAATAATTTCTTCTTTTTCTCGAATTAAATTTTGTATAAAACCCCAAGAGCGAAGCAATTCTTCGTGAGCAAATTCAACAGTTGATTGGTATCTTCCACTAACCAAAAGACGATTATCAATCAGTTTATTTAAAGTACTTTCTATAACAGCATTATTTTGAAATTGAGATTGTTCAATCCTTCTGCTAAAAGGTTCTTTAACTGCTATATCTATCAATGATATAAAAATTTGCTCGGCTGCTTTTTTCTCTTCATCATTAAGCTTTTCGTAGTATATGTAATTTGCTCGCTGTTGAAGCGCACCGGAAACACCACCTAAGTCATCATAAGTTTTAATATTCAAAACTCTGTTGCCATCAGATATACCATCTTTTACCCATAATAAATCCAAAGTATATTGCAACAAAGGTAGAGAACCAGCTCGTTTATAAAAATCACTAATAATTTGCCCCACTAAAGGTTTTTCAAAAGTCACTCCATTTCTAGCAGCAGGTTCAGCAATAGCTAATCTGAGTTCAGATTCGGTCATTTCTTTGATAAACCGAATTTGACTTTTTTCTACCTCATTAGTGAAATCACCATATTCTCTAAGAAGACTATCTAGAAAATCAGACCGCATAGCTATAATAAGCTTTACAGAGTTATCCTGCTGTCTAATTAATGAAAGAAGAGTAGCAATAAATTTGTCACGCTCTAGTTTGGGAGTAATTGTAAACAGTTCTTCAAACTGATCGATGAAAATGAGCCACTTGTGTGCATCTTCTTTCAAATTCTTAACCAGCTTAACCAAAGTCTCTGGCTCTTTTTCTTCAATTATTTCAGAAGCTTCATCTTTTTATTTTATCTGCAAACTGTCTAATAGTGATTCAAAAGGATTCTGATCGGGAACTAATATAAGGGCTACTACTCTATCCGCTCCCCACTGATACGTTA
>JAAUYI010012058.1_pt1 | contig 15919 bp, 13 predicted proteins | sample 7278041 | NCBI WGS metagenome assembly JAAUYI01 (sample SAMN14350216, study PRJNA611818) | marine sediment metagenome | isolation source: surface marine sediment (0.6m) | place: French Polynesia: Moorea | collected 2018-08
AGAATTCGTCGAAATCGAACTCTCTCAAGCTGAAATAGCCAATCTGCTTAGCATACAGCCATCTGGTGTTTGTCGCTCGATTAAAAGACTAGCCTCACAAAAAATCATCAAGAAAAAAGTCATTGGAGGTAAATTGGTAGGGTATGAGCTTAATCTGAATACCAGTTCTGAAGAGTAAAATCAATGGTAAAATTAGGTCAAACAAAAACAAACCAATTAAAACCCTTAGATTAGCTGCACCATTACGCTTTGCTCCATGATTCCGCCCTCGCTGCGCTCGTCACACAGTACGCCCAAGGTTGGGAAAAAAAGAAGAACAAAAAACGGCTGTAATTACTTACATAGCTGAAGTGACTTTGAACAACCGCGTGCTAAAGTCACTTCAATCTTGATAAATTTTTGTAAATTAAGATTCTCTCAATCGAGAGAAATCCTATATTTAATAGGAAAAAGGATTAAAAGAACGTGCCAGGAATTAGATATTACATCGATAAAGAGCAAGCATCCACTCTAGAAGCAGAAGCAGAACGGCTCAAGATGGGAGTCGAAGATTTAATCAGAATCAAATTAGAATCCCCCACCTCAGACACAAAAGCTCTAGAAAATCTACAACAATCCATCGACCATCTAGCCAACAGAGTGCAAAACTGCGAACTAATTCTCAAACGCTATTGTGTAATCAACGAAGCAGAACTATTAGACTTAGGTTATCTCCGAGGAGCGATCGAGGTTCAGGCACAACGAAATAATCAAGCAGTTCAAAGAGCTAAAGAAAAAGAGCAGCAAAGGCTAGAGCTAACTAAAAAAGTCCGCCAGGAAATAGAGCAATATCTGTTATGAACTCAAGGTAAAAACTTAAATGCTAAAAGCCACCGTAGTTTCTCCCCAACAAGCAGAAAATTATTATCGCCAAGAAAACTACTACTCGAAAGAAGAATCCAAGAAAAATTCAGAGTGGTACGGCCAAGGTGCAGAAGAACTAGGATTGAAAGGAAACATCGAAGGCGAAGACTTTTCCCAACTGCTTCATGGTGAATTACCCAATGGAGAAAGATTCAGAAAAAGACCCCCCACCCACGCAGAATACAAAGAAAGAGCAGGAATAGATTTAACTTTCTCTGCGCCTAAAAGTGTTTCTCTAGCAGTGCTAGTAAACGGAGACGAACGCTTAGAAGAAGCTCACAGAGAAGCCGTAAAAACCACTCTAAAAATAGCTGAAGAACGCTATGCCAGTACTAGAATTAGGGAAGACGGAGAACGCAAAGCAGTACGTACGGGGAATTTAATTGTCGGTCAGTTTCACCACGACTCCAGCCGAGAAAAAGACCCCCAACTACACACTCATGCAGTAGTAATTAATGGTACGCGCTCGTCTGATGGCAAATGGTACAGTCTGAGGAATGATGAGATTTTCAGTAATCAAAAACTGCTAGGTACAATCTATCAAAACGAACTAGCCAACCGAGCCCAAAAACTGGGCTACGAAATCGAACAGCGTGAAAACGGACAATTTGAATTAAAAGGCTATACCCAAGAACAATTAGAACACTTCTCCAAAAGACGAAAACAAATTGTTGAGGCTGTAGGCGCAGATGCTTCTAGAAGAGAAAGAGAACTGGCATCACTTAAAACTAGAAAACCCAAAGGTAAGGAAATACCCAGAGAAGAGCTACAAAAATACTGGCAAGCCGAAGCAAAAATACTAGGTATTGAACATCCTCAACCCAACCAACCGAAGCCAAAAAAAGGTGGTGATATTAATGAACAGGAAAGAAATCAAACCATTCCTCCCAAGACCACAACCTCAGAAAATTCTGACCCAGATCAAGCAGTCGATGAAGCCATCGCCCACGCTTCAGAAAGAAATGTCAATTTCAAACAAGAAGAACTAGAAAAGTTTGCCCTCTCAGAAATCGGTCATTTTTCCTGGAATGAACTCCAAGAATCGATCGACAAAAATCCCAACCTGCTCAAAGCCAAAGATAACCAATACACCACCCTCAAAGCCCTCAATCGCGAACTAGATACCATCAGAATGGTTAACGAGGGTAAAGGAGCATTCGGTAAGGTTGCCAATAGCCAAAAAGTAGAAGAACGATTAAAAGATAAAGAACTAACCGAAGGTCAATATAATGCGGTCATGGCTGCTAGCACCTCCTCTGATTCTGTGGTCGCTTGGCAAGGAAAAGCAGGAGCAGGTAAAACCTACGCTCTTAACGAATTCAAACAAATTGCTGAAGAAAGAGGATATACAGTTAAAGGCTTTGCCCCCTCCGCCGAAGCTGCCAAAGTCTTAGGTGATGAACTAAATATCGAAAGTCAAACTGTAGCCCGTCATTTAATTTCCCAACAACAAAAAGAAGACAAATTTAAACAACAGATACCCTTGTCCTTGTCTTTTCAATCAAAACAAAGCAGAGAAAGACAAGAACAGCAAATGATTCAAGCCCACTTGGAAAAAGAATATTCTTCTAGACAAATATGGATTGTAGACGAAGCGGGATTACTCAATGCCAAAGATACTCATGCACTCCTCAAACGAGCAGAACAAGAGGAAGCCAGAGTATTACTCGTTGGAGATACCAGACAACTATCGGCAGTAGAAGCTGGTAATCCTTTCAAGTCTCTCCAGAAAGCAGGTATGTCCACCGCTTATCTCAATCAGTCCATGAGACAGAAAACCCAAGACTTAAAAGAAGCAGTAGATAAAATCTCAGACGGATGTATTGCTGATGGAGTCAAGATTTTTGATGACAACGGAAGAATCTTTGACTCTGGAGATGAACGAGCTAGCCAAATCGCCAGCGATTATATGAAATTAAGTCCCTCTGAAAGAAAAAAGACTTTAATCCTCGCGGGTACAAATGCAGATAGAGAAGAAATCTTAGGTAAAATTAGAGAACAACTCAAACAGGAAGGCAGTTTAGGTCAAGAAATAGAAGGCACTAGACTTAAATCCAAAGACTTAACTACTGTTCAAAATAAATACGCTCATCACTACCTTCAAGGTGATGTAGTAATGCCCCTCAGAGATTATAAGACTCTGGGTCTAGAAAAAGGAAAACTCTATACTGTCAGTCAGATTGAAGGAGATCAACTTAAACTCTCCACTGATAATAGTACCCATACTGTAGACCCTGCCCAATTTCACAAGGCAGTCTATGAAAAGAAGCAAATTGAGATAGCCGAAGGCGACCGACTCAAATGGACTAAAAATGATGCTCAGTTGAACAGGAGAAACGGACAAGAATTCGATGTAATCCAGATCGAACTAGATGTTGCCACGATCCAATACGATAATGGCAGAATTGAACAAATCGATTTAAATAAACCTCAGAACTTAGATCATGCCTTAGTCTCCACTACCTACAGCAGCCAAGGCAAAACAGCTAACAGAGTCATGGTATCTGCTACTTCAGATCGCACGCTCAGTAAAGAAAGTTTTTATGTAGCTGCTAGTCGTGCTAAATATAATCTCGACATCTACGCTCAGGACAAAAAAAAGCTACTGGAAAAAGCTATCACAAGCCAAGCCAAACAAAATCCTCTCGAAGTCCTAGACAATCTAAATATAAAATCATCAGCCCACAAAGAGATTAGAGATAAAGTAGACCGAAATGTCAGAAATATCTATGACAAATATGTCATTAAACAAATGTATGACGAACACCTGAAAAATCAAGCCAAGCACCCAAATAAAGATTTAGATTCCACCAAAGCCAAGCAACGATCTGAATCGATTAAATCGAATCAAGAAACAGAACGACAACAAAAAACAAGAAAGCTTTCAAGATAGTTTTTAGCTGTTAGCTTTGAACAAACTTTGAACAAAGATTAATTGTAAAACAGGCTACATAAAAGCTCATTTAAGCTCAAAAATGTAAAGAAAATTGGTTTTTTACGTATTTTCACGGTTATTGTTCTCTATGCTAATCGTTAAAGAAAAAATCCACGGATAAAATATGCCTGGTCTAAGATATTACGTCCAGCGAGAACAGCTTAAAGCCCTAGAAGCAGAAAGCAGACTATTAGGAATCGATGTCAGCGATCTAATCAACTTAAAACTGAAACGAGGAGAATTAGACCGAGCCAATTCACAAAAAGAACTAGAAAATTTATCTCTCAGACTAGAAAGATGTGAACTAATCCTAATTAAACTGTGCGAACTCTTGCAATCAGGATTAGTAGACATGGCTTTTGTGCGTGGGGCGATCGAAAGCCGAGGTGAAAATCAAGAAGCTGCCACTACCCTTGAAGCCAGACGACTAGAGCAATCTTTGAAAATCCTAGAGGAAGTCCTGAAACGATGAAGATTGGTTCTGGGTTGGGTCAGGAGATTACCAAGAATAACTGGGAAATCAACTTTCAGAATTTCTGCTGGCTGCTGCTAATTTCCTTTATTGGTGGTTTGGTCATCACTCTAATTTTCTTTGCTTTACTTGCCCCCAAAAATTCTTTTGGTATCGTTCACTGGTATTTCGCCTCTTGGTTATCCTGTAAAGTTCCGCTAGCTTGTTCGGCTGAAGCGATCGACAATATGCGCTTGCTACAGCCATCAATGGATAGGATAGGGGGACTACTCAATTCTTGTAAATTTGTTTTAGCTCTTGGTACTGCTGGCTCATTTGCTGGATTAAATTATTATTTTCGAGAACAAGGAAAAAAATATAGTTCCGAACGCTATCTAAGAGGAGCTAAATTACTCAAACCAGAAGAATTACAAGCTGATATCGATGCCAAATATCAAGAGACAGAATTCGACCTCAAGCTAGGCAGAGAACAAATTCGATTGCCAGAATTTCTAACCTTTCGCCATATCAGCTTGGCTGGTGCTTCGGGTACGGGAAAAACCCAGGCGATTAATAGTTTATTACTTCAACTACAGCAGAAAAGACAACAAAAATGTTTAATTCTCGACCTCAACGGACAGTATTACTCTCGATTTGGGCGAGAAGGTGATGTAATCCTTAGCCTCTATGATAAAAGGACTAGAAACTGGAACTTTTGGAGCGAAGATGCACCAGCCGAATTTTTTAGTGAAGCCTTAATCGAAACTGATGGCAATGATAAATTCTTTGCCCCTGCGGGTAGAGCGTTACTGACAGATTTACTTAGAATTAACAGTAATATTGAGGGACTATGGCAAGACCTAACCTCTCAGCCTAAAGATTTAATCAAAAAACTCAAAGGAGGAATCAGCCCCGCCTTATTAGGTGGTGAAGAACAAGCAGCAGGAGTAATGGCTACTGCTTCACTGCAATTAAACTTTCTGCAATACTTAAACCACTGGGGCGAAAATCCCGAACCCTTCAGGATTACCGACTGGTGTACCAACGAAGATGAAAACTGGGTTTTTCTCATTGTTAGAGATAGGGATTTAGCAGCCAGCAAACCCTTACTCAGAACTTGGGTTGACTTGGCTACTTTGGGAGTTTTGGGACGAGAAGAAGACTCTCACTATCCTCACCTCTGGCTGATTGCGGATGAATTACCAGGAATAGGCAAAATCCCCACTTTAGGTAAACTACTTTCTCAAGGTCGCAAATACAGAGCCACCACTTTAGTTGGTTATCAAACCTCTGGACAAATGGAGGATATCTACGGTAAAGACGGAGCTAAAGAGATTTTGCAAGGATTACAGAATAAGTTTGTTTTTCGCTGTGGTGACTCCGACACTTCTAAAAAAGCCTCTGGAGAACTAGGAGAACAGGACATTGAAGAAGTAACTATGAGCATCCAGTTTGGCAAGTTAGCCAGCACAGATCGCAATACTTTGAATCGACCGATTAAAACTCGTCCTGTAGTCATGCCTAGTGAAATCCAAAACTTACCAGATTTACAAGCTTACCTAAAACTGTGCGACTTAAACCCAACCTTAATTCATTTCGATTATCAAAAATACCCGCAAATTAATCCTCCCCATAATTCCGAAATGCCACAACATCCATTATCACCAGCCCAAGCTGAAACAGAAGAAAATATTACTCCTGACTATGATTTCGAGCCATCCGAGGAACATCAAGCGAAGAAATACGATTTTGACCCTGAAGAAGCGGATGCCAATTTTCTCAATTTCGAGCAATAGCTATTAGCTATTAGCTTTTAGCTTTTAGCTAAAAAGATAATTAATTAGGAGCAAGAAATGCAATTTTTAAACCAATTAACTAGCAAAATATTATGGGTCTTGTTAATCGTGGCTCTTTTAGTGGGAGGCTACGTATTTCTAGTCAAGAGTCTAGTTAAGCCTCCTCAAATAGCTAATACACCACAGCCAAACAACACGAATTCTACCCCAACACCTACACCCAACACTAATCCCAACAATTTTAATCCGACCCTGGTGGATAATTCGGCAAATACATCCAACGACCCTGTTTATGAAGAAGATTTATTACCCGCGATCGCTCAAGCCGAGGATGTAGTTATCTCTGTTCCCCAGAAGCTTGAGAAAGGCGGAATTTTGAAAATGTTCATCAACAATGACGGAAATAAATATCCAGACCCTATTCTATATAGTCCTTCCAAAATTCTCAAAACAGATGGACTTTCTCTAGTGGGGAATGACAAAAAAGAGGTTTTTCAAGAGGTTTCAGGTTATTTTCTCGTTCCAGAAAATGGCAATTATAACTTTACTCTTGATTTTCCTAGCAATTGGTATTGGGCGAAAGATACCCGTAATATAAGAGCCAAAATAGACGGGGTGATGTTGCCCACCACCAGAGGCGGACGGGTATCTCTAGAGAAAGGCTGGCACAAAATTAACCTGTTTTTGTACGCTTACAACGTCGATGGCAACTTACTTAAAGTCAGTTGGGGTCTACAAGGAGAAGAGTCTAAGCCTTTGAAAGTCTGGAGAGAAGTTAAGGATAAAGCTGTTCGTCAAACTCCTACCAATAATCGTCAACCAGAAATCTTCAACACCGCTCAACCCGTACCTGTATCTAGATAAAAAATCATGCTCATAAAATCAATCGGCTGGCTACTAGCTGCTTTGCTACTTGTTTGGCTGCTCGGTATCTTACTCGCCTTAATTCCTGTCATCTTTTTCTTGATTCTGACAGCAGTTGCCTCGCTGTTTTTGTATTCTCTCTTCCCAGATAAATTCAGAATCCATACTTTTGAGCAATGGTTGGGAATTAAAACTAAAAAACTTAAGACTGTTCCTGTTGATGCGCTTCCTCTCGATACAACTTCTGGTAATTCTCCAAGTTCAGATGAAGAGCGATCCTCCGCAGTGGAAGATGGTGAAGCCAACTCGACTACCACAACGCTCAAACCGCCTACGATATCACAACCACAGCAAAAAGAAGAATTAATACAGCCAGAATTACAATTTGATACTATTAGATTTAATTTTGGCGGGAGATTACCCGACAGAGAGGAACTTTTAACCAAGCTTAAAAAGAAAGTAATCGGTCAAGAAGCTGCTATCGATACTTTAGTGCGGATGGTTATGAGCAAGTTAGCAGCCAAAAACCCCAAGCCTCTAGTTATATTTCTACCTGGCCCTACGGGAACAGGAAAAACCGAACTATCCAAAGCTCTAGCTGAAGCCCTAGAAACTAAATACACCCGCTTTGATATGGGAGAATACGCCGAATCTCACAAAGCTAGTAATTTGTTTGGTTCTCCTAAAGGCTATGTTGGCAGTACGGATGGTGGTGCTTTACCTAATGCCCTTCGGCAAAGTAAAAAGCGATGTGTTTTACTCTTTGATGAAGTAGAAAAAGCACACCAATCACTCTGGAGACAGATGTTAGCCTTCTTTGATGAGGGTAGGGTATCGGATACTTTGGGGCAATGTAACGCACCTAAAAATACTATTTGTTTACTTACCTCTAATATCGAAGCAGATAAAATAGCCGAAAATCCAGATTCCGCCAAAGACATCATCAAACAATGCGGTTATTTTCCCCCTGAATTTTTAGGCAGGATTGATAAGGTGATTCCTTTGCTTAGACTTGGCGAAGCCGATACAGCCCGATTAACCGTAGTGCTAACTAAAAAAGTAGCCAGCGATTTCGATATCAGCTTAATTATTGAACAAGAAGCCTTAGAAGAACTAGTTAACGTAACTTTCGATGAAGCCCAAAAATATGGCGGTCGAGGAATTATGGAAAAAGTGAAAGATCTGATTTCTAACGATTTAGTCGATCTTCAAATTAAACGTATTTATCAAGCACGGTTGGTGGTTCAACAGGAGCGTTTAAGAGCAGTTCCTTTGTTAGTTCAAGCCAATTAACAGTGAGAATTTTAGATTTTAGACTTGAATAATATATAGGTTTCTTCCGTAATTGTAGAAGATAATCTAAATTTTTCAAATCTTATAATCAGTAATTATGTAATCTTTAATCTACAATTTTCAAGCTTCTTCCGTGACTGTAAAACTTAATCTAAAATCTACAATCAACAATCTACAATTGGTTGACATGAACAATATCGATAATATAAAAAGTAAAGCTACATCTTTTTTCCACAAGCTACCAGCGTATCTAGTTTTTGTCGTTCGTTATATCGTTTTTATTGGTCGCAAATTCCCTTTACTTGCTGCGGGTTTTCTCTTGTTTTATACAATATTTTTCTATCAACTATTTTTGAGCCAACCCTCTTTAAAAGGTCAATTACCACCCCCACCACAACCTTATTCATCTTCTACTAGTTCGTCTTCATACAATAAGCCAGTGCCAACTGCCCCTGTAATCGATGTAGCTCAAGCCACAGCTTATAAAAATGGTTCAATAGTCACAATTAGGTGGACTAAACCTGTTGAATATCCTCAGATTTATTCGGCTAATGGAAAGCTAGAAGCTAGTTGTCAATCCCAATCCTGCGATATTAACTTAACTCAACAACAAACTGACCGTTTAGAAGTTAAATGGAGGCAACAGGGACAGCGTTTTAAAAAAGTCTTTCGCTTCTAATTAATTAACTTTATCTAACCTAAAAAAAATGGCACAAATAGATCGACTTAAAAACGAAAATAAAGAAGATAGAGAAGAAAATATTACCAACTATAAAGAACTAAAAGAATGGCGAGAACAAGCTGAAGAACTCGGACGTTCTCGTAATCATTTGGCTAAGATAGACCAGGTTATCAATTCTACTTCAACAGAAAAGAATCAAGACAATCCTCTCAAAATTGATGAGCGGGATTTTAAAGCTATGCAAAAAGATCGTTCTGATTTTCTCGAACTCAATCAAAATCAAGAGCAGCAACAGAACCAAACTCAATCTCAAGCTGTTTCAAGGGGGAGAAGAAGATAAGTCAACTAAATTAATGTATTTCTAGCGGTTGTCTACCCCTTCGCTCTGACCGCGCCCTTTTGACTTCTAACTTTTGACTTTTCAATGGTTCATGCTATTTTTTGATTAACCAAATCAAAATTACCAATCAATTATTGGAATGAATAAGGTAACTTTAGTGTACTCGTTTTCCTCAGATTTAATTCTCATTTTACCTTGGATTTTACTGACTAACTTAGTAACAATATATAGCCCAAGTCCTGTACCTTCCCCTACAGGTTTAGTCGTCAAGAAAGGACGAGTAGATTTTCTTCCTATATGTTGAGGAATTCCTTTACCATTATCCTTAATAATAATCCTTATCCCATTATTAATCCATTGGGTTTTCAGGTAAATAGTAGGTAAATAATCTTGTCTATTTTCTTTATATTTTTCATAAACTGCATAATAAGCATTATCGATTATATTAATTAAAATTCTTCTAATTTCTTCAATAGGCAATAGGTGTTTATTTATTGATAAATCATAATCAGTTTCTAGATTTACTTTGATTAAATCTTCTCCTTTATTTTGTTTTTTCAATTCTCCAGATTGGCAAGCTGAATTGAAACAATCAGACACAAATTCATTCAAATTAGTTTTAACCAAATTAAATTCTTTATATTGAAGTTCTTCCCCTTCTCCATCTTTAAGATAAGTAGAAACATCATTGAGCATTTTAGTAATTATTTCAACCCGTTCGCCAATCTTGATAAAAATTTTTTTTATCTTAGTTGAAATTTCTTTATCTTCAAAAAAATCGTCGATAGCTTCTTCCATTAAAAACCTAAGCCCTTGAAAATTTTTCTCTATTTCTTGACAAAGAGCTAGTCCAAGAGCTTCATTTGACTTAATTATATTCAAATGATTTTTTAAATCATGAAAAGCCATGGCAGCCATTTCTCCTAAAAAGGCTAATTTCTCTCGCTGTTTTAACAGTTTTCGAGTCTCTTCTAACTGTTTATCCTTAGCTTGCAATTCTTGAGTAAGCTGTTCTACTTTTGCTTCTAAAGACTGTATTTTATCTTGGTTTTCTTCTTTGATAGTCATAAGACAAAATTAATGATTTATTCTTTATTCCGACTGCTTATCTTGAAAGCTAATAGCTAACAGCTAATAGCTAATAGCTATGAATTAATCAAAGCCATTCATTACGTCACCTCGCCAATTCGCTCCACCAGCGAATCTGGCTGTGTTGCCAACAACCAATAAATTAAGTCCTGTTTGAGATGAAAAGGTATCAAATCAAACAAGCACAAGAAGTTGTGTTGACTAAATGTTTCAGAAAAATTAAATATTTCCTCTAACAACTGCTCATTTTGAACCAAAGGTAAGTACTCTTTTGCCAACCAGACCCCATCCTCCGGGGGTGGGGGGGGAGGGGGAGCAGAATTATTACTTTTGCTATTAAAGGACTCTAATAGTAAAAGTAATAGTTCTTTAAACCGTGAGATATAACCCTGTGAGTAACCCGTAATCTGGGCTAAAGCGGTTTGGGTAACTTTTTGACCTTCAGATTTAAGTTGAGCAATAGCTTTTTTAAGTGCCAACTCAAACTGTTCCATTTTGCTAGCAGCTTCGGGAGTAATATCAACAGCTTTGATTAACTCCACAGGAAAATCTAAGGGATAATCCCCCAAGATATAAATAATTAGTTCCTCTCCTTTCCTACGATTAGCTCTTAATCTGCCAATCGCCTGACGGATGGCAGATAGGATTTTACGTCTGACAAAGGCTCTAAAATCAGGGTCTACTGATTCGTTTATTTCTAGATACGGGCTACCAACCGAGGGTAAACCCTTGTTAGTAATATCGATTTTATATTTAACCTTAGTAGTTCCTGATTCGGGAACGCGAGCATAGAGACAAGTAAACTCAGCAGCTAATGCTTCCAGATTAGGTGTAGGAATGCCTTCTAGAATTAAAGCCTTATCTCGTTCGGCATCATTAGCCCCGCGAGATTCGATAAACCAGCGTAAATCTTCAGCCTTGGCAGCAAATTTCTTAAAAGCAATTTTTCTAATACCAGGATGCTTTTCTTCTAAAGCCTTGGTTATGGCTGCTGTTTGACGCTCTTGGTGTTGACCTCGACTTTGACCTAACCTGCCCAGACCAGCAACTTGTATAACCTTGGTGCTAGCGGAATTACTCGGTTTAACTGCTATATGTTCGATTTGTGGGGGAGCAATAGCCAATAATCTAGCCAAATCGGGTAAATGTCCCGTAGCATCTAAAAAGATATTTTTCGATGCAGCATGGGCAATATCAACTAATCTGTTATCGGGTACGGTTATAGTTAGCACCCCACCACATTTACTTAGATAACCAGCTTCACCCGCAAGAATATTCAAGAATGGTAGAATCCATTGCTTGATGGTTTCAGCTTCAATCCGTCCTGCTGTCTTGTGGTCGGAGTCATTCATCATTTTTTTGACTGATTTGGGCAGCTCCTGGATATCACAGCCATACTCTAGGGTGGGGTTGAGAGCGTCGAGATTAGGTTCAGTCGCTTTGGCTATTCCATCCCAATCGAGAGCGTCAGGTAAAACGGGTTTTAATCTGGAGCTCAATCCTTCATGATTCCAACCAAATCTAGTTGGTGCTTGTTCGTCGAAGATTTTGCCTAACTCGGTAAATAGAGGAAGTAGTTGAGGCATTAATTCAGGTGCGGTGGTAGTCAAATGTAGGATTAGGGAAGATAGATCGGACTTCCAGACCTTGATTTGTTTGGAGTTGTTTAGAATTATCGACCACTCATCCCAAATCAACACGCTATTCTCATAATCATCAAAGTGTTCGGGGTTCGGTAAGCTACTGGGGTGAGTAATGATTTTAGAACTAGTTAAAGCTTCCTTTCTATCGCCCAAATAACCTGTAGGCGCATTTTTGTATCGTACACCAGACTTACACAAGCCGTAGTTAGGGCAACCACCACAGATAAGCTCGGAAGAATTAGCCCCCTCTACGTTTTTCTTGGATAGAGCAGCTATGGTTTCAGTCCGCATACAGTTAGCAGCAGTAACTATTTCTTCAAACTTATCTCCTTTAGCTACTCTGATGCGATGATGCTGGTCTTTAACCAAACCACCATGACGACCTTGATTGACTACCCATCCATCTTTGAGAGTGGGGGTAGTTACATTTCTCGGGTCGCTGGTAACATAAAAAATCTTTTCAACTCCAAATTGCTTAAGTTGAACTCGACCAGAATCAAAGCTTTTGCCACTGGCTGTTTCAGAAGAATCGAATATAAACTTTTTCTGATTCGATGCCCAAATATCTAACCGTTCTTGCCTTTCATAGTATTGGGGTTGATGGATAGATTGAGAGCTATCTTTAAGCTGTTCTTTACTAAAACCATAAGCTTTAAGCCTTTTGTGGGCTAGGGATTTGAGTTTTCGTCCAAATGTTTTGATGATTCTAGGTAAGGTGAATTTTTCGTCATACTCTTCCTTGCTGATTTCTTTACCTAGTTGGGGGTGTGGATTATTTGGCTTCTTAAATTCAGCAATAATTGCCTGTTTATAGTCAGGTTCATTCGACCACCTATAAAAGTGAACAAAGTCACTTAAATCCCTTTTTGCGGGGGTAGGATTGCTAGAATTAGCGGAACGCCAAATACTTTCCCACTCTCTTGAATTCCATCCACCACCAGGCGCACAAGAGATGCAGTAGTCGATAAATAATTGATAGGGTTCACCATCGACTACATAACCATTATTAACCAGCCAATGGTAACAACCGATTAAATCCTTGGCTAGAGCTACTCCCGTGTTATTACGTTCGCTGCTTACTCCTTTGAGTGCGGATTGGTTGGCTTTTGAAAGTGCCAGGTGTAGCGGTATTCTGCCAGCTTGATGGATGGGAGTATTACCCCGATAAACTGTGGAAAAATGGGGATATTTATACTGGGAGATTAGCTCGTTTTCGGGCTTAATCAGAATAGATTTATCTAGATGACCGTCTCGAATACCGCGTTTATAGATTCGCCAGCGTTCAGAGGAGATATCTTCGGGAAAAGGAAGCTCAAAAGCTTCAAAATAAGCCTTAATTCCCGCTATAAATTCGTCATAGCTATATCTAGAGTCGGAACTATATTCTAAGGTCTGTTCTCGCCCTTTTTCCCTGCGGTAAAATCCAGCTATCCGCATCGGCTGGTGTGGGTTGGCAATGGCTGTGTCTGAATTTAGGGCAATACAGAGAAGCTGCCGAAGATAGATGGTTTGGGCGATTGGTAAGTGGTCGGTTGCTTTCCAGTGGGGATGATAGGATTTACTACCAGAGTGAATAATATAAGCTGGTTCTAGTCCCGATATTTTTACGAACTCGGCTATTTTATCCCACTGTTGTTGTGCTGTTCCTTCGTCTAATTCGGCTGCTATATCGTCTGAGAAGGAGATTGCGGATTTAATTGGATAGCCTTGGGGTTGAGTAGGTATAAAGAATACACCACCATCATTATTTTTGGCCCAGTTAGATACATATTCCCAACAGTCAGGGTGGTGCTTGGTTTTCTTTCTGTTCCTACCACTGCCTGATGTCTCCCAGATGGGGAAATGTCCATCGGTACGGTAATTTCCTACGACAAATTGATTGTGTCCTAACTTAAGCCAGATTTCCCGACTATCATTTACTGGTCGGGTTAGCTCTAAAACTCGCTCAAATCCTGCTTTTCCTTTCTTTCTATTAATCATTATGCAGAAGCCTAATTATTTTTTATGGGCTTCTACGGTTTCTTCTGCTGATAAAAATTGCTATTCTTAAAGTAATAAGTTTTAAAAAACCTTGGTTGAGGTTTTTTGTGAGTCAAGGAAGCTGGAAACTTCCGTTGTCGATATAAATCGTAAATGTCGGTTGTTGGCAGAAGACCGCAAGAAGCTTAAACCTTTTCTTTACCTAAATGAAAATTGCATATTCTGCATATGTAATCATATACATTTAGACATAAATTATGCACTAAATGCAAGTCTCAAAACAAAAAGAACACGCAAAAATATTCAAGAAGCTATTAAAAGAAAGAAAAATAGCTCAAACGGCACTGGTAGAACTTTCTGGAATGCACCAGAGTAAGATAAATCGATTTGTTAATGGCGTTATTGATTTATCTGCTGGTGAATTTTTTCAGCTTCTTGATTTAATGCCTATCGATTTTCAAGAGGCTTTTTGGAAAAGAAAACTAGGGATTGGCACTGCTGATAAGATTTCTACTGATGAAAAAGAAAATCTAAAAGAGAGCATAGAGGAAGCAGTAGAAAAGCTCTCACCTCTAGAGCAAATTCGCATCATCAAAACTATTGCTGAAAAAGGAAATCTATTTAAGCAGCAGAATCAGGAGCTAGCCAGTATTGGCTAATCTTGTTAATTCTTTACATTTATGGAAAATCATTTAAATTCTGGGAATAAAGTTTTAACGAAGGTGACTAATTTGTTAGAAGAAGAAAAACCTTTGCCAACAATTGTTTTGGGTGGTCACAATGTATTTAATAATTCTATAAGTAATAGTGTTGTAATTCAGCTTAATGCTACTGGTGAAGATTTAGCTGACGCTTTAGAAAAAACGCCAGAGAATATTCAAAAAAAGGTGTTGGACGCAATTTTATCAGTCCTAGAGAAAAAACATAGTGAAAGTTAATATTTGAACCAGTCATAACGCAGAGGTAGGCGACCGCATCCATAACTTTAGTTGAGAAGATTGATTAGATGCGGTCTCGTTTCTGCGTGAGAGCAAAAATCTCTTCGTCTCCTATTATTTCTCTCACCCTGTCATAGTATTATTTTTCAATAAGCATTTTGATTTAAGCAATGAAAATAGACCGTCACGGTCGCGCCAAGATTCTCACCCAATACGAAATTCAACTGCTATTCAACGAAGGCTTTACCCTAAACCCCGTTAGAGACCGCACCCTCTTTGCTGTCTGCCTCTACACTGCCTGTCGCATCAACGAATGCGTTACCCTCCACACCAAAGACGTATACGACAGTAGAAAGAGAGTCCGTCCCCAGATCCTCATCCGCAAAGGTAACACCAAAGGAAAGTTAGCAACCCGTACTCTCCCTGTAATAGAAGATTTAAAGGTACGGCTTAAACAATACAAACCACCCCCACCCTCTGGCTACCTCTTCCCAGGCAGACACAATAAAGGACACCTGCACCCCGATTCGGCCAGTTGGATTTTACGAGAAGCCTGTAAACGAGTAGGCATAGAAGGAGTAAGCACCCACAGCTTTAGAAGAACGGCATTAACCCAAATGAGCAACGCAGGTATACCCCTAAGAGTCATCCAAGAAATCTCAGGACACCGAACCCTGGATGAACTGTACAAATATCTGGAAGTTAAACAGGAACAAGTAAAAGGGGCGATCGCCTCTCTGTCGATGCTCACGCCAGTATCCGAGAAATCCTACTTCGGGAAACCAGCTTATCTCGAAGAAGGGGAAGTGTCTATCAGTAGAGAAGTTGAGGGGGATTGAAAAGCGCTCGCCGTTGTCTTTTTTCAAGGGGAGAAAAACCGCCAAATTATTGTGTAATCTAAACAGCAGTTTTTGGACTTCCACTAATCTGAGTTGATTATCCTCCAGCCAAGAAAACATCACGGGTAGATTAGTAACTTTCATGGCCATTCAGACTCAAGAATTA
>JAAUYI010177085.1_pt1 | contig 15856 bp, 14 predicted proteins | sample 7278041 | NCBI WGS metagenome assembly JAAUYI01 (sample SAMN14350216, study PRJNA611818) | marine sediment metagenome | isolation source: surface marine sediment (0.6m) | place: French Polynesia: Moorea | collected 2018-08
CACTTTGCTTATGCCGGGGAACCCTTTCGGCAGTTACTCCACTTGGGGAGACCCCAAGTGGAGTACTGCCTCACCACCGCAAGTGTTTCACCGCAACGGAGTGGCTCCCCAACCTACAATTTAGGTTAATGTGAGGTTTGAAAACAGTCCCTAGGGGTGATAATATCATACCCCTAGCAAGTAATAAGTAATAAGTAATAAGTTTACTACTGTTCATAGGTTTGCTGCATTCAAAAATGTCCGCGCCCTAATTGCGTAGTGTTATATTTTTGAGGATTTCCTAAATACTCGATAGATGGAAAAATCAATCAGTTCAATAAAAAACCCACCACTAAAAGTGTAGGGTTTTTTAGTTTATATACAAAACGTTCGTTATTAATTAATCTTGCTTACCTTCGCGGCTGGCAGTCACAGTGTAAAGAAGTATTAAAAAAACAGCCGGGACTAGTACAAATAGTAGGCTTGCTACAAACCCTAAATCATTAACTTGCATGCCAAGAATGCCTCTCTTAATTTCCTCTCAACAATTTTAGGATACCACTATCTATGCCAGTGTCATGGCAAATTTTTCCTGGCTCACGAGCGATCGCACAATTGGTTACAATCCTTTTAGGGCTTGGTAACTACACTCACAGGACCATTGACTAAAGTTTGACAGGCAAGACGAAAATTAGCTGGCTTTTTCTTTAATAAACGGTTCTCTGCTTCTGTGGGTGGGGAGAGATTTTCCATGCCTTCAACAATCTCCACGGCACAGGTTCCACACTGCCCGCAACCACCACAATTCATCATTTTGCCCCAAATTTTATAGATATCAATGCCATTTTCCATAGCCTTTTGTCGCAAATTGGCTCCAGTAGCAGCTACTACTTCTTTATCTTCATTGATGAATTTGATATTACTCATATTTAATATCTCCTTGATTGTTAACTAATTATAGTGATATTTTACGAAATATTAACATTTGTCAAGTTTTGGATTTTCTGTTTTCATGGGCATCAACACTGACCGAAGGTCTTCTTCCTTCTTCCTTCGCTTTGACTAAATCGACAGGACTAGAATGGTGTTGTGATACTTTTTTTTCAGTAATATCACGTAATAGACCCATCAAAGCGGGGACGACGGTAGGTGTCAAAATCGTCGAAAATACTAAACCACCTGTGAGTACAATCCCCAATCCTTGATACAGTTCTGCACCTTTTCCTGGTATAACAGCTAGAGGTAACATCCCTAGTACACTGGTTCCTGCGGACATAAAAATGGGACGTAAACGGTCTTTGACGGCCAAATATAGGGAATCATCGTATCTGTGACCTTCTTGCTGTAATTGGAGTGAGCGATCGACCAATAGAATTGCATTATTGACCACTATCCCGGTTAAAATCACAAATCCTAAACCTGTAATCATATCCAGGGGAACCACCATACCGGGAATTGAATTGGCAAGTATTAAACTTAACAGTGCCCCTGATATACCCATTGGTACTGTTACCATAATCAAAACTGGGAAAGTAAAGGAGCGATAAAGGGCAACTAGGAGCAAGTAAGTAATAACTAGAGATAAAACAAAGGTTGAACCTAATTGAAACAGTGTTTCCGATAACACATCGGCAGAACCCGCAAGTTCGATGCGAAAGCCAGATGGTAAGGATGCACGCAAAGGTGCCAGAATTTCCGCTTCGGTTTGGTTAATTAAAGCACCCAAGGGAGCGTCCCTAGAGATACTGGCGGTGATGGTAATAGAACGTTCCAAATCAAAGTGATTGATGGTATCGGGTCCGGTTGTTTCCACCACATCCGCCACATCTGCCAATTGTACCTGCTGACCATTACCAATATACAGGGGTAATTGGCGCAGTTGTTCCGGAGTTTTGACGGAGGTATTTTCTAATTCCACTGTGACATCAAGTTCACGCTTACCATCGGTAAACTCGGAGGCTCGCAAACCTCCCAATGCCGCTTCTACCATTGACCCTAGTTCGCTTTCTGACAGTCCGGCTTCTGCCAAACGGGTACGATTGGGAACTACTTGTAGTTCCGGCGCACCAGTGACAAAGTTAGAACGGACGTTTTGCACCCCAGTTAATCCCCGTAATTTGGGTATCAACTGTTGTTGCAATTTATTTAGTTCTTCCAGGTCTTGACCGATAATATTAATTTCAAATTCCTTACCGGGTTCACGAAAAATCGAAGTCCGAATGGGAACCATAAATCGATAACCGGGGAAATTCGCGCCAGCTTGACGCAACCTACCAACTATGCTGTTCATGGTGTTCCCTGTAGCTAATTCCGGCTTCACAAAAGCTGCGATCGCTTTTAAACCTGGTCTTTGGATGTACAGAGTCCGCATCACTTCCGGTTGCTGGCTAAGAAAGTTTCTCGGTTGTTCGGAAAGACTGATGGCTTCGGGTATACTTGTGCCGGGGAAGGGTTCTGCTAACCACAAAATTAGGTTGCGGTTCCCTTCTGGTAGATAATCAGCTGGTGGAAGTAACTGCAAGCTGACAAATATCAGGGTAATGGGAATTGCTAGGACAACTAAACGTCTACCTTTGCGTTTTCTTCCCAAAGACCAACTGACACTTTTGAGTAATACTTGTTCGAGTCGGCGTTGGAAAAAGAGGAAGATTTGGGATATGCGGCTAACAAAACTATTTAACCAAGCAAAAATTTGAGATGGAAAGGATTTTCGCGCTGTTTTTCTTTGCTGGGGATTAGGAATAATTCGATCTGATGCTAACTCCAATGGATCGATCGCAGTGGTATTATTTCCCATTCCTTGCAATATATTCTCAGCTTCAGCACGGTTGAGGAATAAGCCCGACAACATTGGCACTAAAGTCAAAGCCGCAAACAGGGAAAATAATACCGAAGCAGACAACCCAATCCCGATATCAACAAATAATTGTCCCGCTTCCCCCTTCACCAAGACAATGGGTGCAAATACAGCCACAGTGGTTAAAGTTGAAGCCAGCATTGCTCCCCCAACTTCTTGGGTTCCTTCAATGGCAGCCTTAACGGGTGATTTTCCCTGCTGCATATGGGTGAAAACGTTTTCCAGGACAACAATGGCATTATCTACTACCATCCCCACCGCAAACGCTAGACTGGCTAAACTGATCACATTTAGCGATCGCCCCAACGCCATAAACACGATAAAAACTGTAATTAGGGTGCAGGGAATGGTAATTGCAATCACCGCTACTGTACGGAGGGAACCCAAAAAAAGTAATAAAATTATCGCCGCTAAAATCGCCCCAGCAGTTAAATTTCCCTGGACAAAGGAAATCGACTGATTAATATAGTCATTCTCGTCATAGGTGATATCAAAGGTAACCCCTTCATTTTCCCGGTCAAAACGGGCTTCTAATTCCACCAAAGCCTGACGAATACCCTGGGAAATTTTGGGAACATTACCATTAGTTTGACGAATAATCCCCACCCCAACCGCAGGTTCATTATCCCGAATCAAAGCCCGGTCTTGAATTTTTCTACCGATTCTGGCTTGAGCCACATCCCGTAAAAATACGGTTCCCGACTCGTCGCGACGTAACACAAAGTCTTCCAGTTGCTTAATATCAGTGGAACGGCTGATGGTGCGTACCCGATATTCCCGTCTCCCTAAAACTAGAGGACCACCCCGAATATCGCGGTTATTGCGACGCAGAGCATTAACAACATCACCAATTGTCAAATTCCGGTCAGATAAAGCCTTGGGGTCAACAATTACCTCAACTTCCCGCTCCAAACCACCAGAAACGAGAAACTGGCCAACTCCTTGTACTTGACGGAATTTGGGGACAATCACATCATCCAGCAAATCCCGGTAATGGTTAATATCGGCAGTAAAACCGGGTTTGGGAGTGAGAATTACCCACATCATTGGGCTGCTGCTACTGCTAACAACCTCTACATCCGATTCTCCCGCTTCTTCCGGCAGGGCTTCCACCTGTTGCAACTTATTTAAGACATCAACCAAGCGTTGGTTAATATCACTATTCCACTCGAATTCCAAATTAATAGTACTTACACCCGTAGAACTGCGACTGGTAATTTCTTGAATTCCTTGCACCTCTTCCAGTCGTTCTTCAATGGGACGGGTAATTAAATCCTCAACTTCGTTGGGACTCGCACCGGAATAGGTTGTACTAATGGAAATTTCTGGGCGGTTGCCTCCCGGTATTAACTCTAAAGGTAGGTTAAACAGAGACAAAGCACCGAATAGGGCGAGGATACAAAATAATACAAAGGTTCCGTGTCGCCAACGAACGGCAGTTTTAATTAAGCTCATAATGTTATGGTTGACGGTTGACAGTTGACAGTTGACAGTTGACAGGTGACGGTTGACAGGTGACGGTTGAGGATGATTGGAGTGGAAAATTTTGAGAGTTTACGGGTTTATCAATTGGCGGAAAAGCTCGCAAATGAGATTTGGCTGGTGGTAATAGAGTGGGATTGGTTTGCAAAAGATACTATGGGTAAGCAAATTGTTCGTTCGGCGGACAGTATAGGAGCCAATATTGCAGAAGGTAATGGTCGTCACAACTTAAAAGACAATCAACGCTTTGTAAAGATTGCTAGAGGCTCTTTAAATGAAACTAGACATTGGCTCAGATTAGCTTACAGACGCAATCTTTTGACACCAGAACAAATAGCTAAACTAAAACATCTTATAGATGATTTATCACCACAACTAAATGCCTATCTCAATTCCTTTAACAAGCGAATCAATAACTAATATTTAACCACCACCCATCAACTAACAACTAACAACTAACAACTAACAACTATCAACTATCAACTACCTTCACTTTTGCCCCATCCTTTAAACCATCTCCACCTTGCAAAACTACAGTTTGACCGGGCTGTAAACTCGTACCAGAAATAGCGACTTTCTCACCCATGTCTGCAATCATTTTTATTGCGATTTGCTTGGCTTTACCATTCTCCACAGCAAATACTAACCATTGATTACCCCGGCGCGTCAGAGCATCGCGGGATACTACTAAACCTTGGCTTTGATTGCCTAACTTTAAGTTACCTGTAACCGCCATACCTGGTAATAAACCAGGGGGTGGTGTATCAAGTCTCACCCTTACTTGTTGCCTTCTCGATGCAGCATCAGCCGAGGGAACCACACCGCTAATCGTGGCATTACCGCGCCATTGAGGCAAAGCACGGGCGGTTAATTCCACCCTGGTTCCTGGTGTGACTTGACCGCTAATTTGTTCTGGCAATTCCAAGAAAATATCTAGTCTATCACCTGCAATTAAATTAACTATCTCGCTATTACTTTCTACGTAATCCCCCGGACTAACTTTCCTTTGGGAGACTACACCACCGGAACCTGCACGGATGCGAGTCCTGTTTAATGCTAATTTTGCTTGGTTAACAGATGCTATTGCAGCTGCAACATTTGCTTGTTGAGCAGCTATTTCTTCACGGGTGGGACCAGCTTTGGCTTCCGCTAATGCCGCTTGGGCTGCTAATCTGGCTCCTTGAGCATCATCAACCGCAGCCCGCGCTTCCACTAATAGTCTCTGGGCGATCGCTCCTTGTTTGACTAATTCAGTGCGACGTTTGAGGTTATCTATGGCTTCCCTTTCCCTGGCTTGGGCTGAACTAACAGCAGCTTGACGTTGAGCAATGATTTCCGGACGCGTACCCACCTCTAACCGGGCTAATTGATTGCGCTGCTGTGCAAGTTGGGCTTGGGCTTGAGTTAATGCCAATTTTTGGTCTGTATTATCTATGACAGCAATTTCTTTTCCTGGAGTAACGCGATCGCCTGCTTGCACTAGCACTTGCTTAATTACCCCTCCCGTTTGCGCCCGGATAGTCGCTTGCTGGGGTGATTCAACTTGCCCTAAAAGCTGGATTTTTTGCGTAGTATTACCACGAGCTAAAGTTGTGAGTTTTACCGACCGTGGAGGAGGAGCCTTGGCTGCAACAGCTACTGGTTCCCTGGTTGGCGATGTTGAGGAAAACATTTGCCACAGGGCAACTCCATTAATCATCACAGAAATAATTAGCAAGGTCCACAACCAGGGTTTTTGAGAGCTTTCTGGCTCTGGAGCATTTACTGTTACATCTGTTTCATTATTCTCTAAAAAATCATCAGTTTGATTCTCTACAGTTGTATCTGGTACTATAGGCTGTTGCATGACTTTATATATCTTAATATTTGAGAGGACAAAAAAATAATCTGAAACTAACATTCATACTGGTCGGTATGTAATCTTGAAAATATCAAGCTACAAAGTAACTGTTTGTAAGCCCAGGATTCTTAATATTCCTGGTTGTAAATCATTTCTAATGATGTCTAAATCATTTTTAACTCTTGCTAATATCAATACACCGTTAATAAATTCATACATATAACGGGCTAAATCTTCTGCATTTAATTCTTGACTGATAAGATTTTCATGTTGAGCATCATTAATGAGAGAAATAAAATATTTAATTACATTTTGAACTGTGTTATAAGCAAGTTGTTTTAGTTGTTTTTCTTGAGTATTTTGTCCACTTGATATAAATGGACAGCCAAGCACATTCCCTGTCTGTAATTCGCGCATCTGTTGCTTAGAGATTAGCATCTCACAGTACAAATTAACTCTTTCTATAGGTGTATTTTGTGATGAAAATACTCGATCCATCTCTAGACGAGTTTGTTGCCAATATTCTGTAAATGCGGCGGTAACTAAATCGGCTTTTGATTGAAAATAATGATAAAAAGCACCTTTTGTTACTCCTGCCTCTTCACAAATTTGAGCAATTCCCACAGATTCATAATTATTTTCCCAAATTAGATTTAAAGCTATTTCTAATAGTCTTTTCTTTGTTTCTTTGATCTCTGAATTTACCAATGTTGCCATTTTTTCAATTGTTTTATCTATGGAAGCAGTTCGCTTCAGTGACACAAAAAAGGTGTTTATCCCTCCATTTTTTAGGGATTTTGGGTCTTTGTCCAGTACTGGCATATTAAACTATGCTCCCATTATACATACCAGTGAGTATGTAAACAATAGTAAATATTTATTGCGATGATAGTAATATATCTACAGCATCTCAAAAATTGAACAGAATCGCCCGCGCAGTCCCTATCTATAAACTTTCCCACCTTGTCCTCCTTGTCTAACCAACACTCAATTGTAAAAAGCCTACCCCTGTGAGAAGGGGTTCCCCGGCATAAGCAAAGTGTTGCTCGCGTAAAGCCTACGGCATAGCTTCGCTTACCGCGTAGCGTGCGCTTTGCGCTCAGCGTATCCGTTCGGCTTTGCCGTGCCCGAAGGGCTTAGGATTCACCTGGAGGGAGGTGAATCCTGCGGATACGCTACGCGAGCCCGACTTTATAGTCAGTGGCGTTTGAGGAACGTAGACCCGTAAAGCCTGCGGCATAGCTCCGCTTACCGCGCAGCGTGTCGCGAAAGCGACTCAGGGGCTTGGAGAAGAGTAACCCAAAATTTTCCGTACACCCAGTTGGGTTTCACTTCGTTCTACCCAACCTACGAATGAGTTTGAAAACACGCCCTAGTAATTAAAGCAACAAATATGGCACAATCTTGCTGGACAATTTCCAAGTCGTCCACCTATATCTCAAGAAATACGCCTATTGATTGCGAATTTGTGTGTGACAATTTTTATAGTGGTATGTTTTTGAGCTAAAAATACGTAAACGAAATTGTCAAAATGAAGCTTTATTTAGACACAGCAAAAACTGCTAATACTAAATAAAGGGAATAAGTTAATGAATATTAAAGCTCTGGCTCTAGCATCTCTTATCGGTTTATCCGCACCAGCAATTACAGCAGTTAGTTTCACTACAAACACTGCTTCTGCTATGCCTACAGACTTCGTTCGTCCAAAAGGTACTTTTGCTGATGTAAACCAGGAATGGGAAGTTCGCTTGTACCTAGATCAATTTGGGGTTTATTCTTACCAAGCTATAAACACAAAAAATGGCAGTTCATTGACTTTGAAGAACCCTGAAGTTTCCCAAGAGGAACAAGCTTATAAATACACTTTCAAAAATGGCAATTACCGCTATCAAGTAATCTATAATCCTTCCAGACCTAAATCTATCTTTCTTTACGTTTTCAATCCCAATGGTAATCTTATTCTAAGTCGGAATATGGTTAAGGGCTATGCTCGCCCCCAAGGAACCTTTGTTGATGCAAACCAGGAGTGGGTTGTTAGACTCTATATGAATCAGTCTGGAGCTTATATCTACGAAGGCGAAAATACAAAAACTCGTTCTAAATTAACCTTGAAAAATCCCAAAACTTCACGGGAAGAACAAGCTTATATCTACACATTCACAAATGCTCAGTATCGCTATCAAGTAATCTACAATCCTGCAAACGAAAAAGCGATCGCTTTGTATGTTTTCGATCCCAACAGCAAGGTAATCTTAACACGCAATATGACATTAGACTACGACGTGTAAAAAAACACAAAACTAAATCGTTGATTAGATCCATGCTTGTATGCAAAAAATAAGACAGACAAAATGCCTGTCATTAAAAGTGAATAAAAATTCAAGACTAACTAGTACACCTCGGCGGAAATAAATAGACCATTAACCTGAAATAAAAAGCTTATATTTCAAGCTTTCGCGCCTTCTGTTTTCAGTCTCCTTACTTCTGCCTTCATATACTAGTTTTTACCTAAAACCCACTGCTGCTTGCCAAACAAAAGCTAACAACAAGAAAAATAAGGGGATAATTGGGAGAACATCTACCAAGGGGTCGAAGATTTGGTAAGCTTCCGGCAATTTTGCTAACAACAGTGCTGCTTCCATGTTCGTTTAAATTTACCTATTCAACACAGCTTTCATAATTGATAGATATCTTAACATGGTTCGGTTAGTTGTTAGTTATCAGGGATTGGGATAAATAAATAACGATCGCTCGCTGAATGACTGATTTGTTTCAATGCAACCAATGAGCAAATTCCGTGGTAAAGCGATCGCTCAAAATAGCCTGTCTAATCCTTTGGGTAAAGTGAATTAACTCGGTAATATTATGAATACTCAACAGGGTATAGGCTAAAATTTCCTGGGCGCGGACTAGGTGGGAAATGTAAGCACGGCTAAAGTTTTGGCAAGTATAGCAATGACAGTCTGGATCTAAAGGGGTGAAATCTCGGCGAAATTGGGCATTCTTCAAATTCCACCGTTCCCCTTTTACCATAGCCGTACCATGTCTTGCCCAACGGGTGGGAATGACACAATCAAAGATATCAATACCAGATGCGATCGCCATTACCATCTCTTTATAAGTTCCTACTCCCATCAAATAACGTGGCTTTTCTGGTGGTAATAGGGGAGCAGTATTTTGCACAATTTTGTGAATCAGTTCCGGCTCTTCCCCTACACTCACTCCCCCAATGGCATATCCGGGTAAATCCAATTTCTTCAAATCAGCCGCCGCTTGGGAACGTAAATCTAGGTACACGCCCCCCTGGACAATCCCAAACAAAGCTTGATCATCCCGTTTATGTGCTGTAATGCAACGTTCTAACCAACGATAAGTACGGGCTGTAGCCGCTTCTACCTCTTGACGACTGGCAGTGTGGGGCGGACACTCATCAAATGCCATAATCACATCCGCCCCCAGAGTATTCTGTATTTCAATGGAGCGTTCTGGTGTGAGGTTAATGATTTGACCATCGTGTGGTGAGCGAAAAGTTACTCCCTCTTCAGTAATTTTTCGCATCTCACTTAAACTAAAGACCTGAAAACCACCAGAATCAGTGAGCATCGGACCATCCCAAGCCATGAATTTATGCAAGCCACCACCTCCAGCCACTATATCTTCACCGGGCTGGAGATGTAGGTGATAAGTATTGGAAAGTACCATTTGTGCCCCAGTATTTTTTAACTGAGCTGGGGTGAGGGTTTTCACATTTGCCAGGGTTCCCACTGGCATAAATCGGGGAGTTTCTACCACACCGTGGGGCGTAGAAAATATACCAGCTCGTGCGTGGGTATGGCTACAGTTAGCCGAGCACTGAAAAGAAAATTTTGCAGTCAAGATGGAAGATTAAGATGTTCGGTATTAATAGATTATGCCACCATATCCTAGCGTCTTTTTCCTCTTCTCCATTTATCTTTGTGATGTAGGATTACTTCAAACAATTATGATGAATACCAACCGCTTGCCAAACATCCATCCTGGTGAAATCCTGCAAATAGAATTTTTGCAACCACTAAATATCACTCCTTATCGGTTAAGTAAAGATATTGGTGTTCCTCAAACAAGAATTAGCGAAATTTTATCTGGAAAACGCAGCATTACACCAGATACAGCTTTGCGTTTATCTCGTTATTTCGGAAATAGTGCCCAGTTTTGGCTAAATTTACAAACACAATATGATTTACGTCAAGCTCTCGAAGAAAATGCCGAAATTTACCATCGCATTCCCAAATTTTCCCAGGACGATGTAGCCTAAAATATGGTTAAAAGAATTTAGAATTTAGAATTTAGAATTTAGAATTTAGAATTACGTTTTGCAACGGGGATTTTATTCCAATGCAAAACGCACTGCTTATAGAAGCAGGGAAATTCACTCCCCAAGGTTGGTTAATCAATTTTAGTATTCTTTATGTATATCCACCCAACCTATGGGATAAAATATTATGCTTTCTTGAGATAAACCTCATCCATCTTGAGAACTGGAGTTTTCCCTCTAGGAAATACCAAAAAGGAAATTCCCCTGTAGGGAACATCTACAATATTCTTGCATAGGTCATAACCTTAATGATGCCGTGCCCTTTCATCCGATTGAATATTTGTAAGCAAAAACTATGGTTTTCAAAGTAAACATGGTTTAGATGAGTATTACCTTAGTCCCTTTTGTCTCAAAATCTCATCTATCCAAGCAGAATTTTTCTCTGATATTGGAGGTACAGGTTCTTGATTGTAATCAATCACTAAATCGTAGTTTCCTTCATCATATAATTCATTAATTAATGCTTGTATTTCTAGTAATGGCTCATTATCTGCTTCACGTAAAGGTAAGGGAAAATCAGGTATGGGATTTTGCAAATTAAATGCATATAAATCAGCTTTGGGACGCTTGGATGCACGACTAACCAAAATACGGTAGTCAGTTTGTATATTATTTGGTAATTGTTGAATTGGTTTACCATATCGCAGTAAATCAATCTCAATTAAATTTGTATTACTGCCTAAAATTTGTAGGCGTTTTTTGATATAGGAATTTCTTCCTTCTCCAGAACGTTTATTTTTAGGAGAAAGAATTTCAATGACAGTGACAACTTCTTGTGTCACCACATCTCGTACTTCTAAAAAAGTTTCCTTGACTGTTTCTGGCATTTCCAAATCAACAGTCACTGCTTCAACTACAGGGGATGCAACAGCAACATTTACTGGTTCTGGGATCTGGGCTTTTTGTACATTCTGAACTGCTACATCCGCAACGCCAATTAAAAGTGAATCATCGTCGATTGTTTGATATACTCTTTTTTCGATCGCAACTTTGTATTTGGGGCGCAATTGGGGATTAAGTCGGCGAAAAATTCCGGCGATCAGAAGATTATGAACTTCTGACCAAAATAAGGGATTTTCCAAATATGGATTCATGCCTAAAAATGGTGAAGCCATGATAGCACCTCAAAAAATTATACTCAATAGCGATCGCATATAGTGATATGAGGATAATAACTGAATTATAACGCCGATTAAGACCACTTAATTTGAACTAAATTATTCTAACCTCCAGAATTGATCCAATCCCAATCATGAGTAATTACTACTATATTGTCGATGTATTTGCTGAGAATAAGTACGCGGGTAATCAGCTGGCAGTATTTACCAATGCCACAAACCTAGATACTCAGGAAATGCAAAGTATTGCCAGAGAAATCAACTATTCAGAAACCACATTTATCACTTCACCTCAAGAGAAAAATGGAGGCTATGAAGTGAGAATTTTTACACCTAATCAAGAAATTCCTTTTGCCGGACATCCCACTTTAGGAACGGCATATATTTTGCAACAAGCAATTATTCAACAACCAGTGGCAAAGGTTGTCTTAAATCTAGGAGTTGGGCAAATCCCTGTCACCATTAATTACGCCAACGGTTTACCGGAATGGCTGTGGATGCGACAAAATACACCAGCTTTCTACCGTCAGCTCCCAGGAGAGTCTATTGCTGAAGTTTTGCAATTAAATGTAAGTGATATAGATTCTCGTTTTCCAATTCAAGAAGTCTCTACAGGCTTACCTTTCATTATTGTTCCTTTGAAAAATATCTCTGCATTAAAGCAAATTAATCTTAATAAGGATAAATATTTTCAGCTCATTGCTAACACTGAAGCTAAATGTATTCTCGCTTTTTGCCCAGAAACCTACCACCCAGAGAATCATTTACATGTGCGGGTATTTTGCGATTATGTCGGTGTTCCAGAAGATCCAGCAACAGGTAGTGCCAATGGTTGTTTGGCTGGTTATTTAGTTGAATATGCTTATTTCGGGGAAAATCAGATCGATATTCGGGTGGAACAAGGGTATGAAATTGGCAGACCCTCTTTACTGCTACTGCAAGCTGAAAAAAACAATACAGGTATTGATGTGAATGTGGGAGGAAAGGTGATTTTAGTGGCTAAGGGAGAATTTGTTTGAGAGTTGTTAGTTGTTAGTTGATGGAGGGAAGGAGAGTAGGAGGGAAGGAGGGAAGGAGTGATGAATTAAAGACTGTCAACTGTCAACTGTCAACTGTCAACTGTCACTCAATTTTAGATTTTAGATTTTAGATTTTGGATTGACGAGCGACCCCGCGACGACGACAGTCGCAAGGGAATGCGCGAGTCAACTGTCAACTGTCAACTGTCAACTGTCAACTGTCAACCAACAACCAACAACCACCAACCATCATCGTTCTTTGTTTGCTGTGAACAAATGACAAATCACAAAACTGATCAAATGTAACGGATTGCAAAGTATAATGAGAACGGTCACACCGTTCAGAAATATTGAAGAGAAGTAGAATTACATGCGAGTAGCGATCGCGGGAGCAGGACTAGCAGGGCTTTCCTGTGCTAAATATCTCACAGATGCAGGTCATACACCAATTGTCTTGGAACGTCGAGACGTACTCGGTGGTAAGGTTGCGGCATGGAAAGATGCAGATGGAGACTGGTATGAAACTGGTCTGCACATCTTTTTCGGAGCGTATCCGAATATGTTGCAGTTATTTAAAGAATTAGACATTGAAGATCGGTTGCAGTGGAAAGAACACACCATGATCTTTAATCAGCCCAATGCGCCCGGAACTTATAGCCGATTTGATTTTCCAGATTTGCCGGCTCCATTCAATGGTGTAGTGGCAATTTTACGTAACAATGATATGCTCACCTGGGCGGAAAAAATCCGGTTTGGCATCGGTTTATTACCGGCTATGATCCAGGGTCAGAAGTATGTCGAAGCGATGGACAAATATTCTTGGTCGGAATGGATGCAAAAGCAAAACATTCCCCCACGGGTGGAAAAGGAAGTTTTTATTGCCATGTCCAAGGCGTTAAACTTTATTGGACCTGAGGAAATTTCAGCAACCATCTTGTTAACTGCCCTAAATCGCTTTCTCCAGGAGAAAAACGGTTCTAAAATGGCTTTTCTGGACGGTTCTCCCACGGAACGCCTGTGTCAGCCTATGGTAGATTATATTACCCAGCGCGGTGGGGAAGTCCGTTTAAATGCCCCCTTGAAAGAAATTTTATTGAACCCAGATGGCACAGTTCAAGGGTTTCTGATGCGGGGATTAAATGGGGAACCAGATTATGTGGAAACTGCCGATCTGTACGTTTCTGCCATGCCCGTCGATCCCTTGAAAGTAATGCTTCCTAAACCTTGGAAACAACAAGAATTTTTCCAACAGTTGGATGGTTTAGAAGGAGTGCCAGTTATTAACTTGCATCTGTGGTTTGACCGTAAACTTACGGATATCGATCACTTGCTATTTTCCCGATCGCCCCTACTCAGTGTTTATGCTGACATGAGCAACACCTGTCGGGAATATGCCAATAGCGATCGCTCCATGTTGGAATTAGTTTTAGCTCCAGCGAAAGATTGGATTTCCAAATCAGATGAAGAAATTGTCCAAGTAACTCTGGCAGAATTAGAAAAGCTCTTCCCCCAACATTTTTGTGGAGAAGATACAGCCAAATTGTTGAAATATCACGTAGTTAAGACACCGCGATCGGTTTACAAAGCAACACCAGGTCGTCAAGAATACCGCCCATCCCAAGAAACACCGATTAGTAATTTTTATCTGACTGGTGATTACACCATGCAACGCTACTTAGCGAGTATGGAAGGTGCCGTACTTTCTGGTAAGCTGACAGCACGGGCTATTACCAAAGCCCATCCTGAGGCAAACTCCTCTAATATGCAAATGACAACTCTCCAGCCTGCAACGAATGCTGCAACTGTCTGATCCCCCCCCCTCCATGAAACCATCGGTATCTGTGGAAGAATCCTACGAACTATGTCGTCAGCTAACAGCAAAATACGCCACGACTTTTTATCTAGGTACTTTGCTGATGAACCAGAGCAAGCGTCAAGCGATCTGGGCAATTTATGCTTGGTGTCGCCGTACCGATGAACTGGTAGACGGTCCTGGTGCTGATATTACCACTCCAGAAACCCTGGAGCAGTGGGAAAAACACCTAGAATCAATTTTTACCGGACAACCAGAAGATAATTTTGATGTCGCTTTAGTCGATACCCTCCAACGCTTTCCTATGGACATTCAACCCTTTCGGGATATGATTGCGGGTCAGCGTATGGATTTATACCGTAACCGTTACCAAACTTTTGAGGAGTTATATTTATACTGCTATCGTGTTGCCGGCACGGTAGGCTTGATGTCAACATCCGTGATGGGAATTGACCGAGGAAGCAATACATCACCTTGGAATCGGAAAATAAATCCTTATATTCCCACAGATGAAGCGATCGCCCTGGGAATTGCCAGTCAAATGACCAATATCTTGCGGGATGTAGGGGAAGACGCTCGCCGGGGTAGGATTTATTTACCTCTGGACGATTTAGCCCAGTTCAATTACACAGAGCAAGATTTATTACAGGGTGTGGTTGACGATCGCTGGCGTAATTTAATGCGATTTCAAATTGCCAGAACCCGTAAATTCTACCGTCAGGCAGAAAAAGGGATTAGTTATCTATCCCCTGACGCTCGGTTGCCAGTGTGGGCTGCATTAATGCATTACAGCCGGATTTTAAAGAGTATTGAACGTAACGACTATGACGTATTTAGTCAACGTGCCTACGTACCCCAGTGGCAAAAAATACGTTCCTTGCCCATAGCTTGGTTGCGATCGCAAGTACTTTAAGCACCATTAACAACTCAAATTTGCGATTTCCCAGCACATTTACATAGTTAAAGTCGCGCCTGTAAAATCATGACTGACCCCAGGGAAAAGCCATTTTACTAGGGGCACGGCATCCGCAATCTCTTGGTACATACAACTATATTTACCACGCCGTGCCCTTGCGCCCGTAGTTTTGCTGTTCATGGGTTTTGCACCAAACTCTGTAAGAAATTCAGATTATTATTGGTGAAACAGTCCTTCGGGAAATGTCTTCAGGCTCTTGACTATAATTACGAGGTAGGCTAATATTATTATTCGTGACCCAGGAGAGGTGGCCGAGTGGTTGAAAGCGGCAGATTGCTAATCTGTTGTACGGCAGGCAACTCCGTACCGAGGGTTCGAATCCCTCCCTCTCCGTTTTGAGAGTGTTTTTTCCCAAACTAATTTTTTCAGTAAAATTTCATAACTATCCTTGGCTACATGTGAAGAATGCTATTATTGG
>JAAUYI010085959.1_pt1 | contig 15853 bp, 11 predicted proteins | sample 7278041 | NCBI WGS metagenome assembly JAAUYI01 (sample SAMN14350216, study PRJNA611818) | marine sediment metagenome | isolation source: surface marine sediment (0.6m) | place: French Polynesia: Moorea | collected 2018-08
AAGAAGTTACACTGATGCAGCCGCGCCAGTGTGTCCAGTTTCGAGGATGCCGCAAAATGAAACCCCCGCGCCGATGATGCTCGACGCGGGGGCTTGAATTTAGGTGACCCGATGTCGGGTCAGTCGATCAGAACTTCCAGCTAACCGTCATGCGGCCCTGGTTGTTCGTAAGCAAACCGCGTCCGAGATCGGAAGTGCCGCTGGCGCTGACACTTAGGCGATTGCCCAACGTCATTTCGACACCGGCATTGATCGAGACCCAGTCCCCGTCGAGCTCGTTGACGATCGAGAACGGAGCCTCCGGAGCGCCGAAGAAGTTCGCCGTGACGACGTCCTGCGTATCGGCCAGCTCACGCGCATAGGCGACCGAACCGAACGCGCTCAGCGTGCTGGTGCGACCGAGCTTGGTGTCGAGCGCGCCCATCAGGCCGACCTTCGAACCCACCGACGTGAAGTCACGGCCATGGATCGAGAGACCAAACGCGCCTGCGCCGATCTCGTCATACCCTCCGATATTGCTGCGGACATAGTCCACACTGGCCACCGGGCCGAATTCGAAGCCCGGTGCGACATCGATCGCATAGCCGATCCGCATACCGCCAAAGGTCTGGCGACCCTCGGCAGCACCCCGCGCGCTAGTGTAGGCGAAGGCGAAGTCGCCCGTGCTGGCTCGTTCCGCGCCGAGATTCTGGCGCGAGAAGCCGACATACATGTCGGCAAAGCCCTGCCCGAATTGCGCAGCGGCATAGGCGGCCCCAGCGACGCTGGTGTCGTCCGGGCGGAACCCGGCCCCAGCATTGGCACCGCTGTTTCGGATGTTGGTCATTGCGAAACCGACGGCGAAGTTGTCCGACACACGCATATCCGCGCCGAGCGTCAACTCGCCGGCCTGCGTAAAGGCGGCTTCCTCCAACGCATTGGCGCCGGTGCTGCGTTCGGCGGCGCTGACGAGGAACGACCCGCTGACGGTGCTGAAGAAACCGAGCTTCCCGGAATCCTGCGGATTGGTTCCCGCGATGGCGAAGGCTGCGTTCCCTGCCGACGAGAAACCCGCCGCAGCGCCGTTGGCTCCGCGCAGCGACAAGGTCCGCTGAGCAAGCTGTCCGGTGAAGCGCTGCGAGAAGCTGTTCGCGACGAACGACTGGTTGAACGCACTGACCGGGGTCAGCGAGGACAGGGTCGGTACCAGCGTATCTATCCCCGCACCGTCGATCACATCGAACAGTCCGGTGAAGTTGTCGAACTTGCCACCGAAGCGGATCGCGTCGAGGGCGGCGCCTAGCGAGCCGAGGTTGCGCGAACCCGAGAACAGGTCACGCAGCCGCAGCGCGTTGATCTCGACGATTACGTCGCCGCCTTCCACCCGCGTTTCAGCAAACAGTAGCGGAGATCCCGTGATCAGGAACACATCATCGAAGTCGCCCAAGACCGAGTTGGCCGACAGGATTGTCGCTTCCCTGCCAAATCGCACGCCCCGTCGTCCTGATACGATCAAGGTACCGGCAAGACTGGCGTCTCCGGTCACAGCCAGCAGGTCGGCAGCCGCATTCCGGCCGTTGAACTGCACATTGGACAGCAGCGTTCCGTCGCTGGTCTGCACGTAGGCGCCGTCCACGGTCAGCGTGCCGATGCCGAACACTCCGCCCGGTGCTACTCCGCCCGAAATGTTGAAATAGGCGGGTGTGGTTATAGTGCCGGTGCCTTCCAGCAGGCCGCCGAACTGCGCCACCAGACCTGCGTTGAGATTGCCGTCGATCGTTGCAAGTCCATTGAACTGCTCGAAGCCGATAATGCTCGTGAAATTGTACTGCTCGGGCAGCACAAAGCCGGTGAACACGTGATCGAGCGTCAACTTGTCGATTTCGACATCCATATCGACCACCGTGAGACCGGGCCGATTGAGGAATACGTCGAAATACTGCGCCGGATTCTCGAAGGAAGTTCCGGGAGTGCCGTCGGTGTTGTTGGGCACGAACCCGGTCGAGCCCGGGCCGAGCAGCACCGAGGATTCGGGAATGTTGCCCCCGAAGTTTGGCGTACCCTCTGGTGGGAGGACGATCGAATCGATATCGGAGTTACCCGAAATGTCCTGGTCGAGGATATTGCCCAGCTTCGGACCGGTTTCGTAGACGCCCGGCTCGGATCCATCGGGAATGCCATTCACCAGCGTGCCAGAGCCATCGTCGATCAGGAAGCCCGGATCGAGATCCTGGGTCCAGTGATTCGGATCGGACCACACGCCGATACCGCTCTTCGCCGAGACATATTTGTACGGCGTGTTCTCGGTGATGAACTCGAAGAACGGATAGAGCGGGTTGTAGAAGCTGATGTCGCCATAGGTGTTTCCGACCCCGAAGAAATCGAAGCCACCGCTCAGCACAGCGGTCACCACCGGAGGTCCGCCAAGCTGGTCGGCAATCAGTGGTGAGCCACTGTCTCCGCCTGCAGTGGCGACTTCATTGGGCAGAGCGTCGCCATCGAACCAGTCGATATCGAGGACAGCCTGAAGGTTGGGGCAGCTGATGTTGAACCCGCTGAAGGTACATCTGTCTTCGCCCGGCCCAATGCGGTCGGGATTGTCGAAATCCGTCCAGTAGAAGGCCTGCGAAGTCTCGCCGAAGTTGATCGCGGTCGGCGCAAAACCCGGGAAGACAGTGTCGATAAGGTCTGCCGGAGACGCGACTGCTCCGAGCTGGTTTTCGCCGACACGGCGCAGGAAGCCTATGCCAATATCGCCGGTCGCGGCCGTGCCGAAGCCGCCATATCCGACCTGGATCACATGGGTGAGCTCCGTGAGTGGCGACAGGAGGATCGGCATCGCCGGGACATCGGTGATTGGCTCGTCCAAGGCGACCAGAGCAACGTCTGCCCACGGGAAGGGAAACCCACCATCGTCGATGTTGGAGGAAGGGTGGATAATGACGTCGGTGCTCAGCGCCACACCGCCGGCGCCATATCCGTTGCCGGTCCCAAGATAGTTGAACAGGCGCGTACTGGAATCCACTCCGGTCGAAACCACCACGGTTCGCTCCGCTCCGGTTCCGGGAAGGCCGTAGGCTTCGGACGATCTCGCATTAAGGCAGTGCGCCGCCGTCAGGATCGTCCGGGGATTGATCACCGTCCCAGTGCAGTTGAAGAATACACCGCCATCCGAATTGCGCTGGCTGAACAGCTGCACGACCGACGGCTGTGTGTCGTTTACGTCGACAGACCCTTCCAGCCCGACATCATCGCGGGCTATGATCTCGGGCGAGGGTGGGATCGGAACGGCCTCGAATTCCGTTTCGGCGCTGCGCGGCCTGAAACTGACCGTGTCGGGCATCGAGATGATCGCATCGAACGGGTCGAGCCTGAACCCTTCGAATGTGCCTTGCGCTTCCAGCGAAATGGCTTCGCTGTCTTCTTCGGCCTCCGACGCAAAAGCGGGCGAAGCCATGAGCCCGCCCGCCAGTCCAATAACACCAACGCTGGAAAGAATGTGTCGCTTGATCATCTGCAGCCCCTTTTTCCTGACAGGATTTCGACGAGTCGGGAGGCTACAGTAAACTTAACGAATGTCGAATCGAAATGGCTCCCTTTTGGTTAACGCCTATGGTTAACGCCCTGTCGGGTTGGTAATAGCCAAAATAGTGTTGAAAGTATTGTTGCTCAAAAGATAAGTGTCGCGCATGAAAAAAACTTGAGGAAAACGCAACAAGAGCGTGTCCACAAGTGCCTGCGGGAACTTTGATCGCTCAAGCCGAGCGCGTTTCTTAGACCCGTCCGATGCTCGAATATTCGAACCCGGCGGCCCGAACGTCAGCGGGATTATAAATGTTCCGCATATCGACCAGGACCGGAGCGTTGGCGAGTTCCTTGACGCGATTGAGATCGAGAGCACGGAATGCATCCCACTCGGTGACGATTGCGATAACATCCGCATTTTCAATTGCTTCGTAAGGATCGCTGCACATCTGGACATCAGGCATCAGCGGGCTCGCCTGTTCCATGCCTTCCGGATCATAGGCGGCAATCGATACGCCCGCATCGGCCAGTGTCTGCGCTATCGCGATCGAGGGGCTGTCGCGCATGTCGTCGGTGTTGGGCTTGAAGGTAAGGCCGAGCAAAGCGGCCTTCTTCCCACGCGCCGCCTCGGCACCGCCTAGCGCCTCCAACACTTTGCGACCCATCGCTCGCTTGCGGCTGTCATTGGTCTTGACCACTGCCTCGACGATACGGGTTGGACTGTCATAATCCTCGGACGTCTTGAGCAGCGCTAGCGTGTCCTTCGGGAAGCATGATCCACCGTAGCCGGGGCCGGCGTTGAGGAATTTCGAGCCGATGCGGTTGTCCATCCCGATCCCGCGCGCGACGTCCTGCACATTCGCGCCGACCTTCTCGCAAAGATCGGCCATCTCGTTGATGAAGGTGATCTTGGTCGCAAGGAAGGCATTGGCCGCGTATTTGATCAGTTCGCTGGTGCGTCTTTCGGTGAAGAGGATCGGCGATTCATTCAGGAACAACGGGCGGTACACTTCGCGCATGATCTCACGGCCGAATTCGTCTTCTGCACCGATTACGATCCGGTCGGGTCGCTTGAAGTCGCCAATCGCTGCACCTTCGCGCAGGAATTCCGGGTTCGATACGACGGCGAAGCGGTGGGTGGTGCCGGTGTCGCGGATGATCCGTTCGACTTCATCGCCAGTACCGACCGGCACGGTCGACTTGGTCACGATCACGGCTTCGTTGGCAAGGCCTTCGCCGACTTCGCGCGCGACCTCGTATACAAAGGTCAAGTCGGCATGGCCGTCTCCACGACGGCTGGGCGTACCCACCGCGATGAAGATGGCGCTCGCTCCGTCTATCCCTTCGGTCAAGCTGGTGGTGAAGGACAGGCGACCTGCCTTGACGTTGCTGTCGACCAGCGCATCGAGGCCCGGCTCGTAGATCGGCATCACGCCTTCCTTCAGGCGATCGATCTTTCCCGCGTCCTTGTCGATACAGACCACGTCGTGGCCGAAATCGGCGAAACAGGCCCCGGAAACGAGTCCGACATAGCCCGAACCCACCATTGCGATCTTCATGGCGATGCTGCCCCTAGTGAAACTGTTTCAAATGCCACGCTGGCGGCCTATTTTGCCCGCTCGCCGTGGTGAATTTCGATATGGCCGTCGCAGTCGCAGGCCTGCAGGATCCGCCGTTCTTCGGCTTCGAGCACAAGAGCGGTAAGCACACCTGAGCGGAAAGCGCCAGTGTCTATCCCGATGCGATTTCCACAATCCATAACCCGCTCGAAGATCGTGTGACCGTGGACCACCACTTTCTCCAGCGGCCCCTCGTGACTGAGGAAACGGTCGCGGATCCATAGCATGTCGCTGCGTTTCTGCGCATCGATCGGCACCGCAGGATCGATCCCGGCATGGACGAACAGATAGTCGCCGGCGATGATCATCTCCTCGAAACCGGCGATGTAGTCGCGTTCCGATTGCGGGACGATCTGCGGCAGTTTCGCGAACAGCTCATCGAGCGTCATGGCGTTGAACTGCTTCTTCGATATGCCATAGCTCATGATCGTTTCGCGCCCGCCATGCTTGAGGAAATGCCGCAACACGTCGGGCTTTTCGAACGCTTCAAGGAACATCTCTTCGTGATTGCCGGCCAGCACATTTACGGTGCGCCGCCTCTGCCAATCGCGCGTCCGGGCGATCACTCCGGCACTGTCCGGGCCGCGATCAACCAGATCGCCGAGCAGGACGATCTCCGTCCGCGCAACCGGCTGCTGCGCATCGTCCTCCTCGACCGCCGCGATCAACGCTTCGAAAAGGTCGAGCCGACCGTGAATGTCACCGATAACGTAATAGCGCGCGCCGTCGGGGACCGCTGGAAGGCGGCCCTTGGGCTTGGGTTTGAAGATCTGGCGCAACGCGTCGAGCATTATAGTTCTGGTCTAGCGAGAAAGCCCAGCGCCATAGTCACCTCAAGGCTGAACGGCAACCGAACTGCATGGGTCTCCGCATCTGATGCAAAAATCTCACACTTGCGTGGCTTTGGGGACAGGTGCGCAATTTCTCTTGTGCGCTGCGGCATTTTTGGGCACGATTGTTTCGCATTTGCACGAGATTGCTCATGAAGAAGCGACCGCGCGGATGTGCAGGTGGGACGAAGCAACAACACAACAAAGGAAGTTGTCATGCTCACGTCCATCCGCGGCCTTACGGCTGCGACATTCTCGGCGGGTCTGCTCCTCTCTGCGGCACCCGCATTCGCCACCGAAACCGCTTCTGAAGAAGCAATTGGTGTCGAATCCTCCAGCAGTGAACTAATCTCAGTCGAGGCCGAGCTTTCGGGCGCGGCACCGGTCGAAAATGAAGTCGTTCTGTCGCCGGCTGCAGCCCGCACGATTGAACCTGTCGAACAGGCCGAAGCCAATGCCGTCGGTGGTGAAGGCGAATTCTCGTTCTCAGCCAATGTCGCCTTCGCGACCGAATACCGGTTCCGGGGCGTCGCCCTGACAGATGGCGAATTCGCTATTCAGGGCGGTTTCGATCTCAGCCACTCGTCGGGTTTCTATGTCGGCACCTGGGCGTCGAATCTCGATGAACAGACGGTCGGCTACGGCTCGGCGGAGCTTGACCTTTATGGCGGCTGGAGCGGCGATCTCACTGACGGGCTTTCGGCCGATGTCGGCGTGATCGGTTATCTCTATCCGGATGCCGGTCCGGGCGATTTCGACTACATCGAATTCTACGGCTCGCTCAGCGCCAGCCTTGGTCCGGCCTCGATCACGGGCGGCATCGCCTATGCCCCGGAGCAGGATTCGCTTGGCGGAACTGACAACCTTTACCTCTACACCGATGTAGGGGTCGGAATTCCGGACACGCCGCTGACCATCACCGGTCACCTCGGCTACACCGACGGTTTCCTGACCTTTACGACCGATAGCGAAGCGATCGACTGGTCGATCAGTGCCGATCTGGCGCTCGGTCCGGCAACGCTCAGCGCAGCCTATGTCGGCGTCGAGGGCGACACGTTGATCGATCCGTTCAAGACATTCACCGACGACGCTTTCGTCGTGACGTTGAGCGCGAGCTTCTAGAACACAGCAGCAAAGCTCGCCCTGCCGTTACGTTGCAGGTGGAACGGGGCGCGGAACTGGTCATGGTTCCGCGCCCTTCGTCGTTTGGCAAGGTGCGCTTACCGGTTGATCTCAATCGAGCGAGAAGTTGACGGTCGTGACTACCCGGACCTTCTTGTAGGGGCTGTCCGACACGCCCCAGCCGCCGCCGTCGCCATCACGCGCTTCGATCGAGAAATAGCCCTGGGTCGCGTCCTTGATCGCGCCCACCCGGGCACCGGAATCCTCGGCAAATTGCTGGGCGGAGGCACGCGCATCGCGAGTCGCCTCGGCGACCATTTCGGGTTTGATCTCGTTGAGCCCGGTGAATGTATAGCTCATGCCCGAGCCTTCCTCGAGAAACACGCCGCGACCCACGAGGTCGAACTGCTGGGCAACCGCCTTTTGCGCTAGTTCGATATCGTTGGTGCGCAAGGCGAGACGCTGACGAACCGTGTAGGTGGTGAGACCGCGATTGGTGCGGCTCGAGACATTGGCACCGGTGGGTTGCAAGGCGTCCTCGGGGAACCCGAGACCCTTGAAGAACGCTTCGATCGCCTCTGTGTCACGGCGTACTTTCGCCTGCGCTTCTCCAAGATTTTCGGAGCTTGCCGAATAGCTGATGGTCCAGGTCGCAAGGTCGGCAGTGACATTGCGCTCCGAAAGGCCGCGCACGGTGACCGACCGCTCGGCCTCCTTCGCGCGCAGCAACCCGTCGCCCAGCAGGTACCCGCCCAAGACCAGCCCGATCGAAGCGATGGCTGCCGTGCCGAACCACCGGGTCGTGACGGAATTGCCCAGGACCCTCCCACTTTTGCCATTCACCTCTTGCACCTCGCCCTCGCTCATAGCATCCTCCGTTCAACCAAGCGTCCCTGCGACGAGTTGTGCATCATTATCGATGAACCGTTTTTGAATGATGATGAATTGAGAGCTACAGCCACCCGCTCCCTCCGCCCTTCCACCCGGAGTCTACCGGGATACAATCCGGGTGGAAGGGCGGAGGGAGCGGGTGGCTCTGGCACCCACGAAAGGACCCCCAAATGGTCAAATACCTCCATACGATGATCCGCGTGACCGACCCGGACGCAACGGTCGATTTCTTCAAGCTGATCGGTTTGGAAGAAGTCAGGCGTTTCGATGTCGAGGCGGGCCGATTCTCGCTGATCTTCCTCGCCGCTCCCGGACAGGAAGGTGTTGCCGAGGTCGAACTGACCTATAACTGGCCGCCCGAAGATGGCAGTGCACCGGAAGACTACGATGGCGGGCGAAATTTCGGTCACCTCGCCTATCGGGTCGAGAATATATACGAGACTTGCCAAAAGCTCGCCGATGCCGGCCACACGATCCACCGCCCGCCGCGCGACGGGCACATGGCGTTCGTCAAATCGCCCGACGGCATCTCGGTCGAGCTCTTGCAGGAAGGCAATCTCGAGCCCCAGGAACCCTGGGCGAGCATGGAGAACAGCGGCAGCTGGTGATCAGCCCTTGATTGGCTGATTGCCCTGATCGTCGCATTCTTCCGATGTGTGCTCGGTCGTCATCCGCAGGACGACATATCCCAGCACCGCCGAAATCGCCGAGCCTGTGAGGATGCCGATCTTGGCTTCCTCGATCAGCAAAGGCGAATTGGGGAAGGCAAGGCCGCCGATAAACAGGCTCATCGTGAAGCCGATCCCGCACAGGATCGACACGCCCCAGATTTCGGCCCAGCTCGCGCCGGTTGGTCGGGCAGCGAACCCGATCTTGTCGACAATCCACACGGTCGAGAAGATGCCGACTTGCTTTCCGACCACCAGGCCTGCGGCGATGGCGTAAGGCAGCGGATCGAGCAGCGCCTCCGCACCCATCCCTGCAAATGACACACCGGCATTGGCAAAGCCGAACACCGGTACGACGAGATAGGCGCTCCACGGTGCAAGGCCATGCTCGAGCCGTTCCAGCATTGAGTTCCCGTCCGGCCGCCGCATCGGAATGGTCAACGCGGCGACCACCCCGGCGATGGTCGCGTGGACCCCGCTGTTGAGCACGCAGTACCACAGCACGAGCGCCATCAGGATGTAGGGCCAGAGTGACCCGATTCTCAGACGGTTCAGGCCGATCATCAGGGCGACGACGACAATTGAGGCAACCAGCCACATGAGCTTGATCGTCGGAGTGTAGAACACCGCGATCACCAGCACCGCACCGATATCGTCAACGATGGCGACGGTGAGCAGGAACAGCCGTAGTGAGGCCGGCACGCGGTTGCCGAGCAGGCCCAGCACACCCATTGCGAAGGCGATGTCGGTAGCCGCCGGGATCGCCCAGCCATTGGTGTATTCGCCGCCGCCCGAAACCAGCATGAAGACCGCAGCCGGCGCGAGCATACCTGCCACCGCCGCCACCATGGGCAGACGGCGAGCCGCCGGGTCGGACAGCGATCCGGCAATGATCTCGCGCTTCACCTCCAGCCCGACGACGAAGAAAAAAACCGCCATCAATCCGTCGTTGATCCAGAGGTGCAGGTCCTTGAGCTTGGGGATCGGAGTCCACGATAGCTCGCCGTAGAAGAGCTCGCGATATTCGCCGGCGAGTGCCGAGTTGGCAGCCAACATGGCGGCAGCCGCAACGATGATCAGCAGGATACCCGCCGAAGCATCGCCCACGAAGAGGGCCCTGACCGGAGCAAAGATGGAACGGACGGTTGAAGAGGAAGAGGGGGACGTCTCGGACATGTTGCGCGCTTCCTTTGAGAAAAGTTTCCGCCGTTGCAAGCGCAATCCGGGCGCGTTAGGCTAATTTTTGCAGGGAAGAGGGGTCGCCTTGGCGTTTTTCGATTTGGACGTGTGGCAATGGCTGGCTTTGTTCCAGCACGAATTGCTGTTGTTCGCCGGGGTTTTCTTCCTCATCGGCGCCGTCGACGATTTGGCGATGGACGCAAACTGGCTGTGGCTGAAACTTCGTGGCCGAGCCAAAGTCCAGCAATTCGATCGGCAGGATTTGCGAGAATCGCCACTATCCGGACCGGCTGCCGTCTTCATTCCGGCCTGGCAAGAGGCAGAGGTGATTGGCGGCACGGTCTCGCATACTCTTCGCGCCTGGCCTCAACCTTCGCTAAGGCTCTATGTCGGTTGCTATCGAAACGATCCGGACACGATCGCTGCGGTGATGCAGGCCGTCTCCGGAGACCCGCGGCTGCGGATAATCATTCATGACCGCGATGGGCCGAGCACCAAGGCGGATTGCCTCAATCGGCTCTACACCGCGATGCGCGACGATGAACGGCGGATGGGACTGCTGTTTTCCTGCGTCGTGTTCCAGGATGCGGAAGACCTGGTTGATCCCGGCGCGCTTGGCCTGCTCGACCGTGCGATCGCCGACGGCGTCGATTTCGCGCAATTGCCGGTCGAACCGCTGCCCCAGGTCGGCCGAAGTGCATTCGCACGCCATCTCGGAAGTCACTATTGCGAGGAATTCGCCGAAGCGCATGGCAAAATGATGGTTGTGCGCAATGCGCTGGGAGCGGCGCTTCCCGGTGCCGGCGTCGGCTGCGCGGTGTCCCGCGAAGCGCTGCAGAAACTGTGCCGGAATCGTTACGACCTCAAGCCATTCTCCGCAGACTCTCTGACCGAGGATTACGAACTCGGCCTGGCGGTGAGCGAGAACGGCGGGATCTGCCGCTTCGTCCGGGCTCGCGGCGAAGACGGGCGATTGATCGCGACCCGTGCCTACTTCCCTGCGCGCCTTGATCATGTCGTGCGACAGAAGACCCGCTGGGTGCATGGCATCGCCTTGCAGGGCTGGGACCGGGTCGGATGGTCGGGCGGCCTGATCGAAACCTGGATGCGGGCGCGGGACCGGCGCGGACCATTGACCGCGCTGGTGTTGCTGGTCGGCTACATATTGATCGCGCTGACGTCGCTCGGCTGGCTCTCGACGCAACTCGGTTATGGCGAACCGCTCGAGTTGTCGCCGCTGCTCACAGCGCTGCTTATCGCCAACGTGATGGCCTTTGCCTGGCGGGCGATCTGGCGCTTCGGTTGGACACAGCACGAATACGGCCTGGCCGAAGGCGCGTGGGCGGTGCTGCGGATACCGCTGACCAACGTCATCGCGATCATGTCCGGCAGGCGCGCGCTCTTCGCGTATGTCCGCACCCTGCTCGGTCGAAAGGTGGAGTGGGACAAGACGCCGCATGTCGCGCATCCGGCGCGGCTGGACTTGCCCGGAGCGGAAGCGGCATGATCGAAGCGCGCGAGGAACGCAAACGACGCGGCGGTCCGCTGGCGATGCTGGCGGTACTGGCGATCGCCTGGATCGGCGGTCGCGCGCTATTGTGGGAGAGCCCATTTGCTGCCAACCCGCTTGGCCTGCCGGACCCGATGGAGTTTCTGGCAGAGGCGGAGGCGAAGCCGCAGTCGGAGGATTCGGGTTCTCCGGCAGGGGCTCAAAAGTCGGAAGCGGGTGACCATTCAGCGCAGATCGCCCGATATCTGTCTGTTGGTCATGGTGGTGTACTCGCTCCAGTCGGCAGCGGTGGTTCGGACACAATCGACCGGGAGAGTCCGTTTGCTGTCCATCCGCAAGTCGCCGCAGGGCACCAACTGCTTTGGCTCGCCGCGCTTGGGTACATGCCGATGCCACGTGCGGTAGAGGAGGCGGCGCGAACCAACGGAACCCAGTTCGCAAGCACCGCCTCGACGCAGGAGAATCCTCCGCCCTTTGGTGCCCCGGTGTTTGCGGGTGGAGAACAGAAGTTCGACAGTTGGTCACTTGATGCCTGGGCTTTCTGGCGCGAGGGTTCGAACGCCGCGCCGATCTCACAGGGTCGCGTGCCGATTTATGGCGCGAGCCAAGTCGGAGCGGCACTGCGGTATCGTTTCGCGCCGCGAACAGGACTTGATCCCATGCTCTACACCCGCGCCTATCGCGCATTGGTGAGCAACGGCGAGACCGAAGTCGCGGCAGGGATAGCCGCAAGGCCCGTCGCCGCACTCCCCGTTCGGGCATATGCCGAACTGCGCTACACCGACAATCGTTTCGGCAGCGAAGTGCGCCCGGCAGCTTTCGCGGTCACTGAGTTGCCTACGGCTTCGCTTCCGCTCGGTCTAAGCGCTGAAGCCTATGCGCAAGCGGGTTTTGTCGGAGGCGACGACCCCACTCCTTTCGCGGACGGGCAGGTCATCTTGCGCCGTGAAGTCGCACAATTCGACCTCGCTTCGACCCGCCCGGCAAGGCTGAGCGTCGGTGCAGGCGCTTGGGGCGGGGCGCAGGAAGACGCGGCCAGGCTCGACCTTGGCCCGACTTTACGGCTCGACTTGAGCATAGGCCAGGTGCCCGCACGCATTTCGGTCGATTGGCGCGAGCAAGTCGCAGGCGATGCTGCCCCTGCGTCAGGCGTCGCGGCGACCGTTTCGACCCGCTTCTGATCCGAGCGATCCGACGATTCGAGCAAATCTGCAACAGGCAGCGCCCCACGTGCCGCTCCGGCTTTAATCGCGGGGCTGGCTGGGGTAACGGCAGAAGCATGGATGTTTACCTCCCCATCGCGAATCTTTCAGTGAACGGGTTGTTTATCATCCTGTTGGGAGGGCTGACCGGCATTCTCTCGGGCCTGTTCGGCGTCGGCGGCGGGTTCCTGACGACGCCGCTGCTGATCTTCTATGGCATCCCTCCGACCGTGGCTGCGGCGTCCGCTGCAACGCAGGTGACGGGGGCGAGCGTGTCGGGCGTGATCGCCCACGGCAGACGCGGCGGGGTCGATTACCGCATGGGGATGGTGATGGTCGGCGGCGGCGTGGTCGGCGCGTTGATCGGCGCCGTGCTGTTCCGGTTGTTGCAGGCGGTGGGGCAGATCGATGTGGTCATCAATATGCTCTACGTTCTCATGCTCGGGACGATTGGATCGCTGATGCTGCGCGAATCCGTTGAAGCCTTGCGCCCGACAGCGGGCGCTGCTCAGCCGCGCAAGCGTCGGCATCACCCGCTTGTGGCGGGGCTGCCGTTTCGTTGGCGATTCTACCGTTCGGGCCTCTATATTTCACCGCTCGCCCCGCTGATCCTCGGAGTGATTGTCGGAGTGCTGACCATGTTGATGGGTGTGGGCGGCGGCTTCATTCTCGTGCCCGCCATGCTCTACCTGCTCGGAATGAGCGGCAATGTGGTGGTCGGCACATCACTGTACCAGATTCTGTTCGTGACCATGGTAACGACCATGACACACGCTTTGACAACCAAGGCGGTCGATATCGTGCTCGCGGGCTTGTTGTTGCTTGGATCGGTGATGGGCGCGCAGTTCGGGACGCAGATCGCCCTCAAGGCACGGCCTGAGATTCTCCGACTGGTGCTTGCAGCCATCGTGATTGCGGTTGCGATCAGGATGCTATGGGGCCTCGGAATCCAGCCCGACGAGATCTACACGATCAGCCCGTTGTGACGTTGTGGCCGCGCCTCGTCTTTGTTCTGGTCGCCGCAGCGTTCCTGTCCGGCCAGCGAGAGCCCATCCTTGTGCCCGAGGTCAGCCAGTCGAGGGTCGAAGTGCGGCAGGGCTTCACTGGGGCCAACCTGCTGCTTTACGGTGCGATCGTCGATCCGCGTGGGCCGAGTGCAGAGACCGAGTACGACATCGTCGTGGTGCTTAAGGGGCCGACCGAGCCGATCCGCCTGCGGGAGAAAGAACGGATCGTGGGGATCTGGATGAACGCCGGTTCGACCGATTTTCGCTCCGCCCCGTCGTTCTTCGCAGTCGCCTCTTCGCGCCCGGTGGAAGAGATCGTAGATCCGCGCACGGCGGCGATCTATGAACTCGGGACGGAATTCATTCAGCTTTCTCCCAGCGGTTTGATCGAGCCTGAAGAGCAGGCGCGGTTCGCGCGCGGCCTCGTCGACATGCGCCAGCGCCTGGGCCTCTACAAGGAGGATGCCGAAGGTGTGCGGATCAAGGGGCGCGTCCTATACCAAGCGCGGATCGGATTGCCTTCCAACGTGACCACCGGGGCCTACACCGCCGAGACGTTTGCCATTGCCGATGGCCGGGTGCTGGCCAGTGCTACCGCTGAGATCGAAGTGGTCAAAGTGGGGCTCGAAGGGCGGGTGGTCGACGCGGCCGAGCGATCATCTCTGATCTACGGCACAGTTGCGATCCTGCTGTCGCTCGGCATGGGCTGGTTTGCAGGGCGGCTGTTCGCCCGACTGTAGAAGTGTAACAGGGCGAGTGGTTTCGCCCGATCGTTGACGCGATCTTAACTTCGTTCTCGCTATCAGACCCTCGGAAAACTGCGCGGCGGACCTAGTCCTGCCGTGCGAAGGGGACTTACGAGGGACGTCAGACGGCGCATGAGCGATATGGGCAATCAGGATTTCGAACGGTTCACCGGACCGGACAAGCCGGAACGGGCCGTCAATCTCACCGATGAAGCCAAGTCGGGCGAAGATCGCACTGCGGAAAACGCGCGTACGCCGATTGGGGTCGTGCTCGAGATTTCGGGTTCAGGTTCGCAAGTCGCCTTCGACTTGCCGCGCCTCAACGAGTGCATGCAGGACGACGATCCCTCGATCCAGCTCGCCGGACAGGTCGGCAGTCAGATCAAGATCCGCGTCGGTGACGCGTGGCTGCTCGCCAACGTCCGCGATCAGCGCAAGGATCGCCGTACCACCGAAGGCATTATCGCCAATATCGACTTCCTCGGCGAAGGCAGCGAGGAAAAGCTGACCGGCCGCATCCACGGCTTCAAGCGCGGTGTGACGCGCTACCCCGTCCCCGGCGCGATGGTCTATCCCGCGACCACCAAGGACCTCGAACAGATTTACGCCAGCGATGGCCGCGCCAACATCACGATCGGAACGGTGTTTCCGACCAAGGACATTCGCGCCGGCCTCTATGTCGATGCGATGCTCGGCAAGCACTTCGCGCTGCTCGGCTCGACCGGTACCGGTAAATCGACCAGCGCTGCGCTGATCCTCCACCGCATCTGCGAAGCTGCACCGCACGGGCACATCGTGATGGTCGATCCGCACGGCGAGTATTCCGCCGCGTTCCGCCAGACGGGGCAGATTCTCGACGTGTCGAACCTGATGATGCCGTATTGGCTCATGAACTTCGAAGAGCATTGCGAAGTCTTGCTGACGAGCGATGGCAACGAGCGTCAGGTCGATATGGACATCCTGGCCAAGTGCCTCTTGCATGCCCGGTCCAAGAACCGGCTGGCCGAAACGATGGGCAAGATCACCGTCGATTCGCCGATCCCATATCTCCTGTCCGACCTGTCGAATGTCCTTCAGGACGAGATGGGCAAGCTCGACAAGGCCACGTCGTCTGCGCCCTACATGCGGATCAAGCAGAAGCTCGAAGAGCTGAAGACCGACCCGCGCTATCAGTTCATGTTCTCCGGCATGCTGGTCGGCGACACGATGGGCGAGTTCATATCCAAGGTTTTTCGGATGCCGAGCCAGGGCAAGCCGATCTCGATCATCGACGTGTCGGGCGTACCTTCGGATATCACTTCGACCGTGGTTGCGGTGCTCAGCCGCCTCGTATTCGATTTCGCGATCTGGGGCCGCGAGGAAAAGCCGCGCCCTGTCCTGCTGGTGTGTGAGGAGGCCCACCGCTACGTCCCGAACGAGAAGAACTCCGATGGCTCCTCCGTCGGCCGCATTCTCAGCCGGATCGCCAAGGAAGGCCGTAAGTACGGTATTTCGCTCGGCCTGATCACCCAGCGTCCGTCCGACCTTGCCGAGGGCGTGTTGTCGCAGTGCGGTACGATTATCTCTATGCGTCTC
>JAAUYI010108310.1_pt1 | contig 15853 bp, 13 predicted proteins | sample 7278041 | NCBI WGS metagenome assembly JAAUYI01 (sample SAMN14350216, study PRJNA611818) | marine sediment metagenome | isolation source: surface marine sediment (0.6m) | place: French Polynesia: Moorea | collected 2018-08
AAGGTGCGTTCCCCGTCTTTCATCGCTTCAATTTTAATTCCTCTGGTAGTTCCGCAATCTACTTCCCGAACAATTACATCCTGGGAAACGTCTACCAAGCGACGAGTTAAGTAACCAGAGTCGGCAGTACGTAGGGCGGTATCTACCAATCCTTTACGCGCCCCGTAAGAGGAAATAATGTATTCAGTTACGGTTAATCCCTCACGGAAATTAGTCTTAATCGGCAAGTCAATAATTTCCCCTTGAGGATCTGCCATCAAGCCTCGCATTCCTACTAGCTGACGTACTTGAGATAAGTTACCTCGCGCTCCACTAAAAGCCATCATATAAACGGAATTTAGGGGGTCAGTAGAACGGAAATTAGTTACCACCTCGTTTTTCAGGTTTTCTGAAGTACTGTTCCAAGTATCGATAACCTTTTGAAAACGTTCTACTTCAGTAATTTCTCCGCGAGCGTAGCGTTCCTCTGTTTCTTTAATTTCCACCTCCGCTGCTTCTAGCATTTCGGCTTTGATCGGCGGAACTTTAAGATCGTCTACGCTAATCGAAACCCCAGCAACGGTCGCATAGCGAAAGCCCAATTCCTTGAGAGAGTCAGCCATAGTTGCACTATGAGCCGAACCATATTCAGTATATGACAAAGCCATCAATTTCTTGAGACGACCTTTATCAACAATGTGATTATAAAATTTCATAGTTTATTTTTTCCGTTCTTAGCTATTCAAATCTAATCTTTCAGGGTTAAGGCGATCGCTATACTGTTGCTGTCAAAGCGTCTTGCACCGTCTTGTTGTAAATGATGCGACCGATAGTGGTATCGATAAATTGAGCAATTTGCTCTCCTTCAGCAGATCTGCGTACAAATCTTTGGCGATAATATTCAATCGTGCTACCATCAGCCAGTTTTTCAGATTCGATTACTTCCAGATCTGGTTCTTCAGTTACCACTTCATCGTCATAACGCAACCAAACGTGAGCGTGAAGATCTACCTGACCCTGTTCGTAAGCTTTAATCGCATCCTCTAAATTACCAAAACGACGACCTTGACCTTTAGTCGCCTGGGGATCTTCAGCGGTTAAGTAATAACAACCCAAAACCATATCCTGAGATGGGGCAACAATTGGTTTGCCTGTGGCGGGAGACAAAATGTTGTGACAAGCCAACATTAACAATCTAGCTTCCGCTTGCGCTTCTAGAGATAGAGGTACATGAACCGCCATTTGGTCGCCGTCAAAGTCAGCGTTAAACGCTGGACATACCAAAGGATGAAGCTGAATCGCTCTTCCTTCGACTAAAATCGGCTCAAAGGCTTGAATCCCCAAACGGTGTAGTGTGGGAGCGCGGTTGAGCATGACTGGGTGTCCCGCAATTACTTCCTTGAGTACTTCGTAAACGCTAGGATCGCTGCGCTGAATCAGTTTTTTGGCAGCTTTAATATTGTTGACCATGCCACTATTAATCAGGCGATGGATTACAAAGGGTTGAAATAGTTCGATCGCCATTTCTCTAGGCAGTCCACACTGATAGATCTTCAGCTTTGGTCCGACGACAATTACCGAACGACCAGAGTAGTCAACCCTTTTACCAAGTAAGTTTTGACGAAAACGTCCTTGTTTTCCTTCAATAATATCCGAGAGGGATTTGAGGGGACGGTTATTTGCACCTACTACCGTACGACCGCGACGACCGTTATCGATCAAGGCATCTACTGCTTCTTGCAGCATCCGCTTTTCATTACGAACGATGATTTCAGGAGCGAGAATTTCTTGCAGACGGGCCAAACGATTATTACGGTTAATTACTCGGCGATAAAGATCGTTTAAGTCAGAAGTAGCAAAACGACCACCATCCAATTGTACCATGGGGCGCAAATCGGGAGGAATCACGGGAATTGCCGTAACCACCATCCATTCTGGACGAGAACCAGTCGCGACAAAGTTATCGATTACCCTCAGACGCTTGATTAACTTAGCTCTTTTTTGCCCTTTAGCATCGTTAATCTGTTCCCGCAGGTTTTCCGCTTCTTCTTCGAGATTTACCTCTTCTAAAAGCCTTTGAACCGCCTCTGCACCGATACCGACTTCAACTCCAACTAATTCTGAGTCTTCACTGTAAAGCTGATCTTCAATCTCAATCCACTGGTCTTCGGTCAATAGTTGTTTTGCCGATAAATTACCTGCATTACCAGGATCTAAAACAACGTAGGCATTAAAATAGACTACCTGTTCTACGTCCCGTAGAGGCATATCTAAGAGAATACTCAAGTAACTAGGAATACCCTTGAGATACCAAACGTGAGTTACAGGTGCAGCTAGCTTAATATAGCCCATGCGGTGACGACGCACCCTGGATTCTGTCACCTCTACACCGCAACGCTCGCAAACAATACCGCGATGGCGTACTCGCTTGTATTTACCACAGTGACATTCCCAATCTTTAGCTGGGCCAAAAATGCGCTCGCAGAACAAGCCGTCCATTTCTGGTTTTAGGGTACGATAGTTTATGGTTTCAGGCTTGGTGACTTCTCCAACTAACTGTCCGTTAGGTAAAGTTCTTTCTCCCCATTGGCGGATTCGCTCAGGAGAAGCGATACCGATTTTAACGTAATCGAATCTTTGTTCTACTTGGTTTCTCATTATTGACTGAAAATTAGGGATTGGGAATTGGTTATCTGTTGGCGATCGCTCTTGAGGCATGAGGAGGATATTGTTCCCTCCTCATCCTTGATTATTTATCTTTTACAGCTATACTTCTTCAGTAGTTTCTTCTCTTTGCAAGGATTCATAGGTGGGTCGGTTAGGAGTACGGCGGGGAGTGTCTGCCATTAAATCTACTTCTACATCACGGCTACTACCGTCTTCTACTGCTTCGAGTTTGTGTACCGCAATATCTAAGCCTAATGACTGGAGTTCTCGCATCAATACTTTAAAGGATTCTGGCGTACCAGGACGAGGAATTGGTTTTCCTTTAACAATTGAATTGAGAGCTTCGTTACGTCCCTGCATATCATCGGATTTAACCGTTAATAGTTCTTGTAGGGTATAGGCCGCGCCATAAGCTTCCAATGCCCAGACCTCCATTTCTCCAAAACGCTGTCCGCCTTGCTGTGCTTTACCACCCAAAGGCTGTTGTGTAACTAAAGAGTAAGGACCAGTAGAACGAGCATGAATCTTATCATCTACTAGGTGAACTAACTTGAGCATATAGGCTTTACCCACAGTTACAGGGCGATCGAAAGGTTCTCCACTACGTCCGTCAAAGACCTGAATTTTACCTGGATTGTTCTCGTCATATACCCAAGACTTGCCTGGCTTGCGCGAAGATTCCTGGATTTTGCCGTGGACGGTTTCTCTCGATGCTTCTTTCCCATACATTTCATCAAAAGGCATCATCTTGAAGCGCATTGCTAGATTTTCACCAGCCCAACCCAAAAGACACTCAAAGACCTGCCCGACATTCATCCGCGAAGGAACGCCCAGAGGATTGAGGGCGATGTCAATCGGAGTACCGTCGGGGAGATAGGGCATATCTTCAATTGGTAAGATCCGAGAGATAATTCCTTTATTACCGTGACGACCAGCCATTTTATCGCCTACCTGAATCTTGCGTTTTTGAGCGACATAAATCCGCACGACCATATTCGCCCCAGGCGGTAATTCGTCGCCTTGTTCTCTAGTAAAGACACGAACGTCTACGACCCTACCTTTTTCACCATTGGGAACTCGTAGCGAGTTATCTCTTACATCTCTGGCTTTCTCACCAAAGATCGCTCTGAGTAGCTTTTCTTCAGGGGGCTGATCTGATTCTCCTTTGGGAGTTACTTTCCCTACTAGAATTTCTCCCGCTTCTACCCAAGCACCAATATGAATAATCCCTCTTTCGTCTAGGTTGCGCAGGGCATCTTCCCCGACGTTGGGAATCTCTCTGGTGATTTCTTCGGGCCCTAACTTGGTTTGTCTGGCTTCAATTTCAAATTTTTCGACGTGGATACTAGTGTAAACATCGTCATAAACCAAACGCTCGCTAATTAAGATTGCGTCTTCGTAGTTGTAACCTTCCCAGGGCATATATGCCACCAGAACGTTTTGTCCCAGGGCTAGTTCCCCTCCTTCGGTAGACGAACCATCTGCCAATACCTGACCTGGGACTACATCTTCTCCTGCATAGACTAGAGGACGTTGGTTGAGGCAGGTATCTTGGTTGGAACGCTGATACTTTTGCAGTTTATAGGTAATTTCCTCTCCAGGTTCGGGAGCATACAAGCCATTGTTCCCCTCTTCAACTCTGACTCTAACTTCCTTGGCATCGACATAGGTAACGATACCATGAGTACGAGAAACTACAACCATACCCGAATCCCTTGCAGCCTGAGCTTCGAGTCCCGTCCCTACTAAGGGGCGTTCGGGACGCAATAAAGGTACGGCCTGACGTTGCATATTAGAACCCATCAGGGCGCGGTTAGCATCGTCGTGTTCTAAGAAAGGAATCAAACTAGTCGCTACAGAAACAATCTGTACGGGAGAAATCGCTACATAATCTACCTCATCGGGATTACAGGTAGAAAATTCCTGACGATAACGAATAGCAATGGTTTCACCCAAAATGTAACCATCATCATCGGTAGCCACATCTCCTGGTGCGACTCTCATATCGTCTTCTTCATCAGCCGTGAGATATACGGGATCTTCATCTTTTAAAACCCGACCACGATCGACACGATAATAGGGTGTAGCAATAAAGCCGTAAGGATTGACACGGGCATAGGTAGCCAGCGAACCAATTAAACCAGCATTAGGACCCTCAGGAGTTTCTACAGGACAGATCCGACCATATTGAGTGGGGTGAATATCTCGCACTGCAAAGCCCGCTCTTTCTCTGGTCAAACCACCAGGGCCAAGGGCAGAAAGACGACGTTTATGAGTTAACTCTGCTAAAGGGTTGGTTTGATCCATAAACTGCGATAGCTGAGAAGAACCAAAAAATTCTTTGATCGCTGCTACCAAGGGTTTGGGGTTGACAAGTGCTGCTGGAGTTAAACTATTGGCTTCACTAACGGTCATCCGTTCGCGAATAATTCTTTCTAAACGGTTAAGACCTACTCTGACTTGGTTTTGTAGTAGTTCCCCAACCGAGCGTACTCGACGATTTCCTAAGTGATCGATATCATCGGTGCTACCACCATCAAATTCTAGGTTTATCAAGTAGGCTACTGCTGCTAAGATATCGGTGGTAGTCAGGATTCTAGTAGTGTCGGGAACGGTAAGACGTAGTTTCTTATTGAGTTTATAACGACCGACTCGTCCTAGATCGTAGCGTTTGGAATCAAAGAAACGAGATTCTAACAGTTGCTGTCCACCGCTAACAGTAGGGGGTTCGCCAGGACGTAATTTACGATATAATTCCAGTAACGCTTCTTCTTCACTGGGATTGCCTTCTTTATCGAGGGTTTTTTGATAGAAGTCAGGATGGCGAATTCCATCCATAATCTCGTTATCGCTCAAACCGATCGCCTTGAGCAATACTTGAGCTGAAAGCTTGCGAGTCTTATCAATTCTGACCCAAACTAAGCCATTTTTATCGGTTTCAAATTTTAACCAAGCTCCACGATTGGGAATTAACGAAGCAGAATAGGTACGGCGACCATTTTTATCGGTTTCTGCTTTGTAATATACCCCAGGGGAACGCACGATCTGATTGACAATGACCCTTTCTGCACCGTTAATAATAAAAGTACCGCGATCGGTCATCAGAGGAAGATCGCCTACGAATACTTCCATCTCCTTAATCTCACCGCTTTCTTTATCAATCAAACGGGTAGGAACGTATACCTGGACGTTATAAGTACTGTCACGGCGTTTTGCCTCTTCCATCGAGTACTTAGGTTCTTTTAACCGATAATTCTCGCCCATAAAATGTAGCTCGAATTTACCCGTATAGTCGGTGATTGGTGAAAAACTATTGAGTTCTTCGATTAACCCCTCTTCGAGAAACCAACGAAAGCTAGAGCGTTGAATTTCGATTAAGTCTGGTAGCAAGTTGTATTTCAGATTAGTCATGAAGATTCTGATTGTTACTATTTTTTAGTTCGGCTTCTACGGAAAAAATTAAGAACCTAAATTTTAAAAGCGTTAATTTTAGGGTGCGATTAGTTTTTTAACTGAATATTAAACAAGCGACAGGCATTAGCAGTGGTTTGCTGGGCAATAGTTTCCAAGTCAGTTTGACGTAATTGAGCTACCTTTTTAGCTACATGAAGTACATAAGAGGGTTCATTGGTTTTGCCTCTTCGAGGAACGGGTGCTAAAAATGGACAGTCGGTTTCAACCAGGAGACGATCTCTAGGAACGATTTTGGCAGCTGCTTGAACTTGTTTGGCATTTTTGAAAGTTACAATACCGCTATAACTAATATAAAAACCCAAGTCTAAGAACCATCGTGTCTCTTCCTCATTACCTCCCCAACAGTGCATAACACCTCGAACTTGCCCTTCATTCGACCAAAAGTCTACTAGCACCTCTCTCAACCTAGCTGCTGCCTCTCGACAATGAATAATTACGGGCTTATCCAATTCTTTAGCTATTCTCAATTGTGCTTGCAAAGCTAAAATTTGTCGGTCGTCATTATCTGCCTTATAAAAGTCTAACCCTGTTTCCCCGATCGCCACCACCCGCCGATCCGAACCCGCTAAATTTCTAATTTGTTCGGCAGTATTATCTTGCCACTTGTCTACATCCAAAGGATGCAACCCAACTGCAAACGACAATTCAGGGAAACGATCCGCTAAGGACTGTATTCCCTGAAATTCTTCTGGTTCCACACAAGAATGCACTAAGTGAACCACACCGGCATCTTGCCAACGCTGCCGCAACGAACTTAAATTCCCTTGAAAAACATCAAAGTTGATGTGAACATGGGTATCTACTAACCGCATTTACTTGGTGTATTGCCTATTATTTAAAGTATGCTCTTTTTATAGAATTAGCTAGTAACCTAAAACCGCTCAGTACAACCAAAGCAATTTTTAGTTTAAGAAGCCGTCGCCTTTTTTAAAACTCTAGCGATTCGAGCTTTTTTTCTAGCCCCATTGTTTCTGTGAATTACTTTACGTTTAACCGCTTTGTCGATTTTACTGTAAGCTGCTGACATAGATTGTTGGACAACTTCCATGTTTTCGGGGGTTGGTTCGGCTGTATATGCTTCAACCGCACCAAAATAGTTTTTGGTTAAAGTTCTAAGCGCAGATTTGTAAGCCTTGTTACGCAAACGGTTGCGCTCTGCTGTTCTGATACGTTTGATCGCCGATTTAGAATTAGCCACAGTTGTTTAAACAGAAATTTGCCTTGTAATTAATTTTGGAAATACATATAGAACTGGATTTTACAGCTTAACAATTATTAGATAATTATGTCAAGTAAACCAATTAATATTTGCAGAGAGACGCTCGATGGCGTAAGAAAGGAAAAAAGCGAGTTACCAGAGATTCACGTTAAGCTAAAGAAGATGGTGAGTAAATTACTGTAAAGATTTTTATAATAGGTAATGAAGTAAAAGCTCGCTACGCTTATTAAAGGATCAAAATGGATATGGGGATCTCGATGCTGCGAATAATCGATCGGCAAACTGAGGCAGAAGCAGAATTAAGACGTATTGGCGATCGCAATAATGGTGAGGATATTCAGCCCAAAGAAGCAATCGTTAGAGAAATCATTAATGATGTCAGGCAAAGGGGCGATCGCGCTTTGTTAGAATACACTGAGAAATTCGATCGGCAAGTATATACAGCCGACCAGTTAAAAGTAACTGGCTCAGAATTAGACGCTGCCTACCAACAAATATCTAAGGATCTTTTAAGTGCGATTCAGATTGCTTGTCAAAAAATAGAAGCTTTTCACCGCCTGCGAGTTCCCAAATCCTGGGTTCAATTTGAAGAACACGAGGTCGTACTAGGCAAACGCTACAACCCTGTCGATCGCGCAGGGTTATATATACCTGGGGGTAGAGCCTCTTATCCCAGCACGGTGTTAATGAATGCGATTCCCGCTAAAGTAGCACGAGTTCCCCATATTGTAATGGTTACGCCTCCTAGTCAAGACGGTAAAATCAATCCAGCGGTATTGGTAGCAGCCCAAGAAGCGGGAATTGATGAAATCTATCGTGTAGGAGGAGCGCAAGCAGTAGGAGCCTTAGCCTACGGTACTGAAACCATACCCAAAGTCGATGTAATTACAGGCCCTGGAAATATTTACGTCACCCTGGCAAAAAAAATGGTTTACGGTACGGTCGGAATTGATTCTTTAGCAGGCCCATCTGAAGTTTTGATTATTGCCGACGAGCAAGCCAACCCCGTTTACGTAGCTGCCGATCTCTTAGCCCAAGCCGAACACGATCCGATGGCCGCAGCGATCCTAATTACCACAGATGCTAGTTTGGCCAAGCAAGTACAACAGGAAGTTACCAGACAGCTTGCCAATCATCCCCGCAAGGTTTTAACTGAAAAAGCGATCGCTCACTACGGTTTAATTGTAGTAGTTGAATCTTTGGAAACAGCAGCAGAACTTTCTAATTTATTCGCGCCCGAACATTTAGAGCTAGAGATCGTCGATCCCTGGAGCATAATCGAGCAAATACGCCACGCAGGAGCAATCTTTATCGGTAACTCGACCCCAGAGGCTACAGGAGATTATTTAGCAGGGCCAAATCATACTTTACCGACTTCTGGGGCAGCCCGCTATGCTTCGGCTTTGGGAGTAGAAACCTTTATGAAGCACTCTAGTCTAATTCAGTATTCTTCCACCGCTCTGAAAAAGATGTCTAGCACGATCCAAATTTTGGCTCAAGCAGAAGGTCTACCTTCCCATGCTGACTCGGTGAAATTTAGAACGGAATAGTTAGTCGATCGCGCTTTATTGCTCAAAGTAAGGACAGAAGATGAAAATATCGAGCTGTTGTCATCATTAGTTTCAACTTCAAAAAAGCTCAGCATATAGAACCATCTAAAAAGCGCGTCTAAAGACGCGCTTTGTAACCTTGTTATCGGATCTACGCGGTTTCAACCCGTAGAGAACTCAAAGATGAATTTCAGGCTGACACTATCATTGAGATAGAAGCTAAAGGTATTTCTCGTCGATTTTCTTCCAGTTGAGGGCTAGCATGACCAATTTTCGCTATGCCAGAAATGGTTGATAAGGTAACTAAAGATGCAGTCGCGCCAAAAGATAATAACGAATTTCATAATTTTTTCTCGAACCTACAATTTTTCGTCTAATTCATGAGGAGCTTACAGACTTCGATACTTCAGTAAAGTTTTCACTGTCTTAAAACGATAAGTTATAGGCTAGGCGATCGCTTTAATTACTCTTGGTTACTTTCAGGTAACTATCAATAATTCTTACAGCTTGATTAACTCCATCTTCCTGTTCTGAGCTTTTCTCCTAATTCTGAAGCTTTAGCAACAACTTGTGGTTCTAAGACTGATGCGATCGCGCCAGCTAATCTTTCGGCAGTTAATTCTGTTTTAAAGATTGGCTTTGAACCAACTCCAAGCTCGTAAACCCTTATACCCCAGGCAGGTTGATCGGCAGCATGGGGAATAATGATGGTAGGCTTGCCAGCAGATAGTCCTGCTGCGGTAGTCCCCGCTCCTCCATGATGAATAACAGCAGTCATTTTGGGGAAAAGCCAAGTATGGGGTGCTTTATCGATTAAAAAAACGTTTTTTGGTAAAGTTTGATTTAAATCGAGACTATTCCATCCCATCGCGATGACGGCACGCTGATTTGAGAGTTCCAAAGCTTTTAAAATAATTTCAATAGTTTCCTGAAATTTTTTTACATCTTTAATACTGCCAAAACCTACATAAAGAGGTGGTTTTCCCGATTCAATAAAGTTCAACTGTATTGTTTATACTCGTCTCTCAACTGGTAATGAATGGCATTTTCAAGACTTGTCAGGTTCGGCAATAATTGTCAAAGTGCGGGGAAATTTTCAAGCTGATAATTCAGTAGCCATTCGCCAAGCAGTGTTAACAGGTTTAGGAATTGCTGTTGCACCGATATCGATTTTCTGCGTGACGAGTTTAAGCTCGATCCTTGGGTGTCAGATTTTGGTCAATGAGAGAGAATTTTCTGTAAAAACTTAAGCGCGATCGCATAGGTGGGTTTGACTCCAGTTTGTCCCAAACTCCCAGAAGCTAGGGTGCTGCCAGTCATCAAGGGATTATCCGAAGCATAGTAAACATAACGCAAGATGACATCTTCGTGGATACTCTTGCGAATTCTCGCTGCTGCCTGAATTGCTTTTTGTAAATGCGCTCCTTCCATTTCCAAACCAACCACATTCCAAGAAGAACTTCTAAAATAATCCAAAACATCAGCATTTTGCAGTGAAGTTCCCAATACCGTCAGTAAAGCTCCTTGATGCACGGGAATTCCCGACTCCTGAAAATCTTCTTGGCTCATTTCATTCTCAAAGGGATAATTATCTGCCGTCCCTTCAAAAATATGCGCGGTAGGCAACATCAAATCTCCCTTATTCCCGACCAAAGTTCCCGCCTTACCCATGACCGAAATCGAATAGAGATTGAGTTTTTTACTTTTTCCTTGAGTTTTATAAGGCTTGAGTAGTTCGTCAAAAAGCTCGAAAGCTTGCTCGCCAAAAGCATAATCCATTACTAAAATAACTGGTCGCTGTTGCTCAACCAGTTCACGGTTGAGATTCAATTCAGGGGAGAGCGAATCAAAAGGCAACATCGAGGTATCAAAAATTTGGACGTGAATATTAGTTCCCGCTCGATCTTCGAGATAATACATTCCATGCTTTTGAGCAAATTCAAATACGTCTTGGTTGAGATGGGCATTTTCTGGCAAACTCAGTAGACGAGCGATCGCTTCGATCGACTTTTCTTCTGCCATGGTCTGTTTTAATGCGGAAAAGGCATAGAGACAATTTAAAATACTGTGGAGATTGGCACTGATAATATGGAGGGGACGCTGCCACAAATTTTGCGACCAAAGAAACTCTTTGACCTCATTTGCCCATTTTTCCCCGTGAATGTGATGACCGATCCGCTCTCTGAGTGCCGAACTAAAATTGACTTGACGATCGCGATCGCACTGCATCTCTTCAATTGCTACTCTTCCCAACCAGTAAACTATTTGAAATAAACCGTTATTATAGGGTTTTCCTTGACGAAACCGATGTTCGGCTTCCAAAGTTTCTTCAAAAGTGCGTCCCAATATAGTACTGGCATAGGAAATAGCCTGTTCTCTCAGTTCAACTTCTCCAGAGGAGGAAATAGAATCTGCTGTAGTTGTTTGTTCCAGAACGATTTTTTCTAACTTTAACCATTCCTGTCTGGGTTGACCATCATCCAAAGCATGCGCTCTAATTTTGTCAGCTTCGATATACATAAAGGTCAGGTGAGTCAGAATATCATAAATTTCGCTACGTCCTCTCGTAACTTCGATGAGCATGGTTTCTTCATCGATACGATAGCAATTGCGACGACGCTTTGCGGGAACTATTTTTTCAAATCCCGAATTGCCGTAGCCTTCGGCCGCAATCAATTGGATAAAACGACACCTTTCAATCCCCCTTGGTAAACGAGCCATAATATAAGCTAGTCCGTTCAGTTCGACTTTTTCCGCATCGCTCATCGAACCATAAATTTCAGGCTGCAATGTCAGCAAAGCTTCACTCAAAGCCGAACCCGAAAGTCCGCCTGGTTTGTAATGACCCCGAACAAAAAGATGGCGCATAATTACATAAATACGCTCGATCGCTGCTCTAGATTCTTGAGCGCGAGAACGGGGTGGAACTGATATACTCATTCGTCTTGGTAAAATTAGAATTGATTCAACAAAAATGGCGAGGATTCTCTGCTTCTGCCGATCGGCGAAGCATGAGACGTGACGTATAAACTGCCGAGGAGACCTCGGCAGACAGCCACTTAGGAATTACGCCCCTGGGTTTAGACCCCATTTATAGAGTATCCAAAACATCAAATAATCCATTCGACCAAAACTTTTTAGCTTACAACCGTACATCATAATTACACCATCCTCTAATGATGGGATTTAGCGTATTAATTAATCCGCTTTGGGATTTCCCCTGATGTTTATTAATTATTTTAAAATGACTATACAATTGCGATCTCTGTATAAAAAAAAGAAGATACTCAAATAGAATATCTCCTCTTGCAACAAAGCTTTTATCTAGACGGGTTTATCTCCCCTGATGCTGAAAACAAATAGCCAATAGCTAACTACTTCGTGGTTTAATTACTTAACAGCAACTTTCGCGCCAGCTTCTTCTAATTTCTTCTTAGTTTCTTCAGCATCCTCTTTAGGAACACCTTCTTTGATCGCTTTGGGTGTAGATTCCACCATTTCTTTGGCTTCTTTTAGACCTAAACCAGTGATGGAACGAACCACTTTAAGGATAGCGATTTTCTTATCTTTGGGTACTTCTTCGAGAACTACGTCAAATTCAGTTTTCTCTTCCTCGGCTTCAGCAGGACCACCAACACCAGGTGCGGCCATAACTACTCCAGCAGAAGCAGCAGCACTGACACCAAAAGTTTCTTCAATTTGTTTTACTAGTTCAGAAGCCTCCAAAAGACTTAGAGATTTCAACTTTTCGAGAATTTCATCAGTTGCAGCAGACATATTACTTTAACTCCGTGATTGATAATTAATTTGTTGTCTTGTCTTGATAGTTTGAGAGAAGAATTTATGATTCTTGCTCTGAAACAGCTTTGATACCTCTTGCCAGTCCACTGGGAATTTCTTTAACACCCACAGCGATTTTGGTAGCCAGAGCGTTAATCGAACCAGCAATCTTAGCATATAGCTCTTCTTTGGTAGGCAAGTCACCCAATGCTTCGACTTGCTCTTTAGTCAGGGCTTTACCTTCTAAGACACCACCGCGTAATTCGGTTTTTTTAGTGTCTTTTTGGAATCCTTTATAAGCTTTTACGGCCGCGCCAATTTCTTCTCCCGTAAAGAGAAACGCAGTAGCATCGCTGAGGAATTCCTGCATTGGTTGCCAATTTTCATCATCCTTGACGGCAATATTCATCAAGGTGTTTTTGGTAACTTTACAAGTTGCACCGCTAGGGCGAAGACGATTGCGCAGCTCGGTAATTTCTGCCACCGACAACCCCTCATACTTAATTACAAAAGCTAGTTGCGCTTCGCTCAAACTATTTTTGAGATCGGCGACTATCTCTTTTTTGTTGGCGAGGGTTCTCCCCATTCCGTATCACCTCCTTATACTATCGCGATCTTTTAATGCTATTGGTTGAACACGGGAATATCATCGACTCTTAAATTAAGAACAATTTTTCCCTTTATAAACGGCAAAACCCCTAGCTACTTGCCAGAGGTTGCGATCGCCTTTATTACCATTTCTTCTGAAAAGAAATCAGAGCATAAAACCTATCGACATTTACCTCGGCAGGATATTAAGCAGATAACTGCGCCCACTGTCTTTGGTGCTTGTCTTTTTAATATTTACTTGTAGTGTTTTGCCGAAATTTTTTAGGCTGCTGTCAAGCTTAAATCTTGCAGGGCATTGACATCAACTTGAATCGATGGGCCCATAGAAGCAGATACATATAGAGAACGCCAGTAACGACCCTTCGCGCCACTAGGACGGTTGCGATCGACGGTTTCCTGTACGGCCTTGAGATTTGCCAGCAAATCTTCCGCAGCAAAAGATGCCTTACCAAACATAACATGAACGATGCCAGTTTTGTCAGCCCTAAATTCTAATTTACCAGCTTTGAATGCTTGTACGGCTGGCTCTAGGTCGGCGGTAACGGTTCCCCCTTTAGGAGATGGCATCAAGCCTTTTGGCCCTAAAACTCGACCCAATCTAGCTACTTTGGGCATCATGTCGGGAGTTGCAATCAAGATATCAAAATCCATCATGCCTTTGGCAATCTCGTCAATGAGTTCTTCCGAACCATATATTTCTGCTCCCGCTTCTTCTGCTTCTTTTACCTTTTCACCGCGAGCAATTACCGCTACTCTAACGGTTTGTCCCGTTCCTTTGGGAAGACTGACGGTAGTTCTTAGCTGCTGGTCGGTATATTTGGGATCGATACCTAACTTAATATGTACTTCAGCGGTTTCGTCAAATTTTGCTGTTGCTGTCTCTTTGAGTAACTGTAACGCTTCGAGAGGTTCGTAGGCTCGATCTTGGTCTACTTTTTCGAGTAACTCGCGCATTCTGCGAGATATTTTCTTAACCATATTATTCTCCTTGGGTAAATGGCGAAGCGTTTTGCTTCTCCCCATTGCAATTAGTAAATAATAAATTTTGAACGGTAAAAAATACCTTAGTCGGCAACTGCCACTCCCATACTTTTAGCCGTACCAGCAATAATTTTCATCGCTGCATCAATGTCATTGGCATTAAGGTCGGGTAATTTAGTCTGAGCAATTTCTCTCAACTGGTCTTTGGTAATCGTACCGACTTTTTGTTTGTTAGGTTCACCTGCCCCTTTATCGATTCCGATTGCCTTTTTGATTAAGACGGCAGCAGGAGGAGTTTTGAGAATAAAAGTAAAACTTCTATCTTCAAATACAGAAATTTCAACAGGAATAACCAATCCTGCTTTATCGGCTGTTTTGGCATTGTATTCTTTACAAAATGCCATAATGTTTACACCATGTTGACCCAATGCAGGGCCAACAGGGGGTGCGGGGTTAGCTTTACCCGCAGGTAAAGCTAATTTAATTAAGGCTACAACTTTTCTAGGCATCTTTTAGTTTTGTTTTTCGACTTGATTAAACTCCAACTCTACTGGAGTATCTCGCCCAAAAATAGACAATAAGGCTTTGAGCTTGCTTCTTTCTGGGCTAACTTCAATTACTTCTCCTTCAAACTCCTTAAATGGACCTGAAAGGACGGCAATTTTATCTCCAATCTCCATGTCAACTTTAATGACAGGTTCTTGTTCTTCAGATTGCTTGAAGATGCGTTCTACTTCAGCACGAGACAGCGGAAGAGGCTTGACATGACCCCTTCCCCTACCATAACGACGCTTTTGCTCTGCACCCACAAAGTTAATCACATTAGGGGTATTTTTGACTACCTGCCAAGCATCGTCATCCATCGACATTTTGACGAGGACATAACCAGGAAAGACTTTTTCGTCACTAGTGTAACGCGAACCGTCTTTACGAATTTTAACACTTGGAGTTTGCGGAATTTGAACCTGCATAATGCGATCGCCTATTTCTAGGGTTTGAATGCGCATATCCAGATCGGTTTTTACGCGCTTTTCGCATCCCGAAGCAACTTGTACCGCATACCAACGAGGAGGGCTTTTGGTTTTGACCTGAACTTTTTCCTCTGGTTGCTCTGGTTGCTCTGGTTGTTCTGGTTGCTGATTGTTCTCTTCTGGCATATCTACGGCATTAGTCATAATTAGAATACCTTTCCTGCTCCCCAAGCAAAGACATTATCAATTAGATAGATGATAGTAGATACTAAAATCACCATGAGAATTACTGCTGCCGACTCACTGATCAGCTGTTGTCGGGAGGGCCAGACGACTTTGCCCAATTCTTCTTTGGTTTGAACTATAAATTCCGCAGCACCATTATTATTTGCTGCTTCTTTGGTTGCGGGTTGTTCTTTTTTTACTAGATCTTTTTTAGCCAAAACTGTTGCCTCGCGAAACTGTTCGCCGATATATATTATATGTTGCTGTTGTTTAAAAATATTAGCTATAAGCCAGAGCAATCAAACTGCGATCGCACTTTACTGCTTAAAAACCTCAAAGGTCTGTTAAAGAAACAAGAGATTTGCTGATAACTATATATTAAGCTTAACTAATTACTG
>JAAUYI010238126.1_pt1 | contig 15845 bp, 14 predicted proteins | sample 7278041 | NCBI WGS metagenome assembly JAAUYI01 (sample SAMN14350216, study PRJNA611818) | marine sediment metagenome | isolation source: surface marine sediment (0.6m) | place: French Polynesia: Moorea | collected 2018-08
AGTAGATCGGCTAAAGACATACAAAAGGGGTATCATTAAGCATGATGATTTACCACCATCATAGACGATCGCATCGTTCAAATTAGACCCCAAGATGACAATACTGAAATCCTTATTGCTCTTGAGAGCGAATAAAAGTAGTAAAAGCTTTAATAAGCTCTGGGTTACGCCAACCTTTTTTAGTCTCTTCCATAATAATTTTTAATGCTTCTGCGGGGCTATAGGCTTTTTTGTGAGGGCGATCGCTAGTTAAAGCATCGTAAATATCAATTACTTGAAAGATCTGGGCTAAATAAGGAATATCCGTACCAGATAAACCATCGGGATAGCCCGTACCATCCCAACGTTCGTGGTGATTGCGAATAATCGGTAATACTCCACTGCGGTTACGCAAGGGCTGACAAATCTCTTCGCCAATTAAGACGTGCTGTCTAATTAATTCTTTTTCTTCCTCTGTCAGTTCTCCTTTTTTGAGCATGACTGCATCGGGAATGGCGATCGTGCCAATATCATGTAGATGAGCAGCGAAGCTAAGATCGTCAATTTCTTCTGGAGTCAGACCAAGATACTCGCCAAAATTCTTAACTAACGAGGCGACGCGAACACTACCGCCCCTACTAACAGAACGACTATCTACTGCTTTGGCGATCGTAAATAAAACTTGTTCGGTTTGATCTAAGCCATCATTGAGACGTTTTTGATTGATTAAGGATTTGACCCTAGTAGATAACTCAATTCGATTTAGGGGTTTGAGCAGAATATCGTCTCCACCAGCTTCCATAACTTTGATGCGATGTTCCCGACTATCTGTAAGGGTAGTTAGGACAACAGGGATATTAGCTGTACGGTAATCTGCTTTTAGTTGACGACAAAAAGCAAAGCTATCGACTTCTCGCATCATCACGTCGAGGAGAATGAGGTCTGGCTGCTTACTTATGCTGTCGAGAATTGCCGACTCGTTATCCGCTTCTAATACTTCGTAACCGTCTAAAGACAAGAGATCGGCTGCGGTCATGCGACTCAGCGGATTTTCATCAACAATCAAAATTTTAGCGGTTTTAAGATTGGAACGATTACCCACCTTAGAACTCCTAATAGTCGCTAAAGGAAACTCGCCAACTTCTTTCATTATGTTATTTCGCTATTGAAGATTTTTAATAAAATAGCCAACGAACTACGATATCAAACTTTTAAGCTCTCGATGTAATAGTAGTGCTTATCTTAGATATATTAGCTGTTGATCCCAGGGTAGCTTGGATTTTTGAATTAAATGACAAAATTGAGATAAAGTTTTTTAAATTGCCATTTATATTATTATGAATGTTAATTTTTTATTTGAGATCGGGCATAATACGGAGTTTGTGCTGTAAATTTAGCCTTCTATTTAGAGAGATAAAATCTACTTAAATAAAATTACGGTAACTCATAAGCTATATATTTGACCGCAGCCAACGCTTGCGCCACTGAGAAGTAGATTCTAAATTACTTTGTTGTTGCTCTTGATGGCGTATTTGAACGATCTCTTCTGGTAAAGAACGCAAATTGCGATCGCGATAGGGAATTGCAGCACGGGTTTTTAAATGTTCTCGTTCTTTTTGAGGCAGCGGAGGTAAATTTTTATACTCAAAGCTGGCTAATGTTCCAGGAGATTTACGACCGACACCGGTTATGGAACTAATCTTTAAATTATTTGCTAAGAATGCAGTACGTACCGCAGCCGAACAGGAATAGGTTGCCAACCTACCCTGGGGAGCAAGACACCGAGCCACTAAACTGATAAATTCTACCGTCCACAATTGAGGACACTTGGGTGGAGAAAAAGGATCGAGAAAGATGGCATCCGCTTGCCAGGCTTTGGCGACTAGAGACTGAATTGTTTGTCTGGCATCACCTAAGAGTAATTTTGCTGTCAACAATTTTTCTCTAACTAAAGATAGATTTGCCAATTTAGCTAGTAATTGAGGAACGGGCGATCGCCATCGCGCCAAAAGATCGTACTCGACAGCCTGACGGGGGACATCCGCCGAGATCTCTAGAGCAATTAACTCGACTCTGCATTCAGGATTAACCGACCAAATCGCTTCTAGGGCAGCAGCACTGTTGTAACCCAGACCATAACAAATATCCAATAAACGAATGGTAGATTGTTTGGCTGCCATTCGTTTAATCAGACAGGGTTCGATATATCTGACTTCTGCTTCTTGTTTCGCCCCAAAGGAAGAATGAAACGTCTCTTGAAACTCTTGTGAGTAAAAAGTATACGAACCATCCCCTGTCGGCTGGGGAGTAAAAAGGCGATCGCCATCCATACAATTTTGGTTGCTGATAACTGACAATTGTTTGCTAGATTCAGGCAAAAGCAGCAATAGAAACTTTGGCAGCAATTTGTTCGGCGATCGCCACCAGGGCTTTAGCCGATGCTGAATCGGGTTCGGCAACTACGATCGGAATTCCCTTGTCTCCTCCTTCTCTCAAGGCAATTTCTAGAGGCACACAACCTAGTAAGGGAATTTTTAATTCTGTAGCAGTTCTTTCGCCACCACCCGAACCAAATAAATCATAGCTCTTATCGGGTAGGTCGGGAGGAATAAAATAGCTCATATTCTCAACAATTCCCAAGACATTTACCCCCAACTGCTGAAACATCCTCAAACCACGACGAGCATCAATCAGAGACACAGTTTGAGGAGTAGTCACAATTACTGCCCCTGCCATCGGTACTGCTTGAGCCATGGTTAATTGAGCATCCCCCGTACCTGGAGGCATATCTACAATCAAATAGTCAAGCTCGCCCCACTCCACCTGATAAAGAAACTGACGGATAATACCATTAAGCATCGGGCCACGCCAAATTACAGGCTGATCGGGATCGATCAGAAACGCCATCGACACCAACTTAACGCCATAATTAAACGCTGGTTCTAGAATTTCGCCATTGCTACCCTCCTTGACGGGAATTTTGGCATCGGATAAGCCAAACATATTGGGAGCATTAGGCCCATAGATATCGGCATCCAACAAGCCCACTTTAGCACCCTTAGCTGCTAGAGCCACAGCCACATTCACCGCCACGGAGCTTTTCCCCACGCCTCCCTTTCCGCTAGAAATAGCCAGAATATTTTTAATCCCTGGAACCGAAGCGCGATCGGGGAGAGACTTTTGTTGGGGTGTTTCGGCAGTTACTTCTACTTCTACGGTTTCTACACCAGGAAGTTTTTTGACCGCAGTTTGACAATCTTCGACAATAAATTCTCTCAAGGGACAAGCAGGAGTAGTCAAAACCAAAGTAAAACTGACTTTACTCCCGTCTACAGCTACATTGCGAATCATATTCAACTCGACAAGACTTTTCTGTAATTCTGGATCTTGTACTGGACGCAGAACCTCTAAAACCGATTTAGTATCCAACATTTTATTATTTCTCCTTGCAAAGGGCGATCGCATTATTAGGGCATCGCATTATTATTAGGACAATTATTTTGATTTCCAACAAAGTATTATTACTTACTCTAATTGATTAATTATCGACGCAAACTGCTTACCAAAACAATAATTAACCTTTGCTCTTGTCCCAGGAAGGTAAAAGGCAGAGGAGATGGGGGAGATAGGGAAGATGGGGAAGATGGGGGACTCATCTCCTCCGTCTTCCCCAAGTTATCAGAGCTAGCGGTTAGTAGACCTAGCTTGAAAATAGAAGCTAGAACTACGTAAATTCATAGATTATTCTATTTTCATCCCTGGGTTGTGAGCGGCACGCTCATGGCATCTCTTACATGAATAGCAAATTAATCTTTATTACCCATTACCTATTACCCATTACCTATTACCTCTCGGTAAATAGTTAAATAATGATTTGTGCAAGAAGTCTAGTAATTAGTTGTTACTTCTCTATTTTGATATGATAAGAAAAGTAAAAATTTGTTAAAAAAATTAGGAACCGAAGATTTACATGAACTTCAAAGCTCTACTCGTTGGTATTTTCTGCCTTTTCTTATTTGCGATCGCTCCAGAAGCATTAGCACAAGATTTAGTTTCTCATGCTCCCGATGAGGCTCAAGCCTATATTCTCCAACCTGCTGATGGTGCAACTTTACCCGAAACATTTACAGTCAAGTTTGGCTTGTCGGGAATGGATCTTGCACCTGCTGGAGTCGAGCAAGAAAATACTGGACATCATCATCTGTTAATCGATCGACCAGAATTCGATCTGACTGCATCATTACCTTCTACAGAGCAAATTCGTCATTTCGGAAAAGCACAAACTGAAACCGAACTTACTTTACCTCCAGGAGAACACACCTTACAACTAATTTTGGGTAATTATGCTCATGTTCCCCACGATAACCCCGTAATTTCTGAGCCAATTAAAGTAACAGTAGAATAAAACATTGGTAATTTCGAGTATGAAGTTGATGATTAAGAATGTTTGTAGCCATTAGCTATTAGTTTTCAAATTCGATCCTCATACTCCGATCGACCGACTTGTAAATTGCTGTCAAAGCTTCGGCTGCATCAAATAAAAGATAAATGTTAAAAGCCTTCAATTTAATCCTGTTGTCCACTCTTTTGTCTGCACCAGTGGTTGCTCACAATGTCGAAATTTCTGATGAAGTGGCAGCTACATTTCATATTACACCGAATCATAATCCACAGGTAGGTAAAAAAACTCAGGCTTGGTTTGCCTTGACTCGTCGCGGTGGTCAAACTATTCCTTTGTCTGAATGTAATTGTACCTTGAATGTTTATGCTATCCCTCGTCTTGACGATGCGGAGCCAATTTTGCAACCTCAATTGTCGCCAATTAATGTAGAGAAATATCAAGAAATACCAGGAGCAGAAATAACTTTTCCTAGTGCGGGAGCTTATGAATTAGAGTTAGTCGGTACGGCTAAAGATAATAGCTCTTTTGCACCCTTTGAGTTATCTTATACAGTTAATGTAAGACCTTAATTCTCCTATTTCAATTACCAAAATTATTCGGCTAAGTGATATTAGTAAGTTGTTAGATCTGCGAATGACTGAGGACTACTATCGCCTTCCAGAGTAAAGATAAAAATTTTGTTGACAAGTTTGTCAATAGTAAAACAGCTAATAGTTGATAAATTTCCTGGAATATTTCTACAGTAGTTAGTGGTAGTAGTCTCTTTTTCATTTGTACGCAGGGGATATAAGTTGAATAGAGAGGTAAAAAAGTTTTAGTAATAGTTTGATAACCGTTGGCGCGATAAAAACCGTAACCATTTAGAGAAGAATAAACCCAAAGAATCGGTACTCGATGAGCGATCGCTTCTTGTTCGAGTCGCTGTAGTAATTTAGTCCCAATCTTTTGGCGTGCAAAGTTAGGCGCGATAAAAACCGCACCGATCGTATTAAAAGGATAGACTAAGGAAGCAAAACCTACAGGCTGTCTATTGATTTCGGCAATAAAAATAGTTTCACGGGACTTTCTAGGAATACTTTTACTTCTTAATAATGCATTTAATTGTTTGTAGCTGTAGTCTTTTACCGCCAAGACTTTTAAAGCATTAAATTGGATTTTAACAATAATATTTTTATCTTCTGGCTTTGCCAGACGAATAGTTACTTTATCATCAAGTTGCCGTTTCATCAAAAGATCTAGTAAAGCTTAAAAATCATTCGTTTTACCATAACTTTGTTCTGATTGGAAATAGTGCGATCGCGATCGATCGGGAAAAATAAAAGTAATTAAGATCGCTATTAAAAGCATACTAAACTATGTCTATAGCGTTTCTCAAACCTATGATGTACAGCTAATATAACACCTAGGGACTGCCTCAAACCCAAAAACTTTGTATCTCACTAATATGAGAACTGCTATATCTCCAAATCAGTAATTTTGACTACACTAAAATATCGAAGGAGCAAGCTATCGAAACGATTTATAAAATTGGAGTCACTATCTTGATAAAAAGGTTAAAATCTTCAAGCTTAAAATTGCATTTGAGATAAATTTAAAAATATCAAAATAATAATTACTACGAATATTAATTAATAGTAAAAAACAGTATAAATACGGTAGAATTCTATAAAAATCATGCTACAAATACGGGTTTCTAAAAAATAAACTCTGATTATATTGGTGAATGATTTAATTTACATAGATCGGATTTTTACTATGGTTAAACCCTCTGCATACGAGCAATATCTGCTAGAAATCATCAACCGCGCTCGTCTAAATCCCCTGGGAGAAGCAGATTTATTTGGAATTGGTTTAAATGATGGATTGACTGCGGGGACGATTTCTAGCGATCCGAAACAACCGTTAGCATTTAATTTTCTATTAATTGATTCAGCACGAGCGCATAGTCAGTGGATGCTGGATACAGATACTTTTTCTCATACTGGTATAGATGGGACGAGTTCCAATCAACGGATGAGAAACGCAGGTTATCAATTTACTGGTAGCTGGACTTCAGGAGAAAATATTGGCTACAACGCGACGACTGAAAGTGTTAACCTCATTGACTTTACCGAAGGTGTCCATGAAGGTTTATTTAAAAGTTCTGGTCATCGCCAAAATATCTTGAACGATAATTTTCGTGAAATTGGTCTTGGTAATCTGATAGGAGAATTTACTACCCAGGGCAACACCTACAATACCCTGATGGTAACTCAAAATTTCGCCAAATCTGACTCTGATGTCTTTTTAACGGGAGTAGCATACGACGATCTGATTATCGACGATCGCTTCTACACAGTAGGAGAAGGTCTAGCAGGGATAAAAGTTACCGCAACTAATACCTCCGATGGTAGCATCTTCACTACCACCACCATGGATGCAGGTGGCTATCAGATGGCATTACCAGCAGGAACTTACGAAGTCAGCTTTTCAGACAACGATCTGATTATTAGCAATACCAGTCAAATTACGATTAGTTCGGAAAATGTCAAATTAGATTTAGACACCAGTAACATTCCCGCAGTCTCGACTCAACTTATTGGCGAAGTAGGTACAATTTCTAATCTCAATCATCTCGATCGGGCTATAGAGTTAAACAATACCTACACCAATCCCATGGTCTTCGCTATGCCTTTATCCTACAACGGTGGCGACCCAGCGATCGCTAGAATTACCGATATTCAAAGCGACAGTTTTTCTGTGTATCTACAAGAACCTGAATATGAAAATGGTACTCACACATTTGAAAGCTTTAGTTATCTGGTTTTAGAAGCGGGATCTTGGGAGTTAGCTGATGGAACTAATCTAGAAGTAGGAACAATCGATACCGACGGTGTGACCACTTCTAAATGGGATTCGATTGATTTCGCTAGCAATTTTGAACAAACACCCGTGATTTTGAGTCAGGTACAGACTGACAACGACTCAGAATTCGTCCGTACTCGTCAGAAGGCTGCTAGTATCGATGGCTTTAAACTGACAGTGGAAGAAGAAGAAGCCTTAAAATCTTCTGTTCATGGAACAGAAACTATCGGTTGGTTGGCAATAGAATCAGGTAGCGGTAGTTGGGACGGTTTAGACTATCAAGCAGGTCATACGGGAACAGAAATCGACCATAGTTGGAATACGATCGGCTTTGGTCAAACCTTCAGTAGCGCACCAAATTTCCTGGCTTCTTTAGCTAGTTTTAACGAAGGGGATTCTGCGGGATTAAGATATCGTAATTTAGGTGCTTCTGAAGTCCAAATCAGAGTAGAGGAAGACCGCAGTTTAGATAATGAAATCGGTCACATTCCTGAAATGGTTGACTTTTTGGCGATCGCTGGTTCGGGAGACTTGAGTGCTATTGTCATCTAGTTCCTAAATTAATTTTTAATAAAAATTTAACTAAGTTTAGGGATCTCTCTCTAAACTTAGATTGTCTCCCTGAAAATTTTATATCTAGATATCGCTACCTAGATATAATGGAGACATAAAAATATTAAAATAGTCTAAGCTAAAGTCTGGTATGGTTACTCGGTCTATTTCCCATTGGTTTAATCCATTAGCTGCTGTAATTACTTTTAGTTCAGTGGGATTGCAGACATTATCAACCCAAGCGCAATCTAAGATTTACGATCCGCCTTCGATTACTTCAGAACAAATAATTTCCGATGTCCTGACCGAGAATGATATACCTACAGGAGAGGGGGGTTTTGCTCGCGATTATCACGTGCAGTTAGAAAAGGGAGATCAGGTGGCGATCGACCTATCTTCAGATAATTTCGATTCGATGGTGATGCTTATTGCTGCTGATGGGGCAAAAGTTGCCGAAAACGACGACGGCCCCGATGGCACAACTAATTCTTTACTTTTTTCTCGCATTACCGAAGGAGGAAAATATATTGTGCGAGTACGAGCCTTCGGCGATACTAGCGGGGGAAAATTCACTCTCAAGCTAACTAAGCTCAAGCCGTCTTCTAATAATAAGTAAAAAATAATCAGTAAAATATAAAATAAGTCTAAAGAGGCTCAAGGCTTTTTGATAAAAATAGTTAAAGAATTCTTACCAACTGCGTAGATCTTAAATCACTATAGTCAAATTGACGTTACAAGTAACTGTAAACAGATATACCGTTAGTAGTAACTATGTCAGAGGCGACTATAGAATCGATTTTACAAGAAAAAAGAGTATTTACTCCTCCCGCAGAATTTGCCGAACAAGCTGCAATCAAGAGTATAGCAGAATACAAAGAGCTTTATCGAGAAGCAGAGCAAAATCCTGCTGAATTTTGGGCAAAATTAGCCGAACAAGAGCTACACTGGTTTGAAAAGTGGGACAAAACCCTAGATTGGCAACCACCCTTTGCTAAATGGTTTGTCAATGGCAAAATCAATATTTCCTACAATTGTCTAGATAGACATCTTTCAACCAGTCGTAAAGATAAACCAGCATTAATTTGGGAAGGTGAACCAGGAGACTCGCGGACTTTAACCTATGCTCAACTGCATCGAGAAGTCTGCCAGATGGCAAATGTCATCAAGCAATTAGGCGTAAAAAAAGGCGATCGCGTGGGCATCTATATGCCGATGATTCCCGAAGCAGCGATCGCGATGTTAGCCTGTGCCAGAATTGGTGCAGCCCACAGTGTTGTCTTTGGTGGTTTTAGTGCCGAGGCTTTAAAAACCCGTCTCCAAGATGCAGAAGCCAAGCTAGTAATTACTGCCGATGGGGGTTGGCGCAAGGATAAAATAGTTCCTCTCAAAGATGCAGTAGATAAAGCGATCGCTACTGATGTCCCTAGCGTTAAAAATGTCCTCGTAGTACAGCGCACCAAACAAGAAATCGAGATGCAGCCAGGGCGCGATTATTGGTGGCACGAACTTCAGGCTGATGCTTCCGATGATTGTCCCGCCGAACCGATGGATAGTGAGGATTTACTGTTTATTCTCTACACTAGCGGTACTACAGGAAAGCCCAAGGGAGTAGTTCACACTACAGGAGGCTACAACCTTTATACCCACATGACCTTCAAGTGGACATTCGATATCAAAGATGATGATATCTATTGGTGTACTGCCGATGTAGGCTGGATTACAGGGCATAGTTATATTGTTTATGGTCCCCTTTCCAATGGTGCAACCACAGTTATGTATGAAGGCGCACCCCGCCCTTCTAATCCTGGCTGTTTTTGGGATGTAGTGGAAAAATATGGCGTAACTATCTTCTATACTGCCCCTACAGCAATACGGGCATTTATCAAAATGGGGGACGAACACCCCAACAGTCGCGATCTTTCCTCCTTGCGTATTCTCGGTACGGTAGGCGAACCAATTAACCCCGAAGCTTGGATCTGGTATCATAAGGTAATTGGTAATGAGAAATGTCCGATTGTCGATACTTGGTGGCAAACTGAAACTGGTGGTTTTATGCTGACTCCTTTACCAGGGGCAATTCCCACTAAACCAGGATCGACGACTCTTCCTTTCCCTGGCATTATTGCCGATGTGGTGGATTTAGAAGGTAATCCCGTGGGCGAAAATGAAGGGGGATATCTGGTTATCAAACATCCTTGGCCCAGTATGATGCGTACTGTTTATAAAAACGACGCTCGCTTTCGTCGCACCTATTGGGAACACATTCCCCCCAAAGACGGTAAATATCTCTATTTTGCTGGTGATGGCGCGCGCAAAGACGAAGATGGCTATTTCTGGGTTATGGGTCGTGTTGACGACGTAATGAATATCTCAGGACATCGTTTAGGCACGATGGAGGTAGAATCGGCGTTAGTCTCTCATCCTGCGGTTGCTGAAGCTGCGGTAGTCTCTCGTCCCGATGAAGTAAAAGGGGAAGATGTCTATGCTTTTGTGACTCTAGAAGGCTCTTATAGTGCTAGTGACGAACTAAAACGAGAACTAAAACAGCACGTAGTCCAAGAAATTGGCGCGATCGCTCGTCCAGGGGAAATTCGTTTTACCGATGCCCTACCTAAAACCCGCTCTGGTAAGATTATTCGCCGTTTTTTACGTAATTTGGCAGCAGGAGAGGAATTGGTAGGCGATATCTCAACTATGGAAGACCTCAGTGTTTTAGATAAGCTGCGACAGGGTTAATTATTATGTATTGGGGATGGGTAATTTACTCATCCTCAGTTTGAATCAAGTTGGTAGTAGACCCTTTAGGGTCGATAGTCGTTCAATGTAGCAAGTTGGTAGTAAACCCTTTAGGGTCAGTAGCCGATCTACTTAGATTTCTCTACGGTAAGACCAATTTCTTGTCCGTAAGAAAGTTCGAGAGTATGACCATCTGGATCGCGTAAAAATGCCCAATAGCCAACGGGGTAGCCAGAGTCTTGTGGTTCTTCAATCAAAATCCCCTCCTGTTTTGCCTGGGCGCAAAGTGTATCTAGGTCTTGACGACTTTTGCAACCAACACCAAGATGGGCAAAAGGCGATAAAATCGGCTGTACTGAGTCTGTCTGAATTAAGACGATCGCAAAAGGTCTAGTGCAATCGCAAAGCCAGATAACTTCTGTACCTGTCTCTGGATCTATACGGTCATGAATAACCTTCATTCCTGCATAAGTAGAGTAAAACTTGATGCTTCGCTCGATGTTTGCCACGGGAAGAGCTATGTGAGTCAGTCCAATATCAGTCATCTCAGTTTTTCCCCTCGGTATATATAGTATTAACTGTTTTCCCAAGCAATAATTGCTTGTTGGGCTATTTCTCTCCAGGGAAGATTATGCTTGCGGGCGATGGCAGCACAGTCTTCATATTCTGGTTGCACGTTGATAATTTCTTGTTGTTCTCCCTCCCCCCAACTGGCAACTTTTACTCTGACAGTGCCGTATTGAGTCGATACAGATTTTAGTTGGCGATCGAGAATGCTTCTCTGTTGATGGCGTTCTCTTATACCCAGGGTGGTAGTTTCGCGGAAGATAATAGTTTTGCAGGTGCTGGCTAATTTAGGTTCGCAAATTACCGTTAAGAGAATACCCGATCGCGATTTTTTCATGCCGATACTTTGGGTAAAGACATCCAATGCCCCAGCGGTTATTAGTCGTTCGAGGGTATATGCTATTGCTTGCGGATTGAGATCGTCGATTTGAGTTTCTAGTACCGCAACCGTCTCTTGTTTTAAGTTAATTTCTCTTGGCTCTGATTTGGTTTCTCGTTTTTCTCCGATCCACAACCGTAAAATATTGGGAATTTCTAGATTCCTCGAACCAGCCCCCAAACCGATTTTTGAGAGTTTCATTGCGGGAGGTTCGCCAAAATCAACAGCTAAAGTAACCGCGATCGCTGCTCCAGTTGGCGTAACTAGCTCTTTTTTGATACCATTACTATACACTGGTACTTCTCGTGTCTCCCACAGCTTGACTACCGCAGGTACGGGAACGGTAAGTATTCCGTGCGCAGCCTTGATTGTACCGCCCCCAGTCGGCAGAGCAGAGCAATATAATTCTTCTAGATCCAGCCAATCCAAACCGATACAAGTACCGACAATATCAACGATGGCATCCGTCGCCCCGACTTCGTGAAAATGGACTTTCTCTGGAGAAATACCGTGAACTGCGCCTTCGGCGATCGCCAACTGTCTAAAGATAGCCAAACTCCATTGTTTAGCTCTGGCGGATAAACTGGCATTTTGGATTAGGTTTTCTATCTCAGGTAAGTGTCTGGCAGGATAGTGATGGTGATGATGACTGGGATCGCCTGAGTGATGTTCTAGTTTTAGATCGACATGAACCTTAGTAGCTACTTGTCCATTACGAATTACCCGCTCTTGTCTTAACTGATATTCTGAGTCAATACCCAAAGTTGCCAGGCGATCGACTAAATATTGCCAGGGTAAGCCAGCATCAATTAAAGCTCCCAAACACATATCCCCAGCAATTCCTGTAGGACACTCTAAGTAACCAATTTTACCCATAAGATCCGATCCACAGCACTAAAATAATCTTAACTATTAATGACCTAGTATATTAGAACAGCGTTGCTAAGTAACCCAACCTAAAAATTAAGTTCGCACTCAACCCTAAAGGATTGAAAACCTACCGATAAAACTTCTTTTTGACTAACTTTTTGAGACTATGGCAATATTATACGAATTACACCCCGATAACCCTCAACAAAGAACTATCGAGCAAATTGTTACCGCTCTCAAAAAAGGTGCAGTGATGCTCTATCCTACCGATACAGTTTACGCTATCGGCTGCGACCTCAGCGTTAAGTCGGCCATAGAAAAAGTCAGAAGAATCAAGCAAATGTCTAACGACAAACCTTTAACTTTTCTGTGTTCTTCCCTTTCTAATATTTCACAGTATGCTACGGTAAGCGATCGCGCCTATCGCATTATGAAACATCTGATTCCAGGGCCATATACCTTTTTGCTCCCTGCTAGCAAACAAGTACCAAAGTTAGTTATGAGTCCCAAACGCAAAACTACGGGGATTAGAGTCCCAGATAATCTCTTATGTCAAGAATTATTAAAGAGTTTGGGCAATCCTGTGGTTTCCACCTCGGCCCATTTACCCGATGAAGAGGGCGAATATCCTACCATGTATGTGGATAAGGCATATCTTTTTGACGTGCTAGAAAATCAAGTAGATTTGATTATTGACAATAGCATCGATCCTGGGTTCAAAGTTTCCACTATTCTCGACTTTACTACCGATGAACCAGAAGTCATCCGTCAGGGTTTGGGTTGGCAAGAAGTAGAAAACTGGCTCGATTTTGTCCATTAAACATTGAACGGATTAATATTGTTTTACTCGATCGATGTATTTGCTGGAAGAGTATCTTGAGAAATTTCTTCCACTCTTTTTAGTACTTTGATTAGATAATTGTAGTCTGGCAATTTCTCTTTGGGCAGAAAACCAGCAGAAGCAGCAATAAAAGAAGGAGTTTGACTCAATACTACGATGATTTTTGCCTGCTGATTTGATTCGAGACGATCGCTAATTAAAACTGCACCTGGAGGTATTGGATGTCGATCTAGATGGATTTCTCTAAACTGATTGGGAGGATAGTTGCGTCGATAAAAACTATAATCTGCTACCGATAATGCTCCTGCTGCAACTTTACCTTCCTCCAGCCATTTTAAGATTTCTTGCGGAGTCGGTGCAAAGGCAATCTCTGCCAAATTTACACCGTAAAGGTTGTATAGAGGCAAATAGTATCCCGTTGCCGAACCTTTTTGTCCCAAGGCAATAGTTTCTCCAGTCAAGTCGCGAAGCTGTTTAAAGTTGGAATCGTTTCTGAGTACGATAACCGAACGAGTTTTAGCTTCACCTTCTAAAGGTACTACTGGTTGATAATTATAGCGAGCAATAGCGATCGCGGCCAAACCTGGTGGTGCGAATACCAAATCCCATTTCTGTTGCGAAATCTGTTCTATTGCTTTGACTTCATTGTAGACGGGTTCTATTTCGATAATACTGTTAAGTTGCGTCCCTAAATAATTCTGGAAATCGCTATATTGCCTGAGAGTGTTTTCGTTTTTTCCATAGCTGACAATGCCAATATTGTACTTGCTAATCATTGTCTCTGTAGAAGGGCTACAGGCGGTTATTAGCCAAACTACTGCGATCCATAAAATAGGTTGTAAATTCATATTTATTTTTCAAATATTATTAATTATTAATTAATTTTATTACAGTAAAACTACATTTTTTAACAATTGTTGATATTTGAAGATTTAACTTGGAAATATTTTATTTTTCTTTAATTAAGAATAAACTAAAATAAATAAGATAAGTAGAGTAGCAAACAAAATCTACAAAGATTAATAATATTCTTTAATCTATTTTAGAACTAATTGTTAAAATATAGCACATAAAAAATTAATAATTATAATGTATAAAAATCTTAAATTAAGTTCAAAGCTTAATATTCTTCTAGGCATAATTTTAGTGTTTTTGATCGGAACTATTGGTCTAACTTTATCAATAGTTTTACAAGGTTATGCCGAACAAGTTATAGCCGAGCGGGCATTAATGTTAATTGAAACTATGAACTCCGTGCGGGAATACACCGACACTCAGGTCAATCCCGAACTATCATCTAGATTAGAAACAGAATCAATATTTTTACCTCAAACCGTTCCTGCCTATTCTGCTAGGGAAGTTTTCGAGCAGCTACGAAAAGATGAAAGATATAGTCAATTTTTTTATAAAGAAGCCACCTTAAACCCGACCAATCTTAGAGATAAAGCAGACCAATTTGAGGCAGAAATAGTCAAATCTTTTCAAAACAATCCCGAAGCACAAAAACAGGGTTTCCGCTCGATTCCTGGGGGAGATTTTTTCTATATTGCTCGTCCGATAAAAATTAACAAAGAAAGCTGTCTGCGATGTCACAGCGATCCTCAATTAGCACCTGCTAGTCTGATTTCTACTTACGGTAGTAATAATGGTTTTGGTTGGAGACTCAACGAAATAGTTGGAGCGCAAATTATTTCTGTACCAGCAAATAAGGTTTTTCAGGCTGCACGTCAACTACGCTATTTAGTGATTGGTAGGATTATTATTTTTCTACTAATTGCTAGCTTGTTACTCAATCTTTTTCTTAAATTTACAGTTACCAATCCAATCACAAAAATGTCCACTTTATCAAAACAGCTTAGTATGGGTGACATGGAGACAGAATTCGAGCAAAAAACTAATGACGAAATTGGAATTTTAGCAGCTTCTCTAAACCGTCTTAAAATCAGCATTAAAATGGCAATGGAAATGTTAGAAAATAAATAATATTTGCTCGAGCGAGCAACTGATTAAAATCGTCGTTGAAAATCTTTAGCTTGTTCTGGGTTATTAATAGTTTTAGCTAAAGCCGTACATAACTCCTCTTGAGATATATTGGGATTTTGTTTGAGAATGCGATCGCAAATAATAGTCGCCATAGGACCGATAAACTCTGCTAGTTCTTGACGACAGCGTCGAACAAATTCAGGAGTTATTTGAGAATTAGAACCAGAAAAAGTAGACTGAAGATAATTTTGGTGGATATTAAGTGTAGATGTTGGCTCGGGTCGAGAGGAGTTAAAATCTTCATCAAGAATTTGTAAGCTAGAGTCTATAGCAATGATTTGATGAAAAATCTCTCTACAGTTGGCTGGACGTTCGGAAGGGGAAAATGCCATCATGCGATCGATCAAATTGACAAATTGAGAAGAAACTTCTGGTGCTGCTGCTTGCCAATAAAACTTATGATTGGCAAAATTATAAAAGTAACTGGGATTTTTGGTAGTTAGTAAATAAATCATCGTGCCACCGAGAGCGTAAAAATCCGACTGCAACACAGCTTTTCCCTTCATCTGTTCTATGGGAGTATAACCTTTAGTGACAACGCCCGTAATTTGTCCTGCTGCTTGTTTTTCGAGGTAACTTTTATCGATCTCTCTAGCCGTGCCAAAATCGATCAAAACCAAACTGCCATTAGC
>JAAUYI010063220.1_pt1 | contig 15832 bp, 15 predicted proteins | sample 7278041 | NCBI WGS metagenome assembly JAAUYI01 (sample SAMN14350216, study PRJNA611818) | marine sediment metagenome | isolation source: surface marine sediment (0.6m) | place: French Polynesia: Moorea | collected 2018-08
CCACCCGGGCGCGCTCGAGTACGCTAACCAGGCGCCTGCGTGTGTAGGACGTAATCGCGCCGCAATCGTGGAGGCGTTTGCATGCGAGCGAGGCATGGACGCCGAGCGAGCTTGAGTGAAGAAACGCCCTGCACACGTCGGCGCTCGAATGCGAGAGGGCGCCTCCACGATTGCGCCGATATTAAGCCTTGCGCGGTGCGGTGCGGCGGTTTGGCGCGCCAGGTGCGCGTACTCGAGCGCGCCCGGGTGGGCGCGGGGGGTTAAAGGATGGTCGGGTTCGGCGCGTCGCCGTAGACGTCTTCGGGGTCGAACACCTTGTCCGTGTCGGTCCACACGAGCGGGATGTGGCCGGCGGCCGCCTTGTCCGCGAATTCCTGCCCGACCGGGATGCGCCGGTAGAAGCAACTCCGGTAGCCGACATGACAGCTTGCGCCACCGGCAACCTCGACTCTCAGCCAGATGCAGTCCTGGTCGTCGTCGACCAGCAGCTCCTTGACCTTTTGCACGAAGCCGCTCGTGGCGCCCTTGTGCCACAGGACCTGCCGGCTGCGGCTGTAATAGTGGGCCTCGCCCGTCTGGATCGTCAGGCTCAGGGCCTCGGCGTTCATGTAGCCCTGCATCAGCAGCTCGCCGGTTGTAGCGTCGGTGGTGACGGCCGTGATCAGGCCACGGTCATCGAACTTCGGCGCTAGATCGTCGCCCTCTTCAACCTGTTCGATGGTCTGGCGTGCTTCGAATTTGACGTCGGAATCAGACATTGCCTGAACCTCAACATTCTGCAGGGGCGGGGGAGGATACAGGGCATATCGCCGGCCAGCAATATTGCTATCATTCGCCTCTTTGGTGCAGCCCACCGCACGGCCGTTACTGGCGGCCGCGCGCCCTTGGGCGCTTGAAGACCGCGCAGACGATGACCATCCAGCTACACGATACCCACCGGGGCAAAAAAGTGCCGTTCGTGCCGCTCGAAGAGGGCAAGGTGACGATGTACCTGTGCGGACCGACGGTTTACAACTACGCCCACATCGGCAATGCGCGGCCGGCGGTCGTGTTCGACGTGCTGGCGCGGTTGCTAAGGCGCAGCTACGCGCTCACCTTCGCCCGCAATTTCACTGACGTCGACGACAAGATCAATGCGGCATCGGTAGAAACCGGCAAGCCGATCGACGAGATCACCGGCAAGTTCATGCGCATCTACAACGAAGACATGGAAGCGCTCGGCGTGTTGCCGCCGGATGTCGAGCCGCGCGCGACGCAGCACATCGCTGAAATGGTCGAGATGATCGGCATACTGATCGACAAAGGCTTCGCTTACGAGGCCGAGGGTCACGTGCTGTTCGACGTGACGTCCTATGACGGCTACGGCGAATTGTCGAAGCGCAGCCTGCGCGAGATGATCGCCGGCGCGCGGGTCGAAGTCGCGAGCTACAAGAGAAACTCACATGACTTCGTATTGTGGAAGCCGTCGACACCCGAGCTGCCCGGCTGGGATTCGCCGTGGGGTCGCGGCCGGCCGGGCTGGCATATCGAGTGCTCCGCGATGGCTGCGAAACACCTCGGCACGACCATCGACATTCACGCAGGCGGCCAGGATCTCGTGTTCCCGCATCACGAAAACGAGCGGGCGCAAAGCTGCTGCGCGCACGACGGCGCGCCGTTCGCTCGTTACTGGGTGCACAACGGCTTTTTGAGCATTCACCACGAGAAGATGGCGAAATCGCTCGGCAACGTCGTGCTGGTGCATGACCTGATCGGCAAATTCCCGGGCGAAGTGATTCGCCTCGCGCTGATGAGCGCCCATTACAGGCAGCCCCTCGACTGGTCGGATGAGTCGATCGATTCGGCACGCCGGATGCTCGATCGTCTGTACGGCGCATTGCGCGGTATCGACGTGCCGGCCGAAATGCTCGAAACGGCTGAACCACCGGCCGCACTGGTGGAGGCGCTCGAAGACGACATCAACACGCCGAAGGCGATGGCCGAGGCGTTCGCGCTCGCACGCGATCTGAACAAGGCTGAGGATGCAGACGAACGGCGGCGGCTCGCTGCATCGCTGTATGCGGCCGGGAACCTGCTCGGACTCCTGCAAACGGATCCGGAGGAGTGGTTCGCCGGCCATGTCGAAGGTGAACTGTCGGCCGACGAGATCGAGGCCCTCATCGAGAAACGCAGTGCCTCGAAGAAAGCGCGGGACTTCGAAACCGCCGACGCAATCCGCGACCAGCTCACGGCAGCAAACATTCGTATCGAGGACGGCCCGGGCGGCACGACCTGGCGAAGAGTGACTTAACGAATGAGCGAAGTGAAGGCAGCACAGGACGAGCTGATCGAGGAGTTCCAGTTTTTTGACGATTGGATGGACCGGTACCAGTACATCGTCGACCTGGGACGGCGCCTGCCCGCATTCCCGGACGAAGACCGCATCGACGACAACAAGATTCGCGGCTGCCAGTCGCAGGTCTGGTTCGTTGCGGAGCAGACGGACGGCCGCCTCGAGTTTCGTGCAGTCAGTGATGCGGCGATTGTTTCCGGGCTGATCGCGATGCTGCTCAGAATCTACAGCGGCAAGAGCCCGCAGGACATCCTCGACACGCCGCCGGATTTTGTCGAAGCCTTGCACCTCACCGAGCACCTGAGCCCGACGCGCAGCAACGGACTGAATTCGATGTTGCAGGCGATCAGGAAGTTCGCTGCCGAGGCTGCCGGGACAGCCTGATGGCGGGACCGGTCGGCCGCGTACTCGCCTGGCCGCTGATTGGCCTGGTGTACCTGTACCGTTTCACGCTGTCGCCCTTCATCGGCATGCATTGTCGTTACCAGCCGACCTGTTCCGCCTATGCGCTCGAGGCATTGAAGACACACGGCGCGTTTCGAGGCACGGTGTTGACCGTAAGGCGCATCGGGCGCTGCCACCCCTGGGGAGGTAGCGGCTATGACCCGGTTCCGGAACCTCCAGACCAGAATGACGAACGCCGCTGACGTTCTGAATGAGCTGCTGTATCCGCTGCGGCGCGGCTCGGTCGTTGCCACCCTGGCCACGTTTGTCGTCCTTATCCTGTTGGTCGACGCGGCCGGCCTGCTCGGGCTGTGGCTCGCGATCGTTATCATTCCCGCCCTCGCGCGCTACCTGATCCTGTTGTTGGAAGCGCGTGCCCACGACCGCGAGCCGGAGGTCCCCGGGATCGAACTCTTCAGCTGGGTGTCAAACGCGTGGAGCCTGTTTCCGCTCGTACCGACCTGCCTGTTCGTCTGGCTCGGTGTCTGGGCATACCTGGACGTCAATCCCTGGTGGGCAACGGCGGTCGGCGTCGCTGCCGCAATCGTCCTGCCAGCGTCGTTTGCGGTGCTTGCCATTACGCATTCACCGCTGGAAAGCATCAATCCCGTTGCGCTTGTCCGCCTGGTCAGGAAGAGCGGGCCTGTTTACTGGATCGCACCGGCTTGTGGCATCGGGGTCGCCGTGTTGCTGACAAGCCTCGTGGCATTGCCACGCGGGATTGCGGAGTTTGTCGAGCTGTACCTGGTCTTTGCCGTATTCGCCGTAACGGGCGCCGTCATCCGCCCGAACCGGCTCGTCGATGACATCGACATTGCGACGCCGCTCGAAGAGTCACAGGAGAAGGTTGACGCTCTCTTAATGAAACGGCGCAATGGCGTTCTCAGCCATGCATACGGATTCGCGAGCCGCGGCAACCGCGTCGGCGCCCTCGAGCACGTCACGGACTGGCTGACGCGCGATCCGCAACCGTTCGATGGCTGGGCCTGGTTCTTCGACGAGATGCTGAAATGGGAGGACACGGATCCGGCACTTCGCTTCGCGCAGCAGTATGTAAAGCGGCTGCTGGTGCAGGGCGACGACGTGGCGGTGGTCAAGCTGATCCTGCGGGCGTACCTGGTCAATGATGCGTTCCGGCCGCTGGCCGAGGACCGGCCGCAGGCACTTGCGGCGGCCGAGCGGCTCGGCAATGACGACGTCATTGCCATTCTGACCCGCTAGGCATCTTCCAGCCGTCGTATCCAACCGTTAAGCTTCCGCTATGGACAAACGTCTGCTCACGATCCTGCGTTGCCCGGCGACGCACAAAGGCCTGTCAGTCGCGAAGCGCGACCTGATTTCAAGGGTGAACACGGCGATCGCCTCGGGCGCGGTCAGGAATCGCGATGGTGTGCCGGTCACAGAGCCGCTCAGCGAGGGCCTGGTCACCGACGACGGCAAGCGACTGTACCCGCTCAACGACGGCATCCCGGTGCTACTCGAGGGCGAAGCGATCAGCGTCGACCAGCTCGACTAGCCGGGCGGTCTCCCGCGCTTTCGGATGCCGCGGGGGCGCTGTATGATCGAAATCATCCAGGGCCGCGTAAGTCTCATTGAAACTCCAGGCAAATCAGCTCTCTTCCCACCTGAAGAACAACCTGGCGCCCTGTTACCTGGTCACTGGTGACGAACACCTGCTCGTCGACGAGGCGCTCAACGACATTCGCACGGCCGCGCGTGAGAAAGGCTTCACATCGCGGGACCTGTTTGTCGCTACGGCCGGCTTCGACTGGTCTTCGCTCGCCAATTCCAGCGCCAACCTGTCCTTGTTCGCGGAACAGCGCATCGTCGAACTGCGGTTGCCGACCGGCAAGCCGGGTCGGGCCGGCGGCCAGGCGATTGTCGACCTTGTCGAGCGACTGGGCCCCGAACTCATGCTGATCGTCAGCGCGCCAAAACTCGACCGCGGGGCCGCCGCGTCGAAATGGGCGAAGACCCTCGATGGGCGCGGTGTCAGTCTCGCGCTATGGCCGATCGGCGTGCGTGAGCTGCCCGGGTGGATCGCCAACCGGATGCGGCAGGCAGGACTCGTCCCGGATCGTGGTGCGGTGAACGTCATCGCCGACCGGGTCGAGGGCAACCTGCTCGCCGCGCAACAGGAGATCGAAAAACTCCGATTGCTGCTAGGCGAAGGCGAAGTTTCGGCATCCGACGTCGAGAGCGCCGTTGCGGATTCGAGCCGCTTTGACGTGTACAAGCTGGCGGACGCTGCCATGGCCGGGGATGCGAAGCGTGCGTTACGCATACTGTCCGGACTGCGGGCAGAAGGTGTCGAACCCGTCATCGTCGTCTGGGCGCTGACGCGCGAACTCCGAACGCTGACGCGACTCGCCGATGCCGTCGCGCAACGTGCGGACCTGGGCCGCGCAATGCAAAAGTGTGGCGTGTGGCGCAACCGCCAGGGACTGGTGCGCAGCTGTCTTGGCAGACACCAGCCGCAGGCTTTCGCGGGATTGCTGCGTGACACGGCCGCGGCCGATGCAGCCGCCAAGGGCCAGCTCAGGCGAGACCCCTGGCAACTCATCACCGACATTGTCGCGGGCCTGGCGCTTGCCGACCAGCGAGCGGCATGATCGGGGGGCTGCCCGGAGTGCGCACCGCGTGAGGCCGATCGGCGTATTCGGCGGTACCTTCGACCCGATTCATTACGGGCACCTGAGAACGGCATTCGAAATGCTGCAGGCGCTGTCATTCGACGAGGTGCGTTTCATTCCGTGCGGGGACCCGCCGCACCGCGGCACGACATTTGCCGACGCGGACAGCCGTTTCGAAATGGTGCGGGTGGCGACCGAGGACCAGCCGGGATTTGTCATCGACGATAGGGAACTGAGGCGCGACGGGCCGTCCTATACCGTCGAGACCCTCGAAACATTACGAGCGGAATTTCCGGAGCGGTCGATGGGTCTGATTATAGGAATGGACGCATTCCTGGGGCTGCCGCGCTGGCATCGCTGGACGGAGATCCTGAACTTGGCACACATTGTCGTCGCGCACAGGCCCGGGTGGAAGGCGCCGGACATCGGGCCGCTCGGCGAGATGATCACGGCAACCGGCACGCACCGGGTTCAGGACCTGCACGATGCAACGCACGGCCGCCTGCACATCCACGCGGTCACGCAACTCGAGATCTCGTCGACCGAGATACGTGACCTGATCGCAGCCGGCCGGGACCCGCGCTTCCTGATGCCGGACGCGGTCCGCGACGTGATTGCAGGCAACCGTTGTTACGGCGAACTGGACGAAACCATGCTTGGAAGGAGAAACTGACGCAATGAGGAACGAACAAACCGCATGAACAGCGAACAGCTCAGTGAATTGGTAATCGATGCGCTCGATGACATCAAGGCGCAGGATATCGTGCGCCTGGATGTCCGGGACATGACGACGGTGACCGACTACATGATCATCGCGAGCGGTACGTCGAGCCGCCACGTTCAGGCGCTCGTCGACAACGTGGCTGAAAAAGCCAAGGAAGCAGGCCACCGGCCGATCGGCATCGAGGGAGAAGCCGGCAGCGAGTGGGTCTTGCTCGACCTGCAGGACGCGCTCGTGCACGTCATGCTTCCGAAGATGCGAGAGTTCTACAACCTCGAAAAGCTCTGGTCGCTGAGCCCGACGGGCGACATGGCAGCCACCGACCACTAGTGCACGTTCGCCTGATCGCCGTGGGCGATCGCCAGCCCGCCTGGGTGGACGATGCGTTCAAGACCTACTCGGGGCGCCTGCCAGGCAACTGGCGTTTTCGGCTCGACACGGTGCCGACAGCAAAACGCGGCAGGAACGATCCGCCAACTCGCGCGGCCGAGGCCGAAGTCGAGGCCATCCTCAAAAAGATCAAATCGGACGAGCAGGTGATCTTGCTCGACGAGCGCGGCCGGGCCCTGACCAGCCGGCAGCTCGCGGAACGCGTCGATCAGTGGCAAGGCAGCGGGCGCGATCTGTGTTTTATCATTGGGGGTCCGGACGGTGTGACGGAAGCCTGCCACCGCCGCGCGGATCTCGTCTGGTCGCTGTCGACGCTGACGTTGCCGCACGGCCTGGCTCGCGTCATGCTGGCGGAACAGCTATACCGTGGCTGGTCGCTGTTGACCGGGCACCCTTACCATCGTGACTAGCCACCGCGACTAGCCAACACCCAACCGGACCAGGCGATAAATCCCCAAATGACTACCCCGCGCTTGCACCTGGCGTCGTCCTCTCCGCGGCGCAAGGCGATCCTCGAGGCCCTGGGCCTGACGTTCACGGCGGCCGGCGTCGACCTCGACGAGGCCAGGCTCGACGGCGAGTCGCCGGATCGCATGGTATTGCGGCTCGCCCGGGAAAAGTCCGAGGCTGCGGCTGATGCCGCAGGTTCTGTCGTCATCGGTGCGGACACGGCCGTGGTCCTCGGAGGGACGCTGTTCGGCAAGCCGGTGGACGAGGCCGACGCGCTGGACATGCTCGGCGCCCTGTCCGGGCAGACGCACCAGGTGCTGACCGGTGTTGCCGTGCGATCGCCTGCGGGGGTCGAGACCGTTCTGTCCAGTACCGATGTCCGATTTCGCGAGATCGGTCGGGACGAGGCGCGCGCATACTGGCAAAGTGGGGAACCCGCTGACAAGGCAGGCGCTTACGCCATCCAGGGGCGTGCCGGCGTGTTCGTCGAGGCGATCGAGGGCAGCTACTCCGGCGTGGTGGGCCTGCCGGTGTTCGAGACCGCCCGACTGCTCGAGCGGGCGGGGATCGCAGTGTTGACGAAAGGCTGGCAATGAGCGACGAGTCGCCAAAAGAAGAGATCCTCGTAAACGTCTCACCGTCGGAGGTGCGAGCGGCCCTGCTCGAGAACGGCATCCTGCAGGAGGTTTTCGTCGAGCGGGCAGCGCGGCGCGGCCTGATCAGCAACATCTACGAGGGCAAGGTATCGCGCGTGCTGCCCGGCATGCAGGCCGCGTTCATCGATATCGGGCTGGAAAGAACCGCCTTCCTGCACGCATCCGACATCGCCAAGCGTGAAGGCAACGGCGAGATCTCCGAGGACGAGTTGCCGAGTATCCGCGAACTGGTTCGCGAAGGCGACACGCTGCTCGTGCAGGTCGTCAAAGATCCGCTGGGCAACAAGGGCGCACGACTGACCACGTTCGTGACGCTGCCCTCGCGGCATCTCGTGTTGCTGCCTAAGAGCAACAGCGTTGGTGTGTCGGCGCGCATAGAGAACGAGGAAGAACGCGAACGCCTGCGCGCGCTGGTCGAGGAACTGCTTGCTGACACCGGTCTCGATTGCGGCGCCATCGTCCGCACCGTTGCCGAAGGTGCCGATCGCGAGCCGCTGGAAGCCGACCTCCGATATCTCGTCAGGTTGTGGGAGGTGATCCAGCAACGTCGCCAGGGCGGCGTGGAAAACCACATCGTGCACGAGGACCTGTCGCTGCCGCTCAGGGTCCTGCGCGACCTCGTCACTGATGACGTCGAACGAATCCTGGTCGATTCGAAGCCGGATTTCGAAGCGATGGCCGAATTTGCGCACACTTTCCTGCCGGCCGTCGAGCCACGCCTCGAGCTATACAGTCGACGCAGGCCCATCTTCGACCTGCACGGCATCGAGGAGGAGATCAGCAAGGCGCTCGACCGGAATATCCCGCTGAAGTCGGGTGGCTACCTGATTTTCGACCAGACCGAGGCGATGACCACGGTCGACGTCAATACGGGCGGATACGTCGGCCATCGCAACCTCGAGGAGACCATCTACCGTACCAACCTCGAGGCTGCCGTGACCATCGCGCGGCAGCTCCGTCTCCGCAACCTGGGCGGCATCATCATTATCGATTTCATTGACATGGAAGAGGCGGCACACCGGGACAACGTCCTCGCGATGCTGGAGCAGTCCATGCTGCGGGACCATGCGCGCCACCAGATCACACCGCTGTCGCCCCTGGGGCTGGTCGAAATGACCCGCAAGCGGACGCGCGAAAGTTTGCAGCACATACTCGCTGAGGACTGTCCAAGTTGTGAGGGGCGTGGATTCGTCCTGACGGCAGAGACTGTCTGTTTCGAAATCTTCCGCGAGATCATCCGCCAGGTACGGCAGTTCGAGTTCGACGAAGTGCTGGTTCTCGCAAGCCAGGAGGTCATTGACCTCATGCTCGACGAACAGGCGCCGGCATTGGCCGACCTGGAGTCGCAGACCGGCAAATCGATTCGATTCCAGACCGAGTCACTGTACGTGCAGGACCAGTTCGACGTCGTTCTTTTATAGGGCCCGGTATCGCCGTCGATGAAGACTTTTTTCCAACGTCTGTTCAAGTTTCTCGCCTACTCGGCGGCGGGCGTGGTGATCCTGTTGGCGGTTGCCGTCGGGCTGTTTCGCCTGTTCCTGCCACGCCTGCCGGAGTACCAGGAGCAGATCAAGGGCTGGGCGAGCAGCGCAATCGGCATGCGGGTCGAATTCTCCGGCATGGACGCACGCTGGGGCCTGTCGGGGCCGGAGCTCGAGTTCTACGACGCGGAGCTACTGCGGCCCAGTACCGAAGTGCGGGTGCTGGCGGCGGACGAAGTCAGCATCAGTGTCGCGATGATCAGCCTGCTGGTCGATCGCACGCTCGTCCTCGATCGTGTGACCGTACGCGATACCGGCGTCGAACTGCGCCAGCTCGACGGCGGTGGCTGGTGGGTACAGGGTGTGCCCGTCGACGAGTTGCTCGAAATCCATACCGGCGGGTCCAGTGCGCTCGGCGATATCGAGGTCATCGGCGAGGACATCGAGCTGATCGTCATCCAGCCTGGCGACGAGCGTCCGACGTTTTTCGACGTACCCCGCGTGGACGTGCAGAAAGACGAGGTACGTACGGCCGTGTCGGCTGCGCTGCGCTTGCCGGACGAGCTCGGCGACGAGCTGCGATTTTCGGCGACCCGGGTCGCGCGCCCTGACGAACCACCCGGTGACTGGGACATCGATATCGTCGCCGAAGACCTGAACCTCGCCGGCGTCGCCGACCTGGTGCGTGACGATCGTATGGTGTTCGGTTCCGGTCGCGGCGAGATCGACCTGTCCATTGCGTTCGGCGACAGCGGGGTCAGCAGTGCCGCTGCGCTGATCGACTTCGCCGAGATCTCCATCGGCGACAGCGACCTGTTCGATGTTGCGGGACGGATTGAGTTTCGTCGCGATGACGACGGCTGGCTGGTTGCAGCCGATCGCTTCCGGGCAACCACGAGTGAGGGCACCTGGCCGTCGACCTCGCTGCGTGTCGAGACAAGCACCGATCGGGACGGTCAGATCGTCATGATCGATGCGCGTGCCGATTACCTGAACCTGAAGGACCTCGAGTTGCTGTTGCCATTCGCCGGTGACGAGCAGCGCCAGCAGTTTGCACAGTGGGCGCCGGACGGGGTCGTTCGCAACCTGATCGCGACGCTGTCGGACGTCGATACGGAACGACCCCGATACGCGGCTGCCGCAGACCTGGAGCGCGCCGGTTTTGCGGCGCATGGCAGTATCCCCGGCATACGCGGTTTTACGGGTCGCCTGCGTGCCGACAGTGCGGGCGGACGCCTCGAAATCCGTTCCGAGGACATGACGCTGGACGCCCCGCGTTTCGTGCCCGAGACGATCCCTGTCGACGACGCATTCGGGACGGTCATCTGGCGCAGCAGCCGGGATCGAACCACGATACTGTCCGACAACATCGCGATCCGTAATGCGGACCTCGACAGCCAGAGCAACGTACAGATTACGATCGACGGCGACAGTGCGCCGGTCATCGACCTGGCGAGCACCTGGAGCCTGACCGACATCAGTTCGGCGAAACGCTTCATCCCGGAGCCGGTCATGCACCCGAAACTGTTCGAGTGGTTCCAGAACGCGCTGGTGTCGGGCTTCATTCCCCGCGGCACGACGCGTCTGTACGGGCCGCTCGACAAGTTCCCGTTCGACAATGACGAAGGGCGCCTGCTGGTTGAAGCGAGTATCGAAGACCTGACCTTCCAGTTCCTCAGGCAGTGGCCGGCGGCCGAGATATCCGACATGGATGTCGTGCTCGACAACACCCGGCTCTACACCAACCGCAACCGTTCCGTCAGCCAGGGGCGGCAGGTCGTCGACGCGAAAGTCGAGATCGCGGACCTGCGCGAGGGTGTGCTGACGATTGACGCGTATTCGACCGGCACGATGGAAGCGATCAAGGATTACGCGGTCAACAGCCCCATCGGCGGTGTATTTGGCGGGCAGCTCGAGCGCGTCAGCGTGGCGGGCGATGCATCGTTCAGCCTAGACCTGTACGTACCCCTGAAAGCGTGGCGTGAGTTTACGTTCACGACCAACATCGTGACGAACAACGGCTCTCTCATGGTCGAGGGTTTTGAGCCGCCGGTGACAGAGTTGAACGGCACGGTAACGATAGAACGCGACAGCGTGACCAGCACCGGCCTTTCCGGCGTATTCCTCGGGCAACCGGTCGAGATCGAACTCAAGCCGGCGCCGGAGGATATGCCGGGCTACCAGGTCGTTGCCAATGCCAGCGGTACCCTGACAGCCGGAGCGCTGGTCAACGAGCTGAAGCTGCCGTTGCAGGAGCGGCTTGCCGGCTTGACGCCGTACAACGCACAGCTGCGATTCCCGCGCGGTGGCCAGGAAACGCCGAGCCCGTTCGAGATTCGCATCGATACGATGCTCGAAGGCATCGCGGTTGACATGCCGGCTCCATTCGCCAAGGGCGCAGAGGAGAGCGTACCGACGTCGGCGGCGATCACCTTTGCGGTGGATGGTACAGGCATACTGAGCACAGGCACGGCCGCGACATCGGATCCCGTCGAGTGGTCGCTGGCCTTCACCAATGCGGAAGGGTTCTGGGATCTCGACCGCGGCATGCTGACCGTCGGCGGCGGTGACCCGGTCGAGGCGGAAACCCGCGGGCTGCACATTCGCGGCAGTGCGGACAGCATCCGGCTGGAAGACTGGTTGGCGCTATCCCGCGAAGATCCGGCCGAAGCGAATGCCGCGGAGCGTATTCGCTCGATTGAGCTCGAACTGGCCAACCTGCGCCTGCTCGGACAACATTACGAGAACCACTCCGTGCGCGTCGACCGCAGTGCGCGTGACTGGCTCGTGCAGCTGGACGGTGACGAAGTCAGCGGTTCGGTGTTCGTACCGTACGAATTTACGGCCGATCGCGCACTGGTACTGGACATGGAAAAGCTGGTGCTGCCGGGAGACGAACTGGAAGAGGAGACTGAGCCAGGGTCGATCGATCCACGCACGTTGCCGCCCATCTCGATCCGGGCCGTCGAGTTCGGCATGGGCGAGCGCTCCTTCGGCAGCATCGAGGCGGACATCGCCCGCACCGACGAGGGGCTCGTGGCGGAAAACATCATCACCAGCGATGCCTCGTTCGAAATCGTCGGCAACGGCAGCTGGCTGGCGGACGAGACCGACGATTCCGGCTTCCGCACCTCCATGATGGCGACGCTGCGCAGCACCAATGTCGAAGAGACGATGCGGCGACTGAAATATGAGCCCGGTATCGTCAGTGACGACATGACGATGCTGCTCGACCTCGGCTGGTCGGGTAACCCGCGCGCCGATTTCCTCGATACGCTGGACGGAGAGGTCCAGGTGCGTTTCGGAAACGGCAACCTCGACGAAATCGAGCCCGGCGCCGGTCGCGTGTTCGGGCTGATGAGTATCGTCGCGTTGCCGCGGCGACTGTCGCTCGACTTCAGCGATGTGTTCGGCAAGGGTTTCGGCTTCGACAAGATCGAGGGTACGTTCCGGATCGTCGACGGCGAGGCATATACCTGCAACCTGTCGCTCGAAGGACCCGCTGCGGACATCGGCATCATCGGCCGTGCCAGCCTCGTCAGCCGCGACTACGAGCAGACGGCGGTCGTCAGCGCCAACTTCGGCAACACCCTGCCCGTCGTCGGCGCGGTGGTCGCAGGGCCGCAGGCCGCAGCCGCACTGCTCATTTTCTCGCAAATCTTCAAGAAGCCGCTCAAGGAGGTCAGCCAGGTCTACTACACGATCGATGGCTCCTGGGACGCGCCGAGCATCGAGTCATCCGATGCAGGAACCTTTGCGGCCAAGGGCGAAGCAGCAGGCTGCATCGCCGAAACCGAGTAAACTCGGCCACGGACTGACGAGGACCGGAACGTGCGCGTAGCTGCCTTACAGATGAACAGTGGTGCCGACGTCGGCGCCAACCTCGAACTGGCCGGCGACCTGATTCGCCGGGCGGCGGCCGACGGCTGCAAGCTGGCCGTGTTGCCGGAAAACTTCGCGCTGATGCCCGAGCGAGGCCGGGACAAGTCCCGGCATGCAGAAGACCCGGGCAACGGTCCAATCCAGGAGTTCCTCCGGCAGGTTGCGGCAGACAACGCCATCTGGGTCATTGCCGGCAGCATGCCGCTCAGGTCCCCGGAAGAGGAGCGGGTCTTCGGCGCCTGCGTGGTCGTCGACGACACCGGACATGCGCAGGCGATCTATCGCAAGATCCACCTGTTCGATGTCGACCTGCCGGACCGTGACGAATCCTACCGGGAATCGAACTCGATGTACCCCGGCGACGACCCGCTGACCGTGGATACGCCGATTGGCAGACTCGGCCTGACGATTTGCTACGATCTGCGTTTTCCCGAACTGTTCCGGCGGCTGGTGGATGAAGGTGCCACCGCCTTTTCCGTGCCCGCCGCGTTCACGGCCGTAACGGGCAAGGCGCACTGGCACACCTTGCTGCGGGCACGTGCCATCGAGAACCTGGCATTCGTCATTGCGCCCGGGCAGTTCGGCACTCATCCTGACAACCGCGCGACCTACGGACACTCGCTGATCGTCGACCCGTGGGGCCAGGTGCTGGCGGAACAGGCGGAGGGTAACGCCGTCGTTGCGGCCGACCTGGACCTGGAGCGGCAGGCGCGGCTGCGCGACGAATTCCCGGCACTCAGCAATCGCCGGCTTTGACGGAACTGACGGACAGGACTACTGCATGAACGACGCCAGTAACAAGATCAACGACGTGATGGAGCGCATGCTCGAGCCGGCCGGGCTCGATGAGCGCCAGCTGAACTCGACGCTCGGCAACATCATGCAGGGAGCCGTGGACTATGCCGACCTGTACTTCCAGGTCAGTCGCCAGGAAAGCTGGACGCTGGAGGACAGCATCATCCGCGAGGGCAGTTTCAGCCTCGACCAGGGTGTCGGCGTGCGCGCCGTCAGTGGTGAAAAGACCGGCTTTGCCTATTCCGACGAGCTGTTGCTGCCCGCCCTCGAGCATGCTGCCAGGGCGGCACGGGCAATCGCGCGCCAGGGGGAGCAGAAACAGCTGCCGGCCTGGCGACGGAGTGATTCGGCGATCCTGTACCCGGCCATCGATCCGACCACCAGTATCGACGATACGCAAAAGACGGCATTGATTGCCGAGATTGACCGGCAAACCCGCCAGCTCGATGAGCGTGTCGAGCAGGTGATCATCAGCATGACGAGCAGCCAGGACCTGGTGCTGGTTGCCGGGTCGGACGGCACGCTTGCCGCCGACGTGCGTCCGCTGGTGCGTTTCAACGTCAGCGTCATCCTGGAACAGGAGGGCCGCCGCGAGCAGGGATATGCGGGCGGCGGTGCGCGTTCGGACCTCGGTTATTTCCTGCAAGGCGACCGCCCGATGGAATACGCTCGCGAAGCGGTCCGGCAGGCGGTCGTGCAGCTCGATGCGGTCGCTGCGCCGGCCGGCACGATGCCGGTCGTGCTCGGTCCCGGCTGGCCCGGCATACTCCTGCACGAGGCGGTCGGCCACGGGCTGGAGGGTGACTTCAACCGCAAGGGAACGTCGGCATTTTCCGGCCGCGTGGGCAAACAGGTCGCTTCGCCGTTGTGCACGATTGTCGATGACGGCACGATTCCGGACCGGCGCGGCTCGTTGACGATCGACGACGAGGGTACACCCGGGCAATACAACGTGCTGGTCGAAGACGGCATGCTGCGTGGTTACATGCAGGACAAGCTCAATGCAAAGTTGATGGGTGTCGCACCGACCGGCAACGGTCGCCGCGAGTCTTTCGCGCACGTGCCGATGCCGCGAATGACGAACACCTATATGCTGCCCGGACCGCACGAGCATGAAGAGATCATCGCGTCCGTGGACAAGGGATTGTATGCACCCAATTTCGGCGGTGGCCAGGTGGACATCACGTCCGGCAAGTTCGTGTTCTCGGCGAGCGAGGCTTACCTGATCGAGAACGGCAAGGTAACGACGCCGGTCAAAGGCGCGATGCTGATCGGCGATGGTCCCGAGGCGCTGACAAAAATCTCGATGGTCGGCAACAACCTGCAGCTCGACTCCGGCGTAGGAACGTGCGGTAAGGAAGGCCAATCGGTGCCCGTCGGCGTGGGCCAACCCACCCTCAAAATCGACGAACTGACGGTCGGCGGCACCGCCTGACCCACACTCTGAACCGAAACGATCTCGCGGTACGAGCCGGGCTCCATAGCGCCGAAGCGAGCACGAAGGCGCCCTCTCACTCAACCTCGCTCGCCGTCCATGGCTCGCTCGGCTCGCGCTCCGCTTGCTTTGGCATCCTTGCGTCGCAGCGCTACGCACGACGCTCGATGGCGCCTACGCACTCGCTCCGATCGCCGTAAGAGCCGGGCGAGGGGTATTCGTTGGCGAGACCTAAAGCGCGCGCAGCGCGCAGTCCGCCAACGAATGCTGGAGCCCGGCTCGGTGAGTTTAGGTGAGGCGGCGCCCGCGCTGTGATCGTATGGTTTTTGACATAAGTGTAGGCCATCGCCCAAGTCACGGTGGGTGTTGTGAGGTGGCTCACTCCACGCGTTTTATGTTTTGTTTACGATAATCGCCCGTTCTTGGGAGAGTCGCAGAGGGAATAAAAGCAATGGCTTTGGACAGCACGATCACGGAACAGGACCTGGATCCCCAGGCCAAAAACTTTGTGCAGGGTTTACGTCGTGACAGCGCAGAACAGGAGCCGGATCTGGCCGTGGATGGCTTGACCGACTCGCTGTTATCGCGGGTTCTCAGGTTGTTCGGCATCGGC
>JAAUYI010158249.1_pt1 | contig 15816 bp, 14 predicted proteins | sample 7278041 | NCBI WGS metagenome assembly JAAUYI01 (sample SAMN14350216, study PRJNA611818) | marine sediment metagenome | isolation source: surface marine sediment (0.6m) | place: French Polynesia: Moorea | collected 2018-08
GTCAACAAGCTGATAGGCGATATGAGGAACTACATGATGGTTTTTTGGATAAATATCTCTCTCCTGGAGACGGGCCTTTACTTGCACTAGGTGCAGGCTATGGACTTGTGGAGATACCTATTGCTCGCCGTGGCTATCAAGTAATTTGCTTAGATAATGATCAAGGTGTATTAGAAATACTACAGAAAAATGCCAAATACGCTAAAGGAAATCTTACGGTTGCTTATGGAGACTTGAATGCTGATTTTCATTTAGATTATCACCGAAAAGGAATTCAAGCCTGTATCAGTTTTGGATTATTAGAGCATTTTTCGTTAGATGATTTACACGTTCTGATTGAAAAGCAATTCTTGATTAGCCCCCTACTGATTTGCGATATTCCTATTCGCACCTTGGAGACATTAAAGACATTTAATGCCGAAAGTAATCCAGAAGGACATATAGATGATTATGGGATTTATCGAAATTTCTGGACACCTGAATATTGGAAATCCCAGATCTTTGGAGCCTATACTATTGTTGCAGATAGACCTCACACAGAATATCGACAAGATGGTCAGATTGATGTTTTAACCTTGGTAGTGAGAAATCAAAGGCGCGATCGCGCTTCGGGGTGATAAGTTTTTTTTCCATCTGTTCGCGATCGCCCTTCTAGTTTTCCTGTACTGCCATTAGCTTGAGGAGCGCATCGAATTTCTGCTCGTAAAGTTCCCTCAAAAATTTTCGGCTGTCTTTGTCTAGCTCAACCAAACCTGATGTGTTAGCTACAGCCTGCTCTGGTGTTTTAGTGCCTGGTATAACAGTGGAAATTTCTGGGAAACTGAGAACGAAACTCAAACTCAGTTGTGTCGGAGATAGGTTGCATTTGTTACTCAGCGACCAAACAACCTCTAGTTCTTCGAGTGCTCTTTCTAAAATCAGCGGTTTTAAACGAAAATGACGATGGTCGTCTTTGTGAAAACGAGTATTAGCATTAAATTTCCCCGTTAATAGACCGAACTGAAAGGGCATTCTGGCAATAATGCCGTATCCTTTTTGGCTAGCTAGCTGAATAGTTTTGACAGCTCTTTGATTGATAATATTAAGAGCAACCTGAATACCCGAGCCTAAATCGTGTTGGAAAATAAATTCTGCTTCGGGCAAAGGGTTAAATGTGTTTAATGAGACTCCCCAATATCTTATTTTTCCTTGTGCCTTAAGTAATTCCATCGCTTCAACACACTCGCCCCTCGCTAAATGCACGATCTTCGGAGAGTGGAGTTGATAGTAGTCGATGCTCTCTCGTCTCAGTCTGGTTAAGCTTCTTTCACAAGCCGCAAGAATATACTTTTTGGAATAGTCAGGCTCTACTGTCTCATTATCCTTGATGCGGTGACCAACTTTGCTAGCTACGATAATGCGATCGCTATTGCCAAAAACATTGCCAATCAATTCTTCTGAATGACCTAAACCATAAAAGTCTGCTGTATCGAAGAAGTTAATACCTTGGTCAACAGCCGTTTTCAGAGCTTTAATAGAAACTAGGTCATTAACATTTCCCCAACCGATAGGCGTTGCTCCAACCATAGCGGGGCCTCCAATTGCCCATGCCCCAAAGCCTACCTCGCTGACTAACAATTCTGTCTTACCGAATCGTCTTTTCTTCATAAGATTTTTTGCCCTTCTCCTTATATTCCCCAGGTAATTGAAACAGAGGTTTAGTATAGGAAGAATACGATTGCGCTTTGAAAATAGCAGAAAAATTAACCTTTGCTCAAAATCGTACTCCAGAAGAAAAAGCATTACATAAATTGATAGTAACTTTAATTGAAGCTTACGAAACAGAGAATTATCCGATGGAAGAATCTGCACCTTATGAAATTCTCCAGCATTTAATGGAAGCTAGTGGTACTCGCCAAGCGGATTTAGTAGGCGTAATTGGTTCGAGTGGTGTAGTATCTGAAGTAGTGAATGGTAAGCGATCAATTAGCAAGGCACAGGCTAAAGCACTTGGGGAATATTTTAAAGTTTCACCTAGTTTGTTTATTTAGAGTTTATCTAACATGCTTAGGTATTCCATAGTTGAGATATACCCGAATAATTCCTCTACTAGTCTGTCAATTTTGATTTGATGGATAAAATAAAAGTTCGGAGTTCGTAATTCGGAGTTTAGAGATTTAACCCTCATTTCAACTTTGACAAAGTACTAGTTTATTTATCTGATTGAGCTCTTTGTTGGAGGATGGGTAAGGTATCAGGGCGATCGTAAATAGTAAAAAAAATAATTTTAAGTGCTACTTGATAAAAGTTTTATCTGTATAAATAGGATAAACCCAACTTGTAATACAATTAATCAAACTAGTCTGATTGTAAGTCCTTGCTACACCCCATAAATCTGAAATTAGATCGTAACTACCATCTGAGTTTTTTACCCAACCAATATCACAATTTCCTTTTAGTACAGCAACAATATCAGCTCTAGTTGTATTGTTAAGACCACCTCTAACCTCAGCATCAGTTCTGACAGTGATATCTAAATATTCCAATGAGGAGATAAGGGCTTGACCATCCCTGATTCTAGTACGTAATGTAGAAAAATAATCTCCCCTAAATGAAATATCGGGTTGATTTATTGGTTCAACAAATCTTTTTAAGGTTGATAATGCTTCTGCATTATTTAGTGAAATTATTGCCAATGCATAACCACAAGAATTTTGGTAGAGTAGGTCTATAACTTCAGAATCAGGTTGGAACCTATTAGCATTAGCAATCAATAAAGCTGATTTTTCTTTTATTGTTCGATGTATATTGACATCCTGTAGAATTTCTTTAAAACGCTCTAATAGTGAATTAGAATAATTTGCTAAAGTAGATGAATTCCTTACTTCCACTAAACAATCTGCTGCCAAAAATAAATTAGCAAAATTAGCCGACTCTCCATCTTGTTCGATCAAATATTCAATAATTTCCCCAACAAATTTTGATTCTAACATTCCTGCTATTAATCGCAGTACTTCATGCCAAGATTCATCTTGCCAATGTTCTTCAAAAACCTTAGTTTTAATATCTTCAATAGATAAGGTCTGGGTTTCTTTAAACTGCCAAATATACGACCAAGCACAGAAATATTCTAAAAAAGTCCGATGGACGAAAGCGTAATAATTTGAGCCGATGTCGCAGAGAATAAAATTGCGAGTACGTAACTGATCGATCATCAAGCGAGCAACTTTTCGGACTTGAGAAACGTTAATATCAATAGTTGTGAGATAATCGATTAATACTTGTTTTAAATCTCGCTTGCTAATTAAGTTACCTGCTAATCCTTTTTCTGTGGCTTGCATAAAGTGTGCCACATCCCGCAACATCGCCTGTTTGCCTTCATGATCAATATCTACGGCTTTTAGTTCAGAATCTTCTAGTAGTTTTTGTTCTACATCCCATTGATAAAGTAATAGTTCTGATGAACGTTCGTAGAGTTTTGCCCTGTCTCTTGGTAAATCTTGATTGCGATTGAGAATAGCCATCATGGTTAGCAACAGAGGGTTAACTGCTAACTGTTGAATTGCCTGGGATTCTTTAATCGCTTTGGTAATGCGTTGTTGACGATCTTGTTTCTTCTGGCTTTCAGTAGCTTCGTCATAAGTTAAATTATGCCATTTTTGCAAAAAGTCCTCGATTTGTTCTGGTTCTAAATCCTGCAACATGAAGTGATTAAACTCGGCATCTTTGAGTTGTTGGGGTTTGTAACCAATAATTCTAGAAGTAACAATCACTTTTACCTTAGGATAATCTTCCGTAAAGTCATGGATCTGAGCAATGACAGTATCTCTTTGCTCAAGATCGAAAACTTCATCTAAACCATCAAACAAAACCCTGGCTTCACCTCGTTCAAATCGCTTCTCTAGTTCATTTTGATTGATTTTTGAGTAATTGTTTAATGGGATCAGTATATTCTGCGATCGCATTATTGTCTAGATCGGCATCATCTAAACAATCCTGTACTATTTCGAGAAACCCTTTGATTGCCTTCCCTGCTGCAATATCTAAAGGCTCTCGATGAATTCGACTCAATAATCTTTCATAACCTGCTGAAGAACCCTCGGATAATCTTTCTTTAAAGAAATCCTTAACCCAGTCTTTCGTTGCATCTTTGGTTAGCTCTTTTAGTTCCTCATATAAATCTTGAAGAATTGGTTTAAAGATTAATCCCGCAGCACTGGTAACTCCCCAAGCAGTTAACAAATCAATCATATCAATTCTCAAAACGCGATCGCATTTCCTAATCTTAGCTATTACCCAGTTATGAATAGAGATAAATTAATTTCTCTTTCAAAATTGGCTCACCCAAAATAGTCAAAAAGCCCCAAACAGCGATCGCATCTTAATCAAGATTCTCAGATTATCATTAGTTGTATTGACAATGTAAATACGTTTTTTTAAACTAACCAATATGGATATATATTGGGTGCTTAATGGTATAACCTTTGTCTGGAACGAAGATAAAGCTCGTAATAATCCAATCAAGCATGATGGAGTGACTTTTCAGCAAGCAGCAGAGGCATTCTTTGACCCTTTTTTGATAGTCATTGATGCTAGTCGTAATCATGAGAAGCGAGACGCTGTAATTGGCTTAGATAGAAAATGGAACTTGCTTTTTGTCGTTCACATGGAAATCGAAGGCGATCGAATTCGGATTATTTCGGCTCGTAAAGCAACTCGTATGGAGAGACAACAGTATGAAGAGTGAAACTTTAAAAAAAAGACTGAATAAAAATCGTCCGATGAGTACAGTGACTATTAGAATACCAGAGGATGTTATTGAAGATTTGAAACGAATTGCCCCTTTATTGGGATTTTCTGGTTATCAACCCTTAATTAGAGCTTACATTGGTCAGGGTTTACGAGAAGATTTAGAACGATTAGAAGGGGATAATTTATCCGCATTTATCGAAAGCTTAAAACGGAGAGGAGTAAGTGAGAAGATAGTCAATGAAGCTTTGCAAGATATAACATAGCAGTAGCCAAAAGTTAGGATGGGCATATACCCATCCCATATAAACAACAATTAACCTTCCCGCAACTTATCTAAGACGCTTAAGTCTTCCATTGTGGAGATATCCCCTACTAATTCCTCTCCTGCTGCCAAATTTCGCAAAAAACGACGGATAATCTTACCAGAACGAGTTTTTGGTAAAGCATCGGTAAAACGGATTTCCCCTGGGCGTGCGATCGCACCTATTTCATTTACTACGTGTTGTTTGAGTTCTGCTTTTAGTTTTTCACTAGCTTCCTGAGTACCTTCTAAAATGACAAAAGCATAGACATCTTCTCCCTTTACTTCATCGGGGCGAGAAACTACGGCAGCTTCGGCTACAGCCGGATGAGAAACTAATGCAGATTCTACTTCCATAGTGCCTAAACGGTGTCCCGAAATATTCATCACATCATCGACACGTCCCATTACCCAAAAATAGCCATCTTCGTCTTTTCTGGCTCCATCTCCAGCAAAATAGAGATATTGCCCATTTTTAGGGGGAATATGTTCCCAATAAGTGCGACGGAAGCGTTCATCATTTTTATATACTGTCCGCATCATACTAGGCCAAGGATGTTTAATCACTAAATATCCCCCCTCATTCGTACCTACAGGATTTCCTTCTAAATCGACAATATCGGCGATAATACCAGGGAAGGGAAAAGTAGCCGAACCGGGTTTAGTAGCAGTTGCCCCAGGTAGAGGAGTAATCATAAATCCTCCTGTTTCTGTTTGCCACCAGGTATCTACGATGGGGCACTTTTCTCCACCAATAACCTTGTGATACCACATCCAGGCTTCGGGATTAATGGGTTCGCCCACAGTTCCTAAAATACGCAGAGAGGAAAGATCGCGGGCTAGGGGGTGTTTGTCGCCCATTTTAATAAAAGCGCGGATAGCAGTGGGTGCAGTATAGAAAATAGTCACGCCGTATTTTTCCACTACATCCCAAAAACAACCAGGGTTAGAAGCACGGGGCGCACCTTCGTACATTAAGCTAGTTGCACCGTTAGAAAGAGGACCATAGACTATATAACTATGTCCTGTAATCCAACCCACATCGGCTGTACACCAGTAGACATCGGTATCTTTGAGATCGAATGTCCATTTAGTGGTCATATGAGCGTAAAGATTATAACCGCCTGTTGTATGTACTACGCCTTTAGGTTTGCCAGTAGTACCACTAGTGTAGAGAATAAACAGTAAGTCTTCACTGTCCATCGGTTCGGCAGGACAATTAGCAGAAGCTTTGGGCTGTAAATCGTGCCACCAATGATCTCTGCCTGTTTCCATATGTATATCTTGCTTGGTGCGTTGTACTACCAGTACATTTTCTACACTGGGTACACTATTATCGGCGATCGCTCGATCTACTGCATCTTTGAGGGGGACAATTTTATCTTTACGAAAACCACCATCTGCCGTAATAACTAGTTTAGCTTCTGCATCTAGTAAGCGGGCTTTGAGGGCTTCGGCACTAAAACCACCAAAAACTACACTATGAGGCGCACCAATTCTGGCACAAGCTAACATGGCGATCGCAGCTTCAGGTATCATGGGCATATAAATACCTACGCGATCGCCTTTTTTGACTCCTAACTCTTTTATTACATTTGCCATCTGGCATACTTCTCGATGCAACTGAGCGTAGGTTAGAGTACGAGAGTCTCCTGGTTCTCCTTCCCAAATTAAAGCTGCTTTATTTTTGCGCCAGGTAGTAAGATGTCGATCGAGACAGTTGTAGGAAATATTAATTTTGCCATTGACAAACCACTTAGCAAAGGGTGGTTGCCAATCTAAAACTTTATCCCATTTTTGAAACCAATGTAATTCTTGTTCGGCTAATTCCGCCCAAAATTTGGCTGGATCGGCTGCTGCTTTTTGATACAATTCCTGATATTGTTCGGGGGTTTTGATATCAGCATTCTGAGCCAATTCGGCAGGAGGATTAAATAAGCGTTCTTCTTGCAGGATTGATTCTATGGTTACTTGTGACATATTTCATTTAACCTGTAACTATTACCCACAACTATTCTGAACGCTGATTTTCCCAGAAAATTTATATTTTCATTAAGTTAGGGAGAGGATAGAGGAGGTATGAACTGAGAAAGTCTACCGTTAACTACATTTATTATCAATAAGCTTCTTGTTTAATCATGGTGTCAATTTTTTCTAGCAAATTATTTGGATGCATTGATTGGAGTAAATAATCATCTATGCCAATTGATGAAAAATATTGCCACTCTTTTTCAGTTATTTGAAAAGAAAATAGAATTAATTTAATTGCTTTTGCTAATTTTAGCTTTTGCAATTTTTGACTGACATTAATTATATCTAGCTCTGATAAATCTCGATCCAAAATTACTAATTGTGGTTCTAATAACTGAATTTGGTCAATTGCTGTAGAAGGGTCGATAAGCCAAACTACTTGATATTCTGCTGCGGTAAGTAATTGACAGATTATGGTAGAATTTTCTTCCTGTTGAGAAACTAAAATAATAGTTTTTTTATCATTTAAAGCTTCTTGAGTATAATTTATTTCCTGTTCGGATTTTGGCTTAATTATAGTTTGACTAGGTAAGCAAACAGTGAAAATAGAACCCTGACCGACTGCTGATTCTACCTCAATTGTACCGCCATGAAGCTCGATCAATTGTTTGGTTAAAGCCAAACCCAATCCCGTACCACCATAATTACGTTGGAGAGGATGTTCTAACTGCTGAAAAGTTTCAAAAAGTAGGGGTAATTGTTGTTGGGAAATACCAATACCTGTATCTTCTACTTCAAAGATAACTTGATGATTTTCTCTCCAAATTCTCAGAGTAGTTTTACCCCCAGCAGGAGTAAATTTAATTCCATTACTGAGAAGATTAATGAGGATTTCTTGTAGTCTTTGTCGATCTGCACAAAATTTATCTTCTTTCGGGTTGACCTGAAAATATAAATTTAGGTTAATTTGTTGTTTATGTGCTTCTTCCCGAACAATTTGTAAAACCGATCGAGCTAAATCCTGTAAGGAAAATTCAGTAATATTTAAGAGAAATTTTCCCGATTCTACTTCGGAAAATTCAATAATATTATTAATTAAAGATAATAAATGCTTGCCACTATCGTGAATAGTTTTCAAATATTTTTGTTGCTTTTCGAGAGGAAGAGCAAGACGCTCGGCTGCTAATGACCAATGTAGTAAAGTTCCCGATAAACCAATTACACAGGTAAGGGGTGTCCTCAATTCATGGCTCATATTACCTATGAATTCGTGTTTTGATTGATTAGCAGCTTGGGCTGCAATTAGAGCATCTTTTAGTTGCTGCGCTCTGGTTTTTACTTGTTCTTCTAATTGCTCTTTTTGTTTTTGTAATTGTTGATAAGATTGATTTTGATAAATGGCGATCGCTAAATATTCAGCAATCTGACCCATAAATTTAATTTGGGTATTATTCCATTGACGGGGGGCAAAGCATTGATGAGCAATAATAAATCCCCATAATTCGTTTTGCACTAAAATAGGTGTAACTAATTTAGCTCGAATTTGCAGCCTTCTCATTAAAGATTTTAAGCAAGAAGAAAATTCGGGATACTGTTCTATATCATTAACAGCTAAACTAGACCCTTGACGATATTTATCTCGACATTTAGTCGAGCGACTAAAACAAGTCTCATCGTGAAAATATAAGATAGAAGGAATATCCTCGGCAGCCCTCGATTCATAAGTAACAGTATCGATTAATTTGGTAGATATATTATCAAAGTTTGTTGACTCGAGCCGAACATCCATTTGATAAATTACTAATCTATCTAATTCTAAGAGGCTGCGTACCTGCTCGATGGTCATTTGGACGATTTCTAATAAATCCAAATGTCGATCGATCTGAATTTTGACTTGATTTAAAATTCTTTGTTGTTCTGCTTGATAATGCAAAATATTTTTGAGAGGTTCGGCAACTAAAGGTAAATGATACTGACTGTTTTCTTGTTGCGTAAGTATATTAATTATTTTTTGAATAAACTGATTGAGATAACCTAAATTATTAGGTAGTTTAGTTGATAGATAGTGCTGTAAATTTTCATCTAACTTATAATAATTATTATCTTGCTGACTTAGCTCGGTCAAATAATCCTTAACAACTTCAGTGTCAAAACTAATTTGAATTTGATAATTAGGATTTTTTTGCTCGCGCTTTCCTATTAATAAGGCATGAAACATAGAACCAACTAAAATACTAAATTTTTCTGGTTCTCCCTCTTCTTGAGAATTGATTGCTTTAACTTTTTTTGACTTGGGCAAAGATACTTCTGTAACCAATAAAACTTCTTGTCCAGTTAAATTTGCCGTTGCTGACCATAAACGACGAAGCTCTGTAAAAGTTTCGCTGGACACAGTTCGTTTTAAGATTAAGGATGAAGGATTGGACATGATCCCGAGTTAATAGAAAACAGCAATAAGCTGCCTAAATCTAGGATCGCTTACTTTGAGCCTGGAAATCTAAACTGTAATTATTTCTCAAGATTAGACATTAATTATGCACAGACTGGCTGCTACACCTGGAGGTTGGAATTGGGCAACTGAAGGAGTTATTATTATTAATCAAAACCCGGCACCAATTGTATTTATTACTGCCGCAGATACAGAAATCCAGATTATAGCTAAATCTGTAACTTATTTACCCAATAGTTTTCCTGAGATACGAGTTGTAAATTTACTTAACTTACAACAACAATTAAGTATCGATAATTATGTAGAAACGGTAATCTCAAAAGCAAAAATAATTATTTTACGTTTATTAGGTGGCAGTACTTATTGGTCTTATGGTTTAGAAATAGTAAAAGAAATAGTAAAAGATACAAGTGCAGCCTTATTTATTTTACCAGGAGATGACCGTCTGGATTTAGACTTAATTAGTCATTCTACAATTTCCTTAACAGCAGTTAATCAATTGTGGCATTACTTTATTGAAGGAGGTGTAAAAAACTACACTAATGCACTAAAATTTGTTGCCGATTTTGTTCTCCAGACAAAATATAATCCCAAACCACCTATAGTTGTTCCTCGCATCGGCTTTTATTCATGGTCAAATCGACAAAATATACAAGCAATAACTAACACGCAACTATCAACAACCAAAATAGGAATTCTCTTCTATCGCTCTCACTATTTAGCAGGAAATACTTTACCAATTGAGGCTATTTGTCAAGCATTTTTAAAAAAAAGTATAGATCCAATCCCTTTATTTTTGTCTTCCTTACGAGAAGAAGAGATTCAAATCGAATTATCAAAAATTTGTCAACAAGAGCAAATTCAACTAATTCTTAACACTACAAGTTTTTCTCTGGCAAAAATTGGTCGAGAAGAACAAGTAAAATTATGGCAAAAGTTAGATATACCAGTTCTACAAGTTATTTTGAGTGGAGGGACAAAAACTCAATGGCAAGATAGTTTACTAGGATTAACGCCCAAAGATGTAGCAATGAATGTTGCTCTTCCAGAGGTAGATGGCAGAATTATTACTAGGGCAATTTCTTTTAAATCCAGCCAAACTTGGAATAAAAAATTAGAGACAGATGTAGTAATTTACGAACCAGATAGCGATCGAGTTAATTTTGTTGCCGACTTAGCGAGTAATTGGGTCAAACTAAAACAAACCCCTTTATCCGAAAGAAAAATAGCTTTAATCTTAGCTAATTATCCTAACAAAGATGGCAGAATTGCTAACGGAGTTGGTTTAGATACCCCTACTAGCTGTCTGGAAATTTTACAAGCTTTGCAACAGGCTGGTTATTGTGTTGAAAATATCCCCACCACAGCAGATGAATTAATCAAACGTTTAACTACGGGTATTACCAACGATTTAGAAAGTCAATCAATTCGTCCTGTCTATCAATCTTTATCTGTAGAAGAATATCAACAATATTTTCAAACTTTACCAGAGAAAGTACAACAAAAAATAATAGACAGATGGGGAGACAGGGGAGATGGGGGAGATAGGGGAGATGGGGAGAATTTACTAATTCCTATCCCTGGTATTCAATTAGGAAACATATTTATAGGCATACAACCATCAAGAGGATACGATCGCGATCCTTCTTTAAACTATCACGCCCCAGATTTGGAACCAACTCACGAATACTTAGCTTATTATTATTGGCTACGAGAAAGATTTAAAGTACAGGCAATTATTCATGTGGGTAAACATGGTAATTTAGAATGGTTACCGGGAAAAAGCATTGCCTTATCTAAAAATTGCTATCCTGAAATTGCCCTACAAACTATTCCCAATATTTACCCTTTTATTGTTAACGATCCGGGAGAAGGTTCTCAAGCCAAAAGACGTTCCCAGGCGGTTATTATCGATCATTTGACTCCCCCTCTAACCCGTGCAGAATTATACGGTGGTTTGGAGAAACTAGAAGCATTAATCGATGAATATTACGAAGCCCAAACTTTAGATCCATCTCGCTTAAAAGTAATTAGCGAACGTATTACTCAGCTTGTTCGACAAGAACATCTCGATCGAGATTTAGGGATAGATAAACCAGATGCTCAATCTATTGCTCAATTTCTTACTGTTGCTGATGGTTATCTCTGCGAACTAAAAGAAGCTCAAATTCGTGATGGTTTACATATCTTCGGTAAATGTCCTCAAGGAGAACAATTAAGAGATTTAATAGTCGCGATCGCTCGTTCTCCTAGTATAAATCGTCTGGGTATCACTCAGGCTCTGGCTAAGGATTTGAGTTGGGATTTCGATCCATTGATAGTAGATAAAGATGGAGATGTTGGGGAGATGGGGGAGATAGGGGAGATATTGCAAAAGGCTAAAAATAAAGGGGATGCGATCGAATTGCTGGAACAAATGGCATCGGAATTGGTGGAGGATTTGATTGGTGAAACTTTGTCCGCAGATAAACACGGATTAACGCAGATATTAGATGAAAACTCTTTTCCGAATACTTATAAACAATTACAGTGGATAGATAAGCAACTTTTGCCTTCTCTAAAAGCGACAGAGCAAGAGATAGATAATCTGGTTAAGGCATTAGATGGTAAATATATTCCTAGTGGTGCATCTGGCGCACCTACAAGAGGAAGACCAGAAGTGTTACCTACGGGGCGTAATTTTTACTCGGTAGATATTCGTGCTATCCCGACAGAAACGGCTTGGGATGTGGGACGCAAGGCAGCAGAAGCTTTGGTTGAACGCTATACCCAAGAACATGGTGAATATCCTCAGACCCTAGCCATTTCTATTTGGGGTACTTCTACTATGCGTACTGGCGGTGATGATGTGGCTCAGGTTATGGCATTGATGGGAATTCAGCCTGTTTGGGATGGGTTATCTCGCAGGGTTGTGGATTTTGAAATACTTTCTGCTGCCGTGCTTGGACGACCCCGTGTCGATGTTACGGTAAGGGTGTCGGGTTTTTTTCGCGACTCTTTCCCCAATTTACTCCATCTTATCAGTAAAATGACTAAATCGATCGCGGAATTAGAAGAAGATGCCCAAATTAATCCGCTGCGCGATCGAGTTAAAACAGAAACGGAATTTTGGCAACAACAAGGATTAACTTTAGAGCAAGCCCACTCAAGAGCTAGTTACCGCTTATTTGGTTCTAAGCCTGGTGCTTATGGTGCTGGTTTACAGGGTTTAATCGAAGGACAAAATTGGCAAAGTGATGAAGATTTAGCCCGTGCCTATCTCAATTGGAGTAGTTACGCTTACGATGCAGATGGTAAAGGGCATTGGGCAGCCGAATCTTTCGAGCAAAGATTGAAACAACTACAAATAGTCCTGCACAATCAAGATAACCGCGAACACGATTTATTAGACTCGGATGACTATTATCAATTCCAAGGAGGAATGACTGCTGCGGTACGTTCTTTGACTGGGAAAAATCCTGAGGTTTATTTTGGTGATAATTCTGTTCCTACTAATCCGAGAGTGAGGAAATTAACTGAAGAAATTGCTAGGGTATATCGTTCCCGCGTTATTAATCCTAAATGGATTGAAGGAGTAATGCGTCACGGCTACAAAGGAGCCTTTGAAATGGCAGCCACAGTAGACTATTTATTTGCTTATGATGCTACTACTAAATGTGTCGAAGATCATATGTATGAAGGATTAGCCAAAGCTTATGTTTTAGATGAAAAAGTACAGCAATTTATCCAAGAGAAAAATCCTTGGGCATTAAGAGATATGGCAGAAAGATTGTTGGAGGCAAATCAAAGAGAAATGTGGAAAGATGTTAGTGAAGAAATATTAGAAGAGTTGAGAAATATTGTTAATCAAGCAGAGGGAGTTATTGAATCAGTTAGTAGTTAATAGCATTTATCGTTAGTAGGGATTGGGAATTGAGATTCTTCCTATGTTTTCGAGTTTGCTGCTAATTAGTTAAAACTGTTATATCTCTCTTGCTATTTTTAAGAATTGGTATGATAAACATTCAATAAATTTATATTTATTTGTAGCTAAATGTAGTAAAATTTTGACAGACGAAACTAGATGCTATGACTTAATTTTGATAAGGTGAAAGTCCTTGGCACAACCGCTTAAACAGTTTTACTGATAGTCAGGGGTCGAATAAACATCAGATAAATCTCGCAAATCAAACCATTATCAAAAGTTTCTCATTTAAATATCTCTCAAAGTCTCCCCAGAAACCACCTAGGCGAGGGGTAGGGGGCATTATGGTAGTTTGTCCCGCCAGAAGAACTCCCTGGCAACGTTAAAAATGTGTTGTAATTGAATCAACATAAATTACAAACAGTAATTGCGATGGGTAAATCAAAAAACAAGTTCAAAGCAACTTGGAAAAACCAAAAGGAAATAGGTCTTATTTATGGCAAAAGTGCCATAGCGGTAGGAAAGGCTTTAGTTGAACTAGGGTTGAAAGATAGTTCTACTAAAAATCCAACTACTTTGGCACTTTCAGAAGAGATTGCTAAATCTACTCCATTAAAAGATGGTACTCCATTTTATCTCTGGCACAAAACTAAAACTTGCGAGAAATTGGACTCATTAGATGGCTGGAGTCGTCAATCCCAAGAAGAACGGGATTTGCAAAGGCTAACTTCCGAGTATATATCTTGGACAAAAAAAGCATTAAAAGCAAACGATGACGGAGAGCATCATGTAATTGTTGATGGCTTGTACGATGAAGCACAATCCTATGCCAAACAAATTAAAAAGCGTGGTGCTGATTTTATCGAAAAGGCTAACGAGCGTATAGCAAAAGCCAAATTAGAGAAAGAATATCTAATTAAGGAGTAAGCTAAGGTTCTTTGGAAGGGAAAACTAACAAACAAGGTATTCGCTTTAAAGACAACCAATTAGTTTGGGGAAAGCTAAAAATTAATCTCATTATTAATTGGCTTAATCCAGTCATTAAACATGGTTTAGATTCCCCAGTAAAATATGTTCGTATCTCCTCAGAGCAGTTCGACTTGAAGCTAGGAAATATTAGCCAGATAAGTCAAGAAGGGCTACAAGCTAATGTTAACTCCTAGCCTGAATCTCCTAAATTTAGCGAAGCGGATTTAGGAGAGTGGCTCAAAGAACCAATGCTCCAAAGAATGGAATCTATCTTTAGAGATACACTAAGCAAATGGCGATGCAGTATGATTGAGTTTTCTGGGGAGACAGACCACATCCACCTCTTATTTGAGGCTCATCCATCGCTCAATTTATCTCAATTAATTGCTAACTTAAAGACAGTAAGCTCTAGATTAATTAGAAAAGAATATTCAGATTATTTAAGTAAATACTTTTGGAAACCTTATTTTTGGTCTAGTAGTTATGGCTTGAAATCTGTTTCGCGTGGGGCAGAATTTGGAGTGATTGTTGAATATATTCAAAAACAAGAGCGTCCACAGCCTCCCACACCGCCAAGTTAATCCCGCGCTTAATTATCGGGTAAGCTTGCGCTGTACCCCTAGTACTTTGTCAAGTTAGAAATGAGGGTTAAATTTTCGCTCCTGCGAACTCCGAATTCCCAACTCCAAACTCCAAACTTTTCTCGCATCCATCAAATCAATCTTGACAGACTAGTAGTATGCAGCGCATAAACGCACAATCAATTTTCATTGGCTTAAAGTTTATTTAATTGTCTTCGAGCTTGATTAAGCTCTTAGCTCATAGCTGCATGGGAGCGGTCGTAAATAGCATTAAAACTGTTGATAGTCTTACCTTGGATATGGCTGTGATATTTAGGATCTACATCGACACCAATTTCGGCAGCAGTACGTGCTAACATCGATTTTTCACGGTTTACTACCATTTTGTGATGACGTATGAACAAAGAACGAGCTTGTGCTTGAATAGACATTTCTCTTTTCTCCTTATTCCTTATATCATAAATATATCATATTTTCTGTATCAAATAATACTTTTTGAGTCACTCGATAATTAAAGCAAAATCCCACGTTATTGAGGCGTGGGATGAGCATGAAGTACTCCCTACCTACTTCGTGAGGTAGGAGTATCCGTTCCATCACGGTTCAGTTGCGGGTTTTATTATTACTTAATTTATTGGTTTGCGGGCAACCCAGTATTTGCTGAAGAAATGATTTTGGATTTCAATGTCCACAAATCCTGCTTTGTCCAAGCGATCGCTGATATGGTCAGTAGTGTAATGTCTGTAGTAGGGTTCGTGGAATAAAATGGGGAAGTTATCCATCATGTCCTGAAATTCAGGAGAGTCGATCGATTGCATAGAATCGCAAATAACAAATGTTCCTCCTGGTTGCAAAATACGGAAGCATTCTTCTATTACTCTTTGACGAGCTTCTGCTGGCAGTTCGTGGA
>JAAUYI010180320.1_pt1 | contig 15810 bp, 15 predicted proteins | sample 7278041 | NCBI WGS metagenome assembly JAAUYI01 (sample SAMN14350216, study PRJNA611818) | marine sediment metagenome | isolation source: surface marine sediment (0.6m) | place: French Polynesia: Moorea | collected 2018-08
AGGCGATCTCACTAATGAAGCTAGACTAATCAACAATATAGGTTTAGTCTATTCAGACTTAGGAGAGAAACAGCAGGCACTGGACTACTTTCAACAGGCTTTACCTTTAAGGCGTGCAGTAGGCGATCGCTCAGGAGAAGCGGTAACATTAGATAATATCGGCTCTTTACTGCAAGGGCAAAACCAACCCCAATTAGCCATTATTTTCTATAAACAATCGGTTAATGTTTATGAAACCCTTAGAGATGATATTAAAGGACTGTCTGAAGAATTGCAGCAACTTTATACTGAAAGCGTAGCAGATACCTATCGTCGTTTAGCGGATCTCCTGCTACAACAAGATCGCATTCTTGAAGCTCAAAGGGTATTAGATTTATTAAAAGTACAAGAATTAGATGATTATTTGCGAGGGGTGAGCAGAAATAATAATACAGAACAAGGGGTTCCTAAACTTCCCCAAGAACGGCAAATTGAAGAAGGAATTGAAAACATTTTGGTTAAAGCCATTGATATTGGGCAAGAAATTAATCAATTACAACAACAGAATAGAGAACTGACGGAACAACAAGAACAACGCCTCGCTCAATTATGGGAGCAACAAGAACAAATTGTAGATGAATTTAACCAATTTATCGAAAGTGATGAAGTATTAGCGTTAATTGCTCAACTCAAACCTACCTTCCGAAAAGCAGATTTAGTTAATGATTTAGAAGAATTAATCGGTTTACAAGATAATCTGAAAAACCTTAAACAAAATGCCGTTCTTATCTATCCTTTAATTCTGGAAAATCGCATCGAAATTATTTTAACAACCGCAGATTCTCCCCCTATTCGTCATACGGTTCAAGTGGGAAAAGAAGAACTAAGACAAACTATTTTTGATTTCCGACAAGCATTACAAAGTCCCTCCCTCGATGCTAAGCAATCTGGCAAAAAACTTTATCAATGGTTAATTGAACCCTTAGAAAAAGACTTAGAAAAAGCAGAAGCCAAAACAATTATTTATGCTCCTGATGGACAATTACTTTATATTCCTTTAGCAGCGTTATACGATGGAAAACAATGGTTAGTAGAACGCTACCGAATTAATCATATTACCGCCACCTCTTTAACCGATCTTAATACCCAACCTTCACGTTAAATCGACGTATTAGCAACCTGAGTTCGATGTAAGCAAAAGCAATAAATTCCTAAAAAAAAAGGAGCATCTTAGGAAAAATAAACATAGCAATTCAAGCCAGTTATTCTTAAAAAATACTGGCTAAAATCAAGTTAATTGATTAAGTGATTATTTCAAAATAGGAAACTTTCAGAAGGAAATAAAGTGCTAGGAAGTAAAGAATTTTCTTCATCGAATAGATTAAGAGATGGCTTCTTCTCTTGATGTGTATAGGCGATTAAACCAGCAATTATATTAACCATAAAGTTCACAACACTTCTATGTCTTGAATGAGAAATTTGAGAAATATTTTTTAACTGATCATTAACCGTTTCAATTAACGAACGTTTTCTCAACATGATTTTATCAATCATAGGTAGCAAACGATTTTTCATATTTTTTCTAAAAGGAGTAATGAACTTAATTCCTTTATCAAAAAGCTCCTGAAATAAAGGAGAAGAAATGTAACCTTTGTCACCATATAATTTCCCAAAAAGTTCCTGAACTAAATCTTTAACTGGGACTCTATCATCTACATTACCTGGAGTTACTTGGAAAGACAAAAGTTCGCCTTTATCATTAATAATCAAATGAAGCTTAAAGCCGAAAAACCAGCCAATTGAGCTTTTTACCCAGTTCGCTAATCCTTCAAAAACTTTGTTTCTCGTTGCTCTAAAGTTAGAACAAATTGGAAGTCTTGTGGAATCAATAAAACTTATTCCTGTTACCTCACCTTTCCTTGTATTTAGATAAAAAATAAGAGGCATTAAAGCTGAGGGTATTAATTCCACAAACCTATTATAACTAACTAAATTTGGAAATTCTGATTGACAATTTTTAAAAATGTGTTTAAGGTAATAATTTTTAAAATTTCGATAACCTGAAGAATGGAAATAGACGACTATTGTAGCAACTTCACTTAAACATAAGCGAGATTCTTTTTTCCTTTGTACAATCTTGTTAGGGAGAAGATAAGACTCAAAAATTGGAGCAAACACTTGACAAAAATCATCAATTTTACAAAATAAAGTTTCTATTTCCATCATTGTAAATCTTCTATTTTTACAGAAAAATTATATAATTTAGCGAGAAATTTAGCTAGAGATATTCTGGCTGATTTTTTATGTCTCAGAATTTGTTTGGCCAAATCTATGGCTTGGGATAAGTCTTGACTTGTTTTTGTCACAGAATCAATTTTTAGCTGACTTGATTCTGTTCCATTTTCAACTGGCTGTTTACTTGAATTAGCAACATATTCATCTTGGGGGGATTTTGAATTAGTATCAAATTCAAGTAAGGAATCTTTATCCCATTTTTGTGCAATTTCATGTAATTTTGGAGCAAATACTTTTGGAATCCTGATTTTACAAGTTTCATTATGGTTCCAGATCGATTTTCTTCCAGCATTCTCTCTCGTACCTCCCCAATTGGGACTTCTATTCTTCTCCTGATTCATAGCCACCCTTCTCTCTAAAATGAATTAGTCACATAATCAACATTTTACCTTGATTCTGTTTCCAATTCAGGTGATTCTCATTAATCAACAGTAATTGAGAAGCTCCAAAGAACCGAAAATGCCTGTAATCCTCTCAGTGACTAAATTATAGCCGATTATCTTATATCGAACTCAGGTTAGTAGTATTGAGATTGAAGCCATTACCGAAGGCGTTCCCGAAGATGTTATTAACCGTCTTAGTCACCCTTATTATTGGGCCCCTTTTATTTTAATTGGTAATGGGCTTTAATGAAGTCAGGAGTTAAGGAGTCAGGAGTTAAGGAGTTAAGGAGTCAGGAGTCAGGAGTCAGAAGTATTATGGTTAGGACGTTTATAAAATTGCAAAACATTGTAGGGCGATGCACTCCCCACCTTACGATAATGTCATAATCTTTTTTTGTACTGCTATAGACAATTTCAAAGGAGGTGCAAGATCTCAGTATGTCTGATTTAGAACAAGCGATCGCAGAATATGAAACTGCAATTAATTGTCTTACAAACCCTCCAGAAATGACAACGGAGACAACAGAAGAAACACCAATAGAAACTAAGGTTTTAAATCTATTAAATGCCCGCGATCGCCTTCAAATTGCTCTAACACAAGTTCCTTCAATTTCTAATGATAACCTCACCAAAATTCAAAAGTTAGATAGTATTATTCAAGAAACCAAAAATAAAAATGCGATCGCTCCCATATTAACAACATTGCGTCCAATATTTAACCCTGATACAACAGCATGGTGGTGGTTTCTTGAGTCGGTTCAACCAGAGTCCAAATTGAAAAAATGGAATTGGTTCTTTAAAATAGCTTCTATTACTAACATAACGGTAAGGCCTACTTCAATGTCAAATTCAGAAATTTTTATTTCCTATGCTTGGAAAGGTGATAGTGAAGCGATCGCAGATGCTTTAGAAAAAACTTTTCAACAGAAAGATATTAAGATTATTCGAGATAAAACTAACTTGGGTTATAAGGGTTTAATCCGTAAATTTATGCAACAAATCGGCCAGGGAAAATTCGTTATTATTGTCATTAGTGATAAATATCTCAAGTCTAAAAATTGTATGTTTGAACTGTTAGAAATTGCAAAAAATGGAAATTTTTATAACAGAATTTTTCCCATTGTATTGCCTGATGCTAATATTTATGACGCAGTTGAGAGATTACAGTATGTCAATTACTGGGATGAAAAAATAGAAAATTTGAATCAAGCAATCAAGAACGTTAAAGAAGTTACCAATTTACAAGGAATTACCGAGGAAATTAATCTTTATAGAGATATTAGAAATAAAATTTCTCAGTTAACTGATACACTCCAAAATATGAATACTTTAACAGTTGACGAACACCTTAATACTGACTTTAATCCTATTATTACAGCAATTGAAAAACAACTCAATCAAGAAAATACTAGATTAGAAGATGTTGAAAAAAAAAAGCAATAGCTTTTTTACTTAAAATTTTCAATAAACCAGAGAATTTTGGACAGAAAGTGAGGATACGATTGTTAATTTTACTGTCACTGATTCTGGGATTTTTAGGTTTACGACTATCTTTTTCCACTGTTTCGACTTGGTATATGAATTGGGGTTGGGAACATTATAAAAAAGGGGATTTGAGTCGTGCTAAAGAAAATTATCAACGAGCATTGTCTCTTAATTCCAATAATATTGAGATAAACTTTCGATTAGGCTTGCTTTATGAAAATTTACAACAGTTTAAATCAGCCGAGACTCAATATCTTTTAGCTATGCAAGGAGGAAATCAAACAGCTATTAATAATCTTGCTCGTCTTTATATTCTTAACAAAAATAATGCTGCTGCTGTCTCTTTAATCAATAATGCTAGAGCGAGATTTGACACTTTTTCACTTGATACTGAATATGCGTTACTCAAAAATTTAGGTTGGGCGCGATTCAATCAAGAGGCGTATGATGAAGCAAGATTTCATCTTGATCAAGCATTTAATCTGTTGCCAAAAACTTCCTCAGATAACCAAAATAGAGCAGATATTTATTGTTTACTAGCACAAGTTCAAGAAAAACAGGGAGAAGATGCTATGGAAAATTGGAACCAATGTAATGCTAAAGCAAATTCCATATATCCTGAAGAAGATCAATGGCGACGACTTGCACAACAACGCATCAAAAAAATGTTGACTGAGAAATCATCACAACCATGATTAAAAACCAACGCAAATCTATAAAATTATTGTTTTTAACTACCCTAATGTTAGGGTTAGTAACCCCTGTACAAGCACAAATTGCTACAATTGATAGTATAAATCCCCAAACAGGTCAAGTATTACTCAAGCGTGAAGAATGGTCTGATTTTCGTCCTGTTAGTGCAGGAAGTGAGCTTAATGAAGGTGATCAAATTTACCCCAGTCAAGGGGTTCAAGTAAAATTAGTTTGCCCTAATCTTACCAAGCAACCGGTTATTCCTGGTGTTCCCTCTGGTATAAAAACCATTTGTCCCACTTGGGAAATTAGAATAGAGAACGCTCCCTCACGATCAGAGGAATGGATTATTTATTGATAGCACAAGTCAAAGAAAAACAGGGAGAAGATACTAAGGAAAATTGGAACCAATGTAATGCTAAAGCAAATTCTATATATGCTGCATGATTAAAAACCAACGCAAATGTATAAAATTATTATTTTTAACTAGCCTAATGTTAGGGTTAGTAGCTCCTGTACAAGCACAAATTGCCACAATTGATAGTATAAATCCCCAAACAGGTCAAGTATTACTCAAGCGTGAAGAATGGTCTGATTTTCGTCCTGTTAGTGCAGGAAGTGAGCTTAACGAAGGTGATCAAATTTATCCCAGTCAAGGGGTTCAAGTAAAATTAGTTTGTCCCGATCGCACCCAACAACCTGTTATTCCTGGTATTCCCTCTGGTATTAAAACCATTTGTCCCACTTGGGAAATTAGAATATCGAAAGCTCCACCACCACCTGGAATTTTAGGGGGATTTGATTCTTCTATTCCCTATATTATCTCCCCTCGCCATACTTTACTATTGACTCATCAACCACTTCTGCGTTGGAATGCTGTTCCCCAGGCAACAAGCTACACTGTTCAGGTAATGAATGGCCAAAACACAATTTGGAAAGCAGAAGTTCAACAGCCACAAGTTGCTTATCCTGAACATCCCCCTTTAACACCTGGCATAACCTATTCACTCAAAATCACCACAAATAGTGGACAATCTTCACAACAAGATAGTGAATCTAACTTAGGATTTATCATACTTCGTCCTGCTGAAGCTCAAATTATTAATGATGAAGTTGCTAAGATTAAACAAGGAGAATTTAGTCCTTTAACAACAGCGTTATTACTAGCAGATTTGTACCGTAATTACACTTTACCAGTATCTAGTATTGAAGCTTACGGTTTAACTTCTGAACAAGCTAGAAGCTATCATTTAACCTCTGAAGCTATTACTACTTTAATACCTTTAACCGAGCAAAAAGAGCCATCTCCCATCTTTTATCGTATCCTTGGAGAACTTTACTGGCAATCTGGATTGGTTGATCTCACCATTGAACATTACTTACAAGCAATTGAAATAGCTAAGTCTCCAGAATTTCTCGAAGAAAAAACCCTAGCTCAATTTGGGTTAGGAGAAGTTTATACAGCGATTAATAATATTGAACAAGCTATTATTTTTTATGAACAAGCTCGCCAAGGATATATTGAATTAGGAGATACAAAACGGATAAATTTTTTGGAGCGAAGACTAGAAACTCTTGAATCAAGGTGAAATGCAATCCGCTCAATCACTTAACGTTAAAATTCCTACTGTAAATCCATCTTCCCCTGCTTCCTCTGCTCACCTTATCTTAATGTATGGTATTCAACAGGATTTCAAATGTCCTAACCATAATACGTAATGCTATAACGAATAATATTAATAATCCTCTTAATCCTTCTGCCTTCTGCCTCCTGCCTTTTGTCTAAGATTGTCCGTTTAATTATGCCAACCTACTTATTAGGAACTAACCGATCCTACCACTGATATAATCTTTCGTTTTCTGGGCTTCTGGATTAGAAAAAATAGCTTCGGTTTCTCCAAATTCGATCATTTCTCCTAGATACATAAAGGCAATATAATCAGAAATTCTAGCCGCTTGCTGCATACTATGGGTGACAATAATCATGGTCACTTTTTCTTGTAAGTGACTGATTAATTCTTCAATACTCCTAGTAGCAATGGGATCAAGGGCAGAAGTAGGTTCATCTAATAAAATGACTTCTGGATCGGTTACTAAAGCCCTAGCAATACATAACCGTTGTTGTTGACCCCCTGATAAGTCATAGGCTGATTTATGAAGACGATCTTTTACCTCATCCCATAAGGCAGCATCCTGTAAAGCTTTTTCTACTTTTTCATCCAAAATACTTCTATTTTTTTCCCCTCTAACCCTTAACCCATAAACCACATTTTCATAAATTGACTTAGGAAAAGGGTTCGGTTTTTGAAAGACCATACTCACCCGCATTCTGACTTCAATGGGATCAACTTTTGGGCTTAAAATATTCAACGAATCTAAGCGTATTTCCCCTTCATAACGGTTGTTGGGATAGAGATCATGTAAACGATTAAAACACCTTAATAACGTTGTTTTACCACAGCCAGACGGACCAATTAAAGCGGTTACTTTTTGCTGAGGAATGATGAAATTGACGTTTTTAATGGCGTGAAAATCTCCATAGTAAAAACTAAAGTTTTTAACTTCTACTTTCGGATTATTGATGTCTAAATGATGAGAATTATTTGAAAAGTGGTCTACCATTTGATTCCTTGACGTAAACGATAACGTAAATAAATTGCAATTCCATTAATGCCTAAAGTCATCATTAATAAAACCGTTCCTGCTGCTGCTGCATTAACTTGAAACTCTTGTTCAGGACGAGATACCCAGGTAAACATTTGAATGGGCAACACCGTGAAAGGAGCATTTAACCAGGCAAAAAATCGTTGAAAATTGAAAAAAGGAAAGGTCATTTCAAAGGGAAGATATGGAAAATTACTGTTAAATGGCGACTCTGGTAAAAAGGCAATAAACGTTAATGCACCAATCGTAATTAAAGGAGCCGTTTGACCAATAGCACGAGCTAAACCGATAATAATTCCTGTTAAAATACTGCCAGAAGAATAGGGTAAAATGTGATCCCAAATGGTTTGCCATTTCGTTGCCCCAACCGCATAAGAAGCTTCTCTTAAACTAATAGGAATGGCTCGAATGGCTTCACGGGTTGTGACGATAACCACAGGCAAAATTAACAAAGCCAAGGTTAATCCTGCGGTTAAAACGCTTTGTCCTAAGTGGAATTGATAGACGAATAATCCTAATGCTAATAAACCATAAACAATGGAGGGAACACCGGCTAAATTAGTAACATTAATTTCAATAATAGCTGATAGCCAATTTTTGCGAGCATACTCTTCTAAATAAATACCTGAAGCAATGCCAAGGGGAATCGCAACACAGGCCGTTACAAACATAACAAGACTGGTGCCTACCCAAGCTGAAAGAATGCCCGCTTGTCCTGCTTTACGACTAGGAAAGGAAATGAAAAATTGTGGCGTTAAACGGGGTAAACCTTCGATAAATATTTGTAAAACCAATCCTAATAAAATGAAAATTGCTACGATAATAATCAGTAAGCCTAAAATTGCAAAGCAACTATCAATTAGTTTACGCTTAGAGATATCTTTGACTAAATTTTCCTGGGACATAGACTAAAAAGTTAATAAATTTCTCGATAACGCTTAGCTAGAAAGTAACCAATGATATTTAAAATTAATGTCATCACTACTAACGTTAAACCAGCAGCAAAAATAGTTTGATATTCAATGGTTCCGTGGGGCAAATCCCCTAAACTAACTTGAGCAATATAAGCGGTAATGGTTGCTCCTTGTTCTAAAGGATTAATCGTTAATTGGGGTAATAAACCCGATGCAATAGCCACAATCATTGTCTCCCCAACTGCACGGGAAGCACCTAAAATATATGCAGCCCCAATACCAGAAATGGCCGCAGGAAAGACAACATTTAAGGCAGTTTGTAGACGGGTTGCTCCCATAGCATAAGAACCCTCTTTTAAGACCACAGGAACTGCTCTCATAGCATCTTCACAAATTGAACTAACTAAAGGTAAAATCATTAATCCCATGACTAAACCACCGCTTAACATATTAAACGTTGGTAGATTAGTAAATACTTTTTGTAGCAAAGGAGTGACTACTAATAAGGCAAAATAACCATAAACAACCGTAGGAATGGCTGCTAATAATTCTAAAATGGGTTTAACCCATTCTCTCAATTGTGATGAAGCGAATTCACTTAGATAAATAGCCACAATTGTTCCTAAGGGTATGGCTACTAATAACGCAACAGTTGAGGTGACAAACGTTCCTGAAAGAAGGGGTAAAATGCCGTAATGTTTGTCATTAAATAGAGGAGTCCATTGCGTATCTGTCAAAAAATTAAAGATAGGGACTTGTTGAAAAAAAGACCAAGATTCTGTTACTAGAATGTATAAAATTCCAAAAGTTGTCCCTACTGAAGATAAAGCAGCAAGAAAAAGAGCAAACTCTATAATACCTTCTCGAATATTACGAAAAGAATAATTAAAAATTTGCCCATTACTATTATCTTTAGACAAAGGTTGTGTCATAACGAAGTTATAAATCAGAAGTTGTTTTTGTCATAAGTTCTTTGCCTCGGGTCAAAAACTTCTTACTTTGAAAAGTTCAGTTTTCAACCCGATTATCTCGACAACTTAGCGAATAGCTTGAGCTAATTTTTGTTTATGTGCCTGATAATCTGTGCGAGGAATAGAACGAACTTCTTTAACCAGTTCTGGTGCGCTATCTAAATAGTATTCTACGAACTCTTTAACAGCAGGATTCGTTTTTGCCGCTTCAAGATTAACGTAGATAAAGATAGGACGCGCTAAGGGTGTATAAGTTCCATCACTTACAGTTTGAGAAGAAGGCGCAACCCCATTTATTTTCAAAGCTTTGAGCTTATTTTTGTTTTCTTCGTAGTAAGTATAGCCAAAGTAAGCTAATGCTTGTTTATCATTAGCCACCCCTTGAACTAATACGTTATCATCTTCGCTAGGGGTATAATCAGTCCGACTATCTCCTGAGTTACCAACAATTTCATCGGTAAAATAATCAAAGGTTCCTGAGTCAGCACCGGGTCCATAAAGCTTTAATGGAGCATTGGGCCAACTAGAATTTACTTGATTCCATGTAGTAATTTTATTGGTGGCAGCGGGTTCCCACATCTTTTTAAGTTCTGCTGTTGTAATATCGTTTAAAGGATTCTCTTTACTAACTACAACGGTAATGGCATCATAAGCAACCGGAATTTCCATATATTTAACGCCAGCTTCTGCACACATTTCCTTCTCGCTATCTTTGATGGGTCTAGAAGCATTGGAAATGTGGGTCTTTACCGCTTCATTTTTAGAACAGAACTTTTTGAAACCGCCACCGGTTCCAGAAATACCAACGGTTACTTGAACGGCACCTCGTTTTTTATTCTGAAACTCCTCAGCCACCGCTTCAGTGATAGGATAAACGGTACTAGAACCATCAACTTTAATAACTGCACGACCTTGAGAGTTAACAGGAATATTGCTCAAGTTAACTAAGAATAAGCCTAATGCAAATGCACCAGCAAAAAGCCAACCATTTACTTTAACGTTCATAGCTAATTATTTCCTAATGGTTTAATTTTTTATTGTTTAAGTGTAAACCCGATCTATTATTCCAATAAAAACATAAATTAGAGTTAAAAAATAGTAAAAAATAGATTAACTTTACTAAAACTTATTGTAACTTTAACCTAATTTTAGCTTAACGATTATTTTTTGTCTAAAACTGTATCGATTGTCAAAAAAATACCGAATTTATGTTTATTATCTAAAGAGGAATTTTGAGGTTTTGGAAAAATGACATTATTTAGACCAATTTATAATCTATTATTAAAATTTCGTTTTTTATTTCGACCCATGTTTTTTCTTTCCCTCATATTTCATATTGGGTTTTTAAGTTTACCTCTTCCTTCTTCTTCCAACTTGCAACAAGAAAAGACAGAAGAAATTGAAGAAAAAGTAGAAATTACTCGTTTAATTCCCCCCTCTTTTCCCTCTCCTCAACCCTCTCTAACAACCCCTAAAACACCCCCCAAAGTTAAATCGACTCCTACACCAAAACCGATTCAAAGTCCCCCAAAAGTAAGACAAACCCCTCGACAAATACCGAGAATAACTTCACCTTCTCCCACTCCCCAACCGACACCAACTCCTCAGAAACCTCCTACTCCAAAACAAACACCAATACCAACTCCTACACCCACTTTAACACCGTCACCAACTCCTACACTGACACCAACACCAACTCCTACAATTAATCAAGAATTAATAGAACAAGATGTTAATAATATAGATAATCAGAATGAAGTTGCTTCAGAAGCAGGTTCTAGTTTATTAGAAGAATTAAGACCAAGAATTTTAAAACGTTTGGAAAAAAGTAGTAATGATTTAGAAGCAATGGAACAATATATTGATACATTACCTATACAATTTATTCGAGAAGAACATATCCCTTTCTTTTTAACAGCAGAAAACCAACTAAAGTCAGGAACATTAGGTTTTTTAACCATTCCTCAAACCAGTCCTTATGGTGCTTATTTTGATTACATTGAACCTGTCGTTAAAAATGAATTAGGATTTGAAATTAATCAATTAGAAGAACAATACGGCGATTCTTTATTATATGAAGCAAAAAATTCCTCTGATATTACTTTTTATATGAGTATTGTAAAATTAAAAGGAAGTGGGGCTTTATTGGTTTTATGGATTGATAATCCTCAAAGTTCTCAATAAATTTTATTCCTCATTTTCTACTACAATTGCTAAAGAAACTTGCTCTTTACCGATGACTTTTAATTCACTTAAAATTTCCATAACTTTTTTATAAGAAACTTTTTTATCAGCCATTAATAAAACTTTTTCATTCTTTTGCTTTACTAAATATTGTTGAACAATTATTTTTAATTCCTCGAATGTTTCTATTTTTTGTTCGTATTCATTAATGGTAAAACTGCCATCAAATTTTAGAGTAATTATCAAGTTTTTAGTCGGTTCACCTATTGGTATTTCTGTTCCTTTATCATTGCCAGGTAAATCAACTTTAACCCCTTGAGGACTGGTGGTTAAATTCATAGAAACTAAGATAAAAAAAGCTAATACCGACATCATTACATTTAACATCGGTATCAAATTAATACTGGGAATTGATTGTTGATGTTGTTGATTTTTAAAACGCATTTTCTTGATTTATTTTTCTTTATCAATAGCTAAAAAAACTTGTTGATCGCTAATTTTACTAAGTTTGTTCAAAAACTGGGAAATATCTTGATAAGATAATTCTTGATCAGCTTCGATAATAACTTCTCCTGATGGATTTTTATCTAAAAACTCAGAGACATTTTGAAGCATTTTATCTTCATCAACCATTTGCTCACCAATAAATAACTTTTTATCTTTGTCTAGTCCAATAATTAATGAGGGTTGATTATTTTGTTGTTTTTCAGGTTGACTATCACCCTGTATTCCAGGAAGATTAATATTATTTAAGATTTGGTTAGTTAAAGTCATAGAGGTGATAATGAAAAACAGTAACACTGACATTAATACATCAATCATTGGCACTAAATTCACTTCAGGAACAGAAGAAGAGCGTTGTTGTTTAAACTTCATTTTTTATTGATAATTATCGATATTAACGTAAGCATTCAGCCGTCAGTATTCAGCGTTCAGCTTTTGAATAAACCTGAGTTTGATATGAAGGAATTGCTAGACAACTTACTCGAACTCAGAAGTCTCAAATTCTCATTGTCTCGTTTAAAAAATCATAACTCCTAACACCGAACTCACGTATAGTTTTAAGCTGATAGCTGACCGCTAATAGCTGAATGCTTACATATTAACGGTATTTGCTGGCGGTAAAGCAGTTGATAATTGTTCTTTTGCTTCTAGTTCTGGTTCATACCAAAACTGTCGATAAATTAGTTCTAATTCTGTGCCAACCTCAGCAAAATATTCAACTTGTCCACTTTGTAATGTAACCGAAACACGATAAATTAGTAAGGCAATGATAGCAACGATCATTCCTGCTGCGGTGGTGATTAAAGCTTCAGAAATACCAGCAGCAGCTTGAGACGTTTCTGCTAGATTTGCGCCTTCTCCTATTTTTAAATTATTAAAGGTTGTAATTAACCCAGTTACCGTTCCTAATAACCCTAATAAGGGAGCAACTGCGATAACTGTTTCTAGAAATTTATCCCCTTTTCTCATTTGAATAAACTCGCGATCGCCTTTAGCTTCCATCGCTAAGCGAAAGGTTTCGGGAGAGGGTTTTTTGAGTTGAAGGGGTGCCAATAAAAAGCGTCCAATGGCTAAAAAACGAGCGTGTTGAGCGATTTTTTGAGCTTCAAGGAGATCATAACGCGCCGTTTCCAAAACATCATGGACAATACGATTTTCTTGACTTAGCAGTCTTATCCAAAACCAAGTTCTTTCTAAAGCAATGGTGATGGTAAAAACCGATAATGCTAATAGAGGCCACATCACTGGGCCTCCTTTTAAGAATAAGTCGTAAATATGAGTCATTAATCTTAAAACTTACCGTTTCTCTTAAACAGAAACTATTATTTAACAGTAAGGTTAAAAGAAGTTAAACAAAATTTAGATGAATGGAGTGATAGGGAATGGTTCAATTTTCCCTACACCCTAAGAGACTGTTCCTAAAGAAATAATAACAACGAATTTTGTAGGGTGGCCAAGGGTTCCAAGGATGAAGTTAGTTTAGATAAGTCTTTAACTTGCCCACCCTACCGTCTTAAGATTCTATTTATAAACAGTCTCTAAATCCCAGTTTAATCACTTTTCTCTGATTTTTGAGGAGCAACAGATGGCTCTTTTTTCTCTGGTTGGGGACGCTGTAAAGAAATGTCTTTGAGTTGTTCTTTATACTGAACAGGAGCTTTAAGAATAGCCTCTTTAAATAAGGTTTGAGCTTCGTTTTCTTGACCTTGTTCTCTGAGTAACATTGCTTTAGCTAATAGGGGACGAAAATCATCTTTATCCCCTTTAATTGCCTGATCGTAAATGACGATAGCATCATCGTATCGTTCTTGTTCGCTGTAAATTTCCCCTAACAGTAACTGTAAAGACGTTAAATTAAAAACACCTTCTGACGCTGACTGATTAGATTGCTCTTTGATGGCTTCATCTAAGGTATTCTGGACTAAATTAATAGCATCTTGAGAACGGTTTTGTTCTAGGTAAAGATCCACCATTCCTTTTAAAGCCCGCATATCTCCAGGATTAGCTGCTATAATTTCTTGATACGTACTTAAAGCCTCTGGATAGTTTTTCAGTTGTTGATGAGACTGGGCTAATAAAATCCCATAATCTGGTTGTTGGGGATTAAGTTGGGCTAAACGTTTTAGTGGGGCGATCGCTGCTTCTAAGTTCCCTTGTCTGAGCCTCGTCTCTAACAGTCCTAACAGTGCGTTTTCGTTATCTGGTTCTCGTTCCAAGACCAATTGATATCCCAATGCTTCATTTTCTAGTCTTGTGGTTTCAGGGGTCACTAGGGAGGTTTGATTCCCTTGACTGGCCTGAACCATACTACTGACAATGGGTAAAATGGAAAAGGAAATTAAAGCCAAAAGCATTAATACTAAAGTAGCATAAATCCAACGACGGTTGTTCGTTTTAGAGGTTTTCATAAATTAAGGTGCAATCTTCAACATTAATAACCTTATTTTGACATACTCCACTCCCTGAAGTGAGTGGATTCTCCAAACATCACTGCGAAAGGATTTCTGACTCAACGAGTTCGCTTGCATTAAAGTCTTCTCAAAATTGGTTAGGGAATTAAATGCACAACAGCTTAAAGCTATAGCATTACGTATTATGGTTAGGACGTTTATAAAATTGCAAAACATTGTAGGCCGATGAACTCCCCACCTTACGATAATGTCATAATCTTTTTTTGTACTGCTATTGCCTCTTGCCTCTTGCCTATTTTCGTTAGTAACCTATGATAATCGTAGTTACTATCAGTAGGGTTAATAACAAGAAAAACCCTACTTAAGCTAAGAAGATATCATTCAATTATGCAATATCATTAACAGAGTTGAAAGCCCCATAGAAAACGCCAGCATTTACCCTTAAGTCCGATGCTTCAACTAGATCACCATAAACAGTAATGGTTCCTAGTTCATCTTGGTTGTGGGCCCCACCATTCGCCCCTTGATTACTGATTAAGTGAATAATAGATTCTAGGATTTGATCTTGATTAAGGTCAACATATTCAATGTTACTGACTTCTACAGTATGACCAGCAATTCTAATTTTGTCTCCTTCGCTTTTATTAAAGTCTAAAATTACATCATTACCAATACCATCAACCCAGTGATCATGGACGTTATCATTTTCGTGGGCAACTGCTTGCCAGTTTACTTTACCAGTGATGGGATCGGCGTGTTTTTCAACAATCTCATCTTTGGCATTAATTAACAGTTCAAAGCGGAAAGTATCAGCCCCTGCTCCCCCAATTAAGGTATCATTAGCTTCTAGAAAGGGTTGATCGGGATAAACTTTAGATTCATTGGTTTCTTGGGCAATATCCGGTTCTCCTGCATCACTACGACTGATGAGGCGATCGTTGCCGTCTCCTCCATCCAGGATATCTTCTCCCATTCCACCTCTGATGGTGTCATCTCCACCGTCACCAGAGAGGGTATCATTTCCCCCATCTCCCGTGATGCGATCGCTTCCATCTCCTCCTGATACTAGATCATTTCCATCACCAGCCCAAACTTTATCATTACCACTGTCTCCTGAAAGCATATCATCCCCATCGTCACCACCAAGAGTATCATCCCCATCCCCACCAGAGAGGGTGTCATTGCCTTCATTCCCCCAGAGTTTATCGTTTCCAGTTTCTCCTGTGAGAGAGTCATCCCCATCGCCACCAGAGACTATATCATTGCCATCGTCACCAGAAAGAGTATCATTTCCCCCATCTCCAGTGATGCGATCGCTTCCATCTCC
>JAAUYI010169268.1_pt1 | contig 15775 bp, 8 predicted proteins | sample 7278041 | NCBI WGS metagenome assembly JAAUYI01 (sample SAMN14350216, study PRJNA611818) | marine sediment metagenome | isolation source: surface marine sediment (0.6m) | place: French Polynesia: Moorea | collected 2018-08
AAAACCAGAATGAGAAATGATTTTATAGCTCAAGGAACATTTTACTCAAGTATGTACATGGCTACGTTGAGAAATTCTTAAAATAGGTAAAACTTTACTACTTAAATATTTATTCAATTGCAAAGCCTCTTCCTTTTGACTCATCTAGTGTTACTTATTTTCGGACAAGTCTACTTAGTTGTGTTCTGTTAGTTGAGTTCTGTAGTTGGCAACTACCGAGATAAATTAGGTTCAGTAACTGTGGGAAAAGTCTTAAAATTGCGCCGTACCCAATCTATTCCCACTTCATTGTTCAATTTTATTCGTTGTGGTGTATCAGCATAAATTTTACTCAAAATCTTGGCATCTTGATCTACAACTATATCAATCAACTTCAATAGATTACCTTTAATCAAGTGTGCGATTGGAGAATATGCCTTCATATACATCAATACAAATACGCGAGACCGATCTTCTGCTTCTGGAAGATAAAAATGACATTCCTTAAGACTCAATAGTTTATTTTCCCCATGCATCAATCCCATGAACGGAAAAAAGTTTTCTAGATGCGCCTCTAAAACTTTCGGCATTGCAAGCTGACCAGGATTTTGCAAAATGTCACGAAATGTTGGTTGTTTTCTCGGTTGTGACAGGTAGGCATGAGAATGTAACCCTTCATCAATAAACTGCTTTACTTGCACTTGTTCGATCTCAAATAATTCTCGATGAGTACCATTTTGATGATTATAGTCATGCATATTTAGTAATAAGCTTAAAATATCGGTTGAAATAGAGCGTTTTCCTGTAACTCCTATAAACTCGTACTCCGTTGCAATTTCATTCATAATCGATGGAATTGAAATCTTCGGTTCATACCCACCATAAGACCAGATAAAATCGCCTTGAATGATTAACTCCAGAGGTTGGATAAGTGATTTGGTCTGTTTTTCAGAACCTGGCAAAATGGTGCAGCCTGAATGGTCGAATTCCAATGCATGAAAAGGGCAAGCGATCGCCGAAGGCGTGGCTGCGCCAATCGCACTACTGCCATCAGATTTAACCACACACCATCCCTCTGATAGCATTGCGCCCATGTGAGGACAAACATTAGGCAAAGCACTAATCATCCCATGACTATCTTGCCAAAGTACGTAATCTTGACCCAACAGAGAAATCTTCATTGGCTGATGTGGTTTAAGCATGGAACGATGTGCTATGAGCCACGGTGAGCCTTGCAATTGCTTCATTACTACATAAAAACAACTTACTAATTAATTAGTAAGTTTATCAACTGTTAGCTGTTCGGTCAATTCAAAGATTCAAGTCTTCAATATAGGTATCTCTTTGGTACGATAGAAAAGCAAACGATGAATTCAAAGTAAGTGGTTCGACCCAGTAAACGAGTTGTGAAATCAGTTCGTATTCGAGATGCTCAGATGACACAACGACAAATTTTGGATGCCGCAGAGCAAGAATTTTCACGGCATGGTTTAAATGGTGCGCGCATTAGTGCGATCGCTAAACGAATTGAAGTAACAACTGCAACAATTCATTACTATTTCGATAACAAAGAAAGCTTGTACAAGGCAGTCTTACAACGTCCAGTCAATGAAGTTCAAACTATGCTGGGGGAATTAAACTTTGATGATTTATCTCCCGAAGAAGCACTGAAGCAGATGATCCGTATTGCGATCGCCAACGAAGCTCAAAATCCCCAGCGTCAAATGCTGTGGTTTCAAGAAGCAAGTCAAAATCAAGGAGCATATTTTAAAGAGTGCAATGTTTCGAGCCTCCATGAGCATCTACTCAAAATTTTAGAGCGTGGTATCGCAGAAGGATATTTTCGCCCCCTCAAACCGTTGTTCGCACTAACCCATATTTTGAGTGTTTGTTTATTCTATTTCACGGTGCATGAAAACTGGAGACATCTTACGCCTGAGATCGATCGCCTCAGTCCAGAAATGATTGAAGAACATATAGAAGAGGCAACTACTTTTATTTTGGCAGGTGTAAGGCGATTAGGCGACCCCTAGCCTACGGATCGCTTGAATTTATTTAACAGCGAGGCTGTAGTTATTAGTTATTAGTCATTTCATTTATCATTTGACATTCGTCAATTCGTCAATTCACGATTTGAGATAGTTAGATTGATTCGTGTCTAGGTTGGAGGTTCGTGCGTCAATTTTGGCGCAGAGCAACATAATTTCCAAATCTTTGAGCCTGTTGTCTAATTCGGCTTTGTACTTGATGAAGTATTTTTAAGTAGAAGGCAAATTTTTATCGGTTAATTTTTGGCTTCATTAAATTACTATTTGGTAACTAAGATTTATTAGCTAATTCAACTAGCTTGCCAATCTCTTTTTGAGAACTTTGATATTTTAGTAATTCTTCAAAGTATTCATCTAAAGGTTTATTTCCAATAACTTTTAACCTCACAGGCTCGTCTTTGTATTTTTCTATTACTCGTTCTGCTAATTTATATTCTTGAGACTCAGGCTCGCAAAACTGTCGAGCTAAAGATGGCTCTCTAAATGTGAGTAAATATATTAGGGTAAGAAAAGCATTTTGTTTGTAGCCTGGAGCTAAATTTTGTTCGGTTAATAGATAGTTAAGAATACTTTTGAAATGGTCAGAAAAATTAATTTGGTTTTGGTTATTGTATTCAAAATACCAAAGTAAAATACGGCTATAACCCCACAAATATTGTTCTTGTTTATATAATGGTTGATTACCAATCCATTTTTTTGTAAATATTTGAAAATAATTTGACTGAAATTCTAGGATTAATGCTACTCTACTTAAAAAGAGAAAATACTCTTTTCTAATTTGTTTATTTTTGCATGCCAATTCTATCGTTGTAGGCTCGAAAAACGAGTTTAAATTTAAGTGTTCGGACAGTCGATACGTTTTGCCAAGAAATATAATTAATGTCTCGATGAAGTTTTGAGTTTCTATTGCTTTCTTTTTCTGAAAGTTATATTGTCCTTGTATATATTTTCTGAGTTCATCGATCGTTCCCGAAGTATTGAAGTTGATAATTGCTTCTTTTATATTTTCTACTGATGAATGATTGCAATCTAAATTAATAAATAAATCTGGATTATTATTGTTCCTTTTAATTATTTCATAAGCACGCCAGATATTTCTGTTAAATCTCATCGCTGTATTAAAGCTGTCAATATTTTTAATCGGTGATAAGGCATCAATAAATTTTTGTACCTTTTCTGGACTAGGAACAAAGCTATTTTTGTTGCGACGATTTTCTAAAATAGTATTTAAAGGAATGTAGCCAAGTAGTCGAACAATCTCTTCGCGATCGCATAAGTTGGATTCAATTTTACATTTATTTTCTGCATCTTTTACTCGGAGTTGAGGAACAGAACCTAATTCAACGATAAATTCAATTCTTACAATTAATTCTTCAGATTTGGCTTTGGCTTCTGAGTAAGGATGAATAATTTTATATTCTTGAATATTTTCGTTAATATAATAATCTTTTTCGTTAATTTTTATAGGTAAGACGTTATGAGGATATGATAGTTTAAAGTATTCTTGTCCTGTTTCTTGAATGCAGGCAATAAATTCTTTTTTACCCGATTCATTTTCATAATAAATACGGTCTTGATTTTCTGACAAAACTTCAATCCATCGTTGTTTACCATCTTGTTGAATTTGAAATTTTATTTTGTCAAGATATTGTCCGAATAGAGGAAAATTATGTTGTTGTTTTTCTTGCCAGATTCGCGGAAATTCATTTAAGCGATTATCAGGAATAAAAATATTGTCGTTTATTAGAGCTTTTTTGAATTTTGGAAGAAAGTTATAGTCACTAATTAAGATAAATGTGTATTCTGGATATCTTTGAGTTAATTGTGCGATCGCTTTAATATCGATTTTATTTATAACAATATCTTCTAACAGAGCGACATCTAAATTTATCGATTTATAGTAAATCTTTTGACTGTCTAAAATCTCTATGACAAGTGAAAAGTCACTAGAAATATTTTGAGTTCTAGCCAATCTAAATACTTCGATTTTTTGTAAGTATAACTCTAGATGTTCGATAGTATTTTGATTACTAGCTAATTGAGGAAAGTTACGATACAGTATTTCCTTAGTAAGAGCGCGATAAATATTGTGATGAATCTCTTTAATATCTAGAGGAAGTTTAAAATTGTTGCTGGCTTCACTTCTATTGTCAATAATTGGAATCTGATAGATAGTATTTGACCATGACTTAAATTTTAAAGAGCAATATGGTTCTTCACTCAAGTTATGAAGATCGATAAATACAACAGAATTATTTATATCTAGATGATTGGCAATTTGTTGATGAGAATTCCAGTAATGATAGACACTTCGATAAATATATTTTTCTCCCGATCTTAAGAAGTTTCTTAAAGATAAAGAATTAAGGCGATCGCCAACAACGTATAAAAGATCGCTCTCTGGAGACAAATTAACTCCCAAGTATTTTAGAGGAATCAACTCATCTTGAATAGTTAGTTCTTGAAGATAAAGAGAATCGTTACGATAACCGCGTTCTTTATATTTATCTAAGAAATTTTTATAAGCAACAGGGCTATTAATTTCTGTTTGGTATATATTGGCATGAGTACAAAGTTCGGAATATGATTCTAAATTAAATAAACGAGTCATGAGATAAATCCTTTTGTTAAAAAATTGAAGTTGGTAATTGTTGAATAATTTGGGTAATTTCTTCGCGATCGCCGGTTTTATACATTAGATCGATTAAACTAAATCCTCTAGGTGCAAACTGAAAGTTAATCCCACCAAGATAAGCAACGCGATCGCCTATAAGAGTAACTTTGGCGTGAATTTCTGAGTTCAAACGAATAGTTATACGATGGTTTTTATTACTAAGAGAATTGTCATAGTAAACACTAGACACATAAGTGGGGCGAGTTTTTAGTAAGGATAGAATTTCTGCATCTGGGAAAAAACTACGACTATAAATTATGACTTTTTCCGAACTTTTACTTAATTCGCGATCCAAGTCTTGTAGATATTGTCTGGGGGTTAAAAGTGTTTGAGAACTGAATTTCTCAGTACAGGATGAATTATTAAGACTACGCTGAATAAATCCAGCCTTAAGAGGAAATACATCATATTTGGTATTATGTTCCCAGCAGCGAATAAAGTATTGAAATAAATCTCGATGAGTAGTAGTTCCCTGAGAGATTAAACCACTTTCTAAGTTAAAATCTAAACTCCCACCAGTTAAGTTACACGAACCTAGATAGGCTGCTTTTTCTGTAATATAAGTTTTAAGGTGAAAAGCACCACCACGAATACGCGCACCTGAAGCTAAAAGTAACTTTAAACATTGACCTTTTTTTGCGTCGGAATGCTGATAGGCTTCTCTCGCTCTGGGAATTTCTGCTACCTGGGTATCGATCGCATCTATGACTTCATTGTTTAAATCTGTGAGTATCCAGACTCCTTGGGGTAAAGTAGCGGCTTTTTGACAAATTAACTCGGTAATACTGGCACTTTCGATGACATAACTAGAAATACATAGAAATTGTTCTGCTTGGTTAATTAATTCTTCGATCGCATTTCGGCTAATTCTTTTACCGATGATAAATTGATGGTGAGAAGCAATAGGTTCGATCGCTTTGGGCAAGGAAAAAGTAAAAGTAGATTTTTGTTGATACTCTTGGACTAATTTTCTCGCAGCACTAGATAGACTTTCAATATCTGTTTCTGGTTGTCTGAGAAAAGAAACTGCTTGTTGAATTTCTGGAGTAAGTTGCTTGAGATCGAGGCTAATTTTTACTCCTGGTATATTTGGAAGATAAAAACCAAATTCTGTATCGTCAGAAGACTGTAAAGCCATCTCAAAGCGATCGCAACTTGAATAGTTTGACCATTCTTGTTTCACCTCCAGCCAAATGCGATCGAGCCAAGTTTGAGATACACCAGGATAACTATCCCCTTCGATAACGATTTCATAAGTATCAGTAATATTGTCTGTTTCCCAGTCAGGAAGTTGCGGATCGTCTGGTTGAAGTTGAATTTTAGCTTCTTGACTAACAAACTCATAACTATACAGTATCGGTTTAGGGGTAATAGTTGCTGATGGTTGCAACCAAGAAGGAATTAAATTAAGGTTTTCTATTCCTTTAAAAGAATGTGTTTGCTGTAGAAGTCGATCGATACTTGACTCAGATAAAAAATTCATACCAAACCGCTTGCGGAATAGTACAGGAGTTCTCTGTCTGACTTCTGTAGCAACAGCAAAATGCTTTCCCATCCATTCATATACTGTTACCCCTTCTGTTTCCGTAACAGTAGAATTAATTGGAGTGCGGTTAAATGTTCCCGTTAACTTGATGTGTAATTTCATAAGTAATTTATTGAGTAGCGGCGCAAGCCTTACGCCCTATTAGTAGTTAGTAAGAAGGCGTTAATATTTCTTCAACAATTCTTGTTATTTGTAATTCGGGTTGGGATAGTAAATTTTGCATCGGAGACGATCGACTACTCCAAAGTTGGTAATCTGCAAATAAAATTAAATAGTCACTAGCTCTAGTTAGGGCGATCGCTAAATCCGATCGGGTAAGTTGTTGGGGATAACCCACGCAGCTAATTAACAAGATTTCGATTTCTTTATCCACCCAGTCAGCAAACGAGCCGATAAAAACCTGTCGATATTCTGAAGTACAATTATTTTGCAACCAGGTTTTTTGTGCTTCTGTAAAGGCTAGGATTCCTATTTGCTGGGCTTTACCGAGTTCGGACATAAATTTCAGCAATCGTTTTCCTTCCCAAGAATTAACTCCATCTAGAGGTTTTCCCCGCACGTCAATCACTTGCAAACGTGCTTGAGGTAAAGTTACCCTGTCTAATTTGGGTTGAGTGCGTATCCATTGACCGTATAGGACATCAAATATCGGTCGAGCAATAGTAGAATGTAAGCGAAACTGTTCGGTTAATCGATAGCGATAAGTGGGTAAGAGAAATTCTCCCAACCATTCAAAAGGAGAAGATTGGCTAAAGTTATGATGATGGGGAAATGATAAACTTAGAGGTAAGTTACCTAATAAAATTAGCTTTTTAGCTACCCCTGCAATTAAAACTAATTTCGACCAAGATAAGTATTCTGCTGATTCGACGATCGCGCAATCAAAAGTCTTCTTCCATAATTGCTGATGTTGTAAAAATTCGCCAACCGTTCCCAAAATTGGTATTGAATTTTGTTGTTTAATTTCTGCACTTATAGCACTTGCTACTGCTTCAGATTGTTGGGAAAGCTGATGTAACCATAGTTGTTGTTCTAATAGTGGAACTAATTTTTGTAACCTATAGGTTAATAAATCTAATCGCGAGTTAGAGACTTGAGGAAATTCTGTTGATAGTAAAGATTTAATTTCTTCAAGAGAATAATTAGCTTGTAAAATATGCAGCCATTTTTCTAACTTTTGGGGCGATCGCAATTGTGCTAATAAAGCATCGGGTAATAAATGTAAGGGTAAAAAATCCATCGGTATTTTACCTAAATACTTGCGTTTTATTTGTTCTGTCAGCCAAGTATTGTAATCTTGTGAATTAGATAAGGAAAAAGTAATATTTTGTATTTGATAATTTGATTTATTTTGAGGATAATTAGTCAGGATTAAAATACTTTTTTGTTGTTTAATCAGACTTTTAGTTAACACTCCAGCCAAACGAGTTTTACCACTACCAGGAACGCCTTGAATGACCATCAAAGGATTGTTAGCAGCAGCTAAATTTAAAGCTATTTGTTGATTCGCGCTCAGAGGTAAATCGGTTGTTGGAGAAAAAGCTAAAGGAATTTTTGGAGTTAGGTAAACTGCACCGCGATCGCAAGTTTTTTCTATTAGCTGTAGGGACAAACTAGGATTGTTTTGTAAATATTGCCAATGCTCTAAATCAACATCGGGTAATTGTTTTAATAAAGGTTGTAGTTTCGACCAAAATAAATTCATTGAACCATCTCCGCCAAAGGTTTAATTATTTCTCGTGCTAGTAATTTTGCCAGGGTATGAAAATTTACCGATCTTAGAGGATTGTCAATTTGCTTTGACCAAATATTATTATTATTAGATTCGGTGATTATTTTGTCTTCTAGTTCGGCTTCTAATCTAGCTTCTTCTCGACGTATATCTTCTGCAAATGACTTAGCTACGTTAGGAGATTCTTCTAGATAAAGTAAAATGCCTAGAGAATAGTCGTGAAAACTTTTAGCAATATAATCATTGGCAGAATTAATAATTTCTTCTGACGGCTTATACCAAAATATCCAAATCGGAAAAGTTTCTGTTTTTATAGTCAAGTCGGATAATTTTAGATCGTGCAGTTCGATAGTTAAGGAATAATCTCCTTTAGTTAAATCCGAATTCTTACTAAGCTTAAAATCGTAAACTAAATCTTGTAAAAAGACGGGAATTGAAACCGAGCAATTATCGCTATCTATATAGTTTCCCTCTTCTGGACTCGTTCTTACTTTTAAATTAGATAGAGGGTTTAAATTTATTCCCTGAAACTGTAGTAGAGCAGCAGTCAAACACAAATAAACCGTATCCCCTAATAAATTATTACGATAACTCCAAAGACGTTGCTTTTGCGATCGCCTGTAAACATAATCTTGATAAGCCCGATAGAAGCTGTTATAAATTGGATTTTGCAGTAGAACGTAGTTGGGTTTAGTTAATCTGAAATGGCGAACGGGAATATTTTTAATTAAGGGCGACTGGTTGAAAACATCGATGGTTTGGCGTAACTTTTTTACCGAATCTAGATAAGCTTGGTTATTACCGTTTTCATAACGAAAACATTCTAAATGTAGTAACCTACCAGCAAAATAAACTAAAAATTTATTCTCGACAGTATTATAATTTTGCTCCCGCTTTACTCCCATCAACTGTTGTTTTGCTCCCGCTTTTTCTTCGGGCGAACGACCAGGACGACGAATATAATCTCGCAGACAGTAACTATCCATTTCTTGAATTCTGCCAATAGACATTAATTCGGCTTTTCTACGTAATTGATGCCGCAATTTTGGAGTTATTGTCCTTAGCTTTCGAGATAGTTCGTATTGTCTTTCCAAACTAACTACTAAAGGTAAACTAGCTTCAGAAACATCAAATTCAGCTAGATATTTTGGTAAATAATGTAAATTAATCTGGTTATTACTTTTTAGGCGATCGCTCTTATTGAATAAACCATTAAAATTTTGTAGTAACAATCCAATAGAACTATTGAGTTGTTTTTCTTTCGGAGTATCGAGCCATTCGTTTAATTGAGTTTCGTCTTCTATCGCCTCTGCATCAATTACTTCGTCAGTAATAAATAACAAGTATTCTAGATCGTCTATTTCAATTTTTAGTTCGGTTTGACAGCGATCGTCATGTTGCTCTAAATCTGTTGGTTTGAGATAAGGAAAACCAATTTCATAGATATTTTTACCGCGATGAATTAACGTAGAATTTTTAACATCTGAATTGAGAGTTAGAATAGGGCGATCGCATCCATGTAAAACCGTATTTTCTACTTCCAAACTATCGCCGTTAAGGTAAGCAAAAAGATTTTGATAAATTTTCACTTTCTACACCTCAACTGGACTTAAAGCCCGATCGAATTCCTCTAAATAAACAAACCCCCGCCATTGGAACTGCCCGAAATGTCCATCTCTGGCTGTGGCAAAAGCTTTAATTAAAGCGAGATCGCCAATATCATTAATTAATCGAGAAAATTCATCTAATTGCTCGTGACACTCATCAAGCATTAATCCCCTTAGCTTGGGTAATAGTTTCTGTCCGAATTGATCGGCTAAAGCTGCATTAAAAGCAGACTCATCGCCTTCAACAACTCCAGGATAATTAACTACATAGCGAGTGATTGCTTGATAGACACGATGGGCAAAAGGATGACCTAACTTATCCATGATGCCGTTAGCGCGATCTAAATAACCGCGAAGCTTGGTAACAATTTCCGAATTTGGATCGGGTTTTCTCATCCAGCCTTCAAACTGAGAATAAGAAATATAATCTTTTGGAAGTTCGGCGGTATTTTTATTACTATTAAATTCTTCTCTGAGTTTAAGTTTTTCTGGTTTACCAAAAGTCAGTACATTAGCGCGATCTAAAACTTTGTCCGATAAAGATTGAGTAGTTTCATCCTCATTCATCGTCCCCACAAACAAAAACTGCTGCGGAATAGCTAATCTTCGCTCTTGTTCGGGTAGCGGTAAACTACCTACATCCAAGTCTAAATATGTAGCACCAGAGCGTCTGGTTTCTAGTTTCGAGAGAAAATCGCTAAAGTAGTACTCTACCCGCGCTAAATTCATTTCATCCAACAGCACAATTACCAAGCGATCGCTCATGTTAGGATCGTTCTGATACTGATACAATCCTCGCATCAAATCTGTGGGCTTGTATTTCTTCTCGATGTAGTTATAAAACCCCTGTAAATCTTGGGGTGAATCCCAGCGAGGTTGTACGGCTAAAGTTAACTTCTGTGCGCCAATATATTCTGCATAACGTTGGGGTAGTTCGCTTTTTCCCGTACCGCTAATACCTGCTAAAATTACCAAAGCAGAAATATCCTGTACTTTCAAAGAGGTATGGAAGGCGTTAATAACTCGTTGATGAAAAGTAAGTCCTTGCTGTGTTAAATATTTGGTAAATTCTGAAATAAATTGTTGTTCTCCACTAGCTGTCGTATCGATTTGTCTTAAGGTTTGAGGCAATGAATTCCACAGTCGTTTGCGTAAAGCTTGAAGTGCAAAAGCAGCACTATTTTCTATCTCCTCAATTTCGCCTTTTAATTGTTTGAGATATTTTTCTAATCTGGTAATTTCTGTTTTTAATTTAGCTTCATCTTCTGCTAAAGAAGCAAGAATACCTTGAATGCGTGCAACCTTTTGTTTTAAGTCTTGGAGTTCGGCATATTTTCCGCTAATTTCTGAGTTTATACGCCGTAATTCTGCTCTTTTTTGTTCTACCTGGCGATATTCTGCTTCATTTTCGCGAATCGCCTGTAAAATTTGTTGTTTTTGGGTTTCTAATCCTGCTATTTCTGGACGCAAGCGATCGATACGGGTTTCAAAGCTGTTTTTTTCTAATGATAAAGCATCATAAGTAACTCGTAACAGTTCTAATTCTGTTGCTTGTTTTTCTAAGTCTTTGGTTTGAATTTTTAATTGCTCGATCTGCGAACTAATTTCCTTTAATTCTGTTTGTTTGGGTAATAATTGCACTTCAATTTTCTGAAGTTCGCCTTTTTTTATTTCTAAACTATTTATCTGAGACTGTAATACTTCTTTTTGTCCTTCTAATCCGCTTGTTTCTAATTTTATTTGCTCTATTTGCTTTTGTAATTGTTCGAGATAAGCTAAATCGGGATGTTGTTTATCGATTAAAGCAACTCGGCGTTCTAACTCTGCTTTATTGGTTGATAGAGTAGTAATTTCTTGTTTTATTTCTGTTAACGTTCCCTGTTTTTGTGATAAAACACCTTGAGTATGATTTAATTGTTCTCGATAATTACTTAACTCATTTTCTTGGCGTTCTAAAGTTTTTTTAAGCGAGTCGCATTGTGTCGTCAAACTATGAGTTTCGGCTTTCAATGACGGTAATTGTTCGATTAATTTATTGGCATCTTCAACATAGCTGCAACGACGATCTAAATTAGAAACAACCGCAGCACTAGAAGCTAAAGAGGTAATTCCAGTACCGATCGCAGCCACAGCATTACCACGAGACAACAGAAAAGTCATAACTACAACTGCTGCTGGAGTGCTTAATATAAGTAAATTTGACTGGTTTAAAAACTTTTTAATTTTCACCATTTGCTTTTATTTTGTGTGAGCAAAAAGATCGAGTAAATATGAACTTTAAACTTATTGTTCCCAAAAAATAGTTAAAATCAACTTCAAAAAAAATAGTTTTCAAGCAATTTAATATTTGTTTGCGTAAAAACAACTGCTTAAAATAAAAAAATAAAGCTCGAACAAATATGATTAATAGATGAAAATACTCGATTACACGTTTATCTAAATCGTTAATTTATATGAAAATCACAAAATTCATATTTACTGTACAAACAAAATTAGAAAATTCTCGAATTTACGACTATTTAATCACATGGTTATACTTTAAAAATACAATTAAGTTACACAATAAATAGAAGTGGCTAACCAACAATTCAGAAAAGTCAAGCTAATAGATAGTAAAGATAAAGTATACTTAGATTTTTGTACCGAACATGCTTTAAAAAGGCAAACCTTAAAACCCAAATTACCTCAAACAGCAATCAACAAACTTTCTCTTGTCTTTGAAGATGTAATGCGGAATTTCCTCGCTGAATATTTTACTCTCACGGCGAATAGAATTCTTGCTTTTGAGGAGAGAGACAACCAGTTTGGTTACACTCAGAAATATCGAGAAATCGATGCTGTTAGTGTAGAGCGATCGCAACCTGACTTATTATTTGAAATCAAAACTTCATCTAATCCTAATCCCCAGACAATTATTCGCAAAGCAAAAAAACAATTAGAAAAAAGTCAAAAAATTGCATCTTTTTTAAGATCGAACTTAAAACTATGTATCATTTATATCGATATTTTTTCCAAGCAGATAATCAAACCTTCTGAGTTATCTTTATCTGATGTCGATCTTTACAATACTCTAGATTCTCTACAGAAAAATATGTTGGAAGAAAGAGTTTCTTGTATTATTTTTTCGGGAGTAGAAGTTTGGCACCAAGCTATTAAAAAAAAATTAATATATCGTCCTTCCTTGTGGACTGAAGCTCAACAAGAAATAGAGGAAAATATTGACAAACGACAACAAAGAGAAGCGTTGATAGCTGAAGGTGTATCTCCTGAAGATTTTCCCGAATTTCTCAAACCAGAAACCGCCAAAAAAACTTCTCCGACAATTCTTCAGTTTGGTGAATTTAATGGAGCAACGAGTTTTCAGCAAGCTTTTCTCAAAGCCCAAAAGAAACAAAAATCTCAACATTTAGTTGCTGGATAACAATGATTTTAATTGCGATCGCTCTGGATAAACGAAACCTCGCCACTGAAATTGTCCGAAATGTCCGTTTCTAGCTATGGTAAAAGCTTCAATTAAAGCGCGATCGCCAATTTCATCAATTAAGCGAGAAAATTCATCTAATTCATTGCTACATTCATCCAGCATTAATCCCCGTAGTTTGGGTAATAGTTTCTGTCCGAATTGATCGGCTAAAGCTGCATTAAAAGCTTCTTCATTCCCTTCAACAACTCCAGGATAATTAACCACATAACAAACAATTGCTTGATAGACTCGATGAGCAAAGGGATGACCCAACTTGTCCATGATGGCGTTAGCGCGTTCTAGATAATTGCTAATTTGTTTTACTAACTGAGAATCAGGATCGGGTTTTCGCACCCATTCTTTAAACTGAGAATAGGAAATATAGTCTTTTGGAGATTCGGCAGTATATCTATTACTAATAAATTCTTCTCTAAGTTTAAGTTTTTCTGGTTTACCAAAAGTCAGTACGTTAGCACGGTCTAAAACTTTATCCGATAAAGATTGAGTAGTTTCATCCTCATTCATCGTCCCTACAAACAAAAACTGTTGCGGAATAGCTAGTTTCCGTTCATTTTCAAGTAATCGTAAGCTACCTACATCTAAATCTAAATAAGGAGTCCGATCTTTTTTGGTTTCTAATTTCGAGAGAAAATCGCTAAAGTAATACTCTACCCTTGCTAAATTCATTTCATCTAACAACACGATGACCAAGCGATCTTTTATATTAGAGTTTTGATATTGATACAATCCTCGCATCAAGTCTGTCGGCTTATATTTCTTCTCGATGTAGTTATAAAATCCTTGTAAATCTTGAGGTGAATCCCAGCGAGGTTGTACTGCTAAAGTTAAACTCTGTGCGCCAATATATTCAGCATAACGTTGAGGTAATTGGCTTTTACCCGTACCACTAATACCCGCTAAGATTACCAAAGCAGAAATATCCTGTACTTTTAAAGAGGTATGAAAAGCACTAATAACCCTCTGAGGAAAAGTAAGTCCACAATCTGTTAAATATCTAGCAAACCCTGAAATAAAGTATTTCTCTCCTACCGATGTTGTATCGATTTGTCGGTTGGTTTGAAGTAATGAATTCCACAGTGGCTTGCGTAAAGCTTGAAGTGCAGAAGCCGTACTATTTTCTATTTCTTCAATTTCGCCTTTTAACTGTTTAATACGCTTTTCTAATTCATTATTTTTTATTTGTAGATCGTTATTTTTGTTTTCAGTCGCAGCAATAATACTAGAAATATTTCTCTCTTCTCTTTCTAAATTATTAATTTCTTGTTGTTTGCACTTGATTTCCAATCTCAAACGGTGTGATTCTTCTCTTTGCTGTTCTACTTGACGATACTTTTCTTCACTTTGTTGAATCGCCTGTAAAATTTGTTGTTTTTGTGCTTCTAATCCTACTATTTCTGGACGTAACTGATTAATTCGATTTTCAAAGCTATTTTTTTCTGATGATAAAGCATCATAGGCAACTCGTAACAATTCTAATTCTGTAGCTTGTTTTTCTAGGTCTTTTGTTTTAATTTTTAATTCTTCTAGCTGTAAAGTAGTTTCCTTTAATTCTGTATGTTTAGGTAATAACTGGGCTTCAACTATCTGAAGCTCATCTTTTTTATTTTCTAAACTTTTTACCTGTAGCTGTAATGCTTCTTTTTGTCCTTCCAATCCGCTCTTTTCTGTTCTTATTTTCTCTATTTGTTTTTGTAATTCTTCGAGAGTATCGAGAGTGGGATTTTTTTCTTGAATTACAGCAATGCGTCTTTGTATTTCTTGTTCGCGATCGCTTAATAAAGGAATTGTTGTTTCTAGTTCTTGTTTTCTATTGGCTAAAAAGTTATTAGTTTCTACTAACTGTTCTTTTTGACCATTAATAATTGCAATTTCTGCTTTTGCTTCACTCAGTTGTTGTTTGCAATTTTGAGCTTCAATTTCTAACTTTTCTCTTTGCTGTTTTAATTCTCGATCCTGAGACTTTAAATCTTCTAGAGTTTCTTGCTGACTAATAACTTTTTGTGTAACAGTATCTAGTTCAATCTTGGCTTTTTCTAACTTAGGCGGAATCTCAGCCAAAGCCTCTTTTTTAGTAATTAAATCTTCTACTTGTGAGTTAAAATCTGCTATCTGCCTGGTTAAAGTCTGTTTTTCGCTTACTAATTTTTCTATTTCGCTTTGTAATTGTTCCAGGGATGACAAATTAGGATTTTTCTGCTCTATCTCCGAGATCCTACGTTCAAGATCTTCTTTTTTATTTCGTAAATCTAAAAATTCTTCTTTAAGTTGCTTGTGTCTGGTTTCTAGCCCGTTTATTACCTCTGTAGCTTCCACTTTACGAGCATTTAACTGTGCAACTAAAGCTTTAAGTTTGTGCGCTAACTCTTCTTGTTTCGATATTTCTGTTTGTATTTCCTGTTTTTCGCTTTTTACTTCTCGGTATTTTTCCTTTAAATAACTTAATTCGCTTTTACTATGCTCTATTTCTTGTTTGAGCTTGGCTAATTCTGAATTAGAAAGAGCCATTTTATCCTCTGGTGATATTTTAAGAGATTCATTAATTAGATTATTAAGACTTTCAATATTTTTCTGTCTTTCTATAATTTCATCATCTAACCTTTTTTTTTCTTTTTCTGTTTCTTGTAAATTTTGTCGAACAAATTGAAGAGATTTTTGGGCAACTGCTCGCTGTTGCTCTAATTGATTACGCTGTTGGTTTAATTCAG
>JAAUYI010105922.1_pt1 | contig 15766 bp, 13 predicted proteins | sample 7278041 | NCBI WGS metagenome assembly JAAUYI01 (sample SAMN14350216, study PRJNA611818) | marine sediment metagenome | isolation source: surface marine sediment (0.6m) | place: French Polynesia: Moorea | collected 2018-08
ATCAACGGATTAGTCTGTCATATTCATCATGATCTCCTATCCACACCCAAATAAAATCAGAGCCATCTTCTATAGCTAATGCTCTGTGACTCAATCCAATACGTACTGACCAAAAGTTTCCTACCTTCTTAAAGTTTAGAGATGGATGAGTTGAATTTACTTTAAGCAAGTCATAATTCTTGCGGGCTAGTTGCTGAACAGTTTTAGGTAGTTTATAGAAACGCTTCCAAAACTGTGGTGTTGTTCGATGCACTTACAAATCCTTGAGTTTTCCTTGAGACTTGGCTGTCATCGCTTCTTCTAGTAAAAAGTCTAGCTTCCCATCAGCAATATCAACTTCAAGTTGTTTGTCCCAGAGTAACCAGTCTTTTTCCGCAAACCATTCTCTTAATCGCACAAAATCTTCTTGAGAAAGAGCTTCTATTTCAGCTTGAATTTGCTCAACTTGTTTCATTATCAATAATCTAGTCGCTTTTATGCCGATCAGTAAACTTTTAATATTTTAGCAAGTAAGAATATTTACAGTAATTTATCAGGAGTAATGGGCAAACTACGGATACGCTTCCCTGTAGCGTGATAAACCGCATTTGTAACCGCAGCAGCTACCCCTGTAATCCCAATTTCGCCACATCCACGAACCCCCATCGGATTAAAATCGAGATCTGGCTCGCCAACAAAACTAACTTCAATACGGGGAATATCAGCATGGGCTGGAAAATGATAGGTTGCTAAGTCGTAAACTACGGGATAGCCAGTAGTTGGGTCTAAATGGCATTCCTCCATTAAAGCTTGTCCGATGCCCATAATTACACCACCACGTATCTGAGAAGCTGCCGTTTTACTATTGAGGACTCTGCCAATATTCATAACCGAAACCCAACGAGTTATTCGCAGACGAGCAATTTCTTCATCTACTGTCACCTCACAAAAATGCGCTCCCCAAGAGTTAAAAGCAAACTTTTTCCCTTCTTCCCCAGGGGCAGAAGATGCAGTTGCTTCATAGGCTGCACGTCCTGACTCACGGAGTTTGGCAAAAGCTTCTTGGGCATTTTGCGCTTGGGCTGTTTCCAGAACACTTTGACAAGCAGCTAAAACCGCAGGAGTAAGAGAAGCAGTCATTTGTGAGCCACCAGCAAGTCCACCATTGGGCAGCATAGAATCCCCTAACTCAACCCGAATATTTTCTACAGGAAGCCCTAAGGTTTCCGCAGCAGTCATGGCTATGACAGTGTAAGCTCCCGTTCCCATATCGTTTCCTGCGGTTAAAACGTGAGCCGTTCCATCGTCAAGTAAACGTACTTTAGCTTCCACGCTACTTCGTAAAGCTGGAAAAGTTGCTGATGCCATTCCCCAACCTACTAAAAGATCTCCCTGCTGCTGAGAACGCGGTTGCATCTGGCGATCGCTCCAACCAAATTTTTCTGCCCCTGTGGTCAAACATTCAGCAAAATGTTTCGCTGAGAATGGCAGTTTTTTGCGCTGATGTTCTTTGGTTTCATTTCTCAAACGCAGTTCTATTGGGTCGATATTAAGTTCCCAAGCTAATTCGTCCATCGCAGATTCTAAAGCAAACATTCCTGGATTTTCCCCAGGCGCGCGCATAAAAGTAGGCGTACCCACGTTGAGAACTGCTAGCTCTTGTTTGAGTTTCATATTCGGCGTAGTGTACATGACCGGGGTAATGCCAGTACAGGGTTCAGTAAAGACATCAACTGGGGAAGTACAAGACTTAGCTGTATGTTCGATCGCTGATAGTTTCCCTTCTTTATTTGCTGCCAGGCGGATAGTTTGTTCTGTGTGCGATCGATGTCCTGTATTAGCAGTCATTTGGCGACGGGAAACAACTACTTTAAGAGGACGTTTAATTTCCTTAGCAGCAGTAACACAGAGAATACCATGAGGCCAGGGAAATGCTTTGCAACCGAATCCACCACCGATATAAGGACTGACAATCCTCACTCGTTCTGGAGGAAGACCAACCAGTTCAGCATAAGTTCTCTGAGAACCTTTTACCCACTGAGTTGGTTCGTAAATTGTTACCGAATCATTATTTTCCCAGTGAGCCACCAGCGCGTGAGGTTCCATTGGGGCATGAATTTCTACTTCAGTAGTATAAGTTGCTTCTACCGTTGCAGTATCAACTGCTGAGAAATCTCCTGTCTCAAATTCTCCTGCCACATACTCCATATCCTCCCCAAACATACTCTTAGCTTTTTGGTAGTTGGCTTGTTGGGCATTAACTTCTACTGGCTGAGTTTCGTATTCAATCTGGATCTGCTGGGCAGCATCTCTGGCTCTTTCAAAAGTATCTGCTACTACCAAACCAACAATTTGACCTGCATAATGAATGGTATTATCCGATAAAGGTAGCCGAGCCTCATAAATTTTGGAAGTCATCCAGTTATTAGTCGGTTTAAAAACCTTGGGTGGATTTTTGTGAGTGAAAACAGCAATAACTCCTGGCGTAGCTTCCGCCTTTTGGGTATCAATTGTACGAATGCTGCCCTTAGCAATAGTTGCAGTTACCAAATAACCGTGAACTAGACCCTGAATTTGGTGTTCTGCGCCGTAAGTTGCCTCTCCCGTAACCTTAGCTCGTCCATCCTTACGATTAACTGATTTCCCAATAACCTGATTCATTAAACTACCTCTTGCAAAAATAAATTCAACATCCAACTAATACCTTCCTTATCTCCCTTGTCTCTCTTATGCTAAACCTCCTCCTTGTGCTGAAACTGCCAGAGCGCGACGAATTGCCCTTTTTGATAGTTCTACTTTGAATCCATTATGAGCAAGGGGTTGAGCATCTTGTAGAGCTATTTCTGCTGCTTGCTCGAAATTAGATTTATTGGCTGCTTTGCCGATTAAAAACTCTTCTGCTTCCATTGCTCGCCAAGGCTTGTGTGCCACTCCTCCCAAAGCAACTCTAGCAGTTTTAATTTTGTCTCCCGCAACTTCCAAAGCAGTAGCTACAGAAACTAAAGCGAAGGCATAAGAAGCGCGATCGCGCAGCTTGAGATATACCCCAGATTGGGAAAATGATAAGGGTGGTAGAATTACTGCCGTAATTAATTCTCCTGGTTCTAAGTTAGTATCCCGCTCTGGATTATTACCAGGCAAACGATGAAAATCTATTAAAGGTATTTCCCGCTTACCCTGCACTCCTTCAACTTCAACTACTGCATCTATTGCTGCCAGGGCAACGGACATATCCGAAGGATTAGTTGCTACACAACTTTCACTAGCTCCCAAAATGGCATGAGTGCGATTCATCCCAGTTGTTGCTGGACAGCCTGTATTTTGTTGCCTTTTGTTACAAGGAAAAGCCGTATCGTAGTAATAAGGACAGCGAGTGCGCTGCATCAGGTTTCCTCCCACCGTAGCCATATTACGGATTTGCTGAGAAGCTCCAGCGAGGACTGCCCTAGAGAGTAGGGGATAATTGCGTCGTACTTCGATATGATTGGCTAAAGCTGTATTAGTAACTAGCGCACCAATTTTTAAGCTTCCTGTGTTGGTGCGTTCGATTTGTTTCATTTCTAAACGAGATACATCCACAAGTTGGGATGGTTCATCGAGAAACACTTTCAGACGATCGACTAAATTAGTTCCCCCAGCAATAAACATGGCTTGGCGATCGCTTGTTGCTCTACTAACAGCATCCTCAATTGAGTTGGCGCGGACATAAGTAAAATTTTTCATAAGTAATTTACCTACCCTACTTGGCTATGCTCAATTGAAGCAGCAGGAGAGGGCGGTGTTTGCCCGGCAGCTTGCTGCACGGCTGCGACAATACCATTGTATGCACTGCAACGACATAGATTACCACTCATTCGCTCTTTGATTTCACTCTCCGATAAAGAAGCCAATTCAGGAGGGTTAGTTAGATCGCGGGTAACGTAACTTACAGAACCGTTGTTAACTTCCTCTAACAAAGCAACAGAAGCACATATTTGTCCTGGGGTACAATAGCCACATTGAAAGCCATCATTCTCTAGAAATGCAGTTTGTACTGGATGCAAATTATCTTCTGTTGCTAAACCTTCGATCGTGGTAATTTCGTTACCTTCCTGCATAATCGCTAAAGTAAGACAAGAATAAGCTCGTTGCCCGTCTATTAGAACTGTACAAGCTCCACATTGACCATGGTCACAACCTTTTTTGCTCCCTGTTAATCCCAGGTTTTCCCGCAGTGCATCTAATAAGGTTACTCTTGGCTCAATATTAAGGGTTTTTAACTGACCGTTGATTTTTAGTCCGATCATAGTTTCGCCTTCAACTAGGGCATTTGAAGCAGATACGGTTTTATTTTGACAGCTATTGAGTAAAGATGGAGCAGCGATCGCTGCTCCTGCTGTGAAGAGAGATTGTCCTAAAAAATTACGTCTAGACCTTTGTTTCGGTGAGAGTTTTTGTTCTTCTTCAGTCATTTGTTAAGCTCTCCATTTGCTTATTTGTGAAAAGATATTTCTTGAAGGAAATCTGAGAAGACTTCATTACTTAATGTATATATAAATAGCTTAAATTTCACAGTGTATATTTTTAGCAGCGTGTACTTAATCTTTATGATGAAGTTGATATAACTTTTTTGCCCATATCTATTTTTCGTTAAACTAATACCAAATAAGTATTAGTCTGCTTATATGGAATTGCGACAGCTTAAATATTTTGTAGCCGTAGCAGAAGAGCTAAATTTTCGTCGTGCAGCCGAAAAGCTGTATATGCAACAACCACCCCTAAGTCGTCAAATTCGTCAACTAGAGACTGAACTAGGGGTAGAACTATTTCATCGCACTAAACGCAGTGTTTCTCTCACCGAAGCAGGACAAGCTTTATTAAATGAAGCAAGGCTAACTTTGGCTCAAGCACAAAGAGCAGTAAATGCAGCACAAAAAGCACAAACTACAAACAATCTAACAATCGGATTTTCTCTTTGTGCCTTCGATCGCGTTTTGCCAGAAATAATTAAAACATTTCGCCAAAATTATCCAGAAAATCTGGTAAATTTGACAGAAATGTCCAAAGAAAAGCAAATTAAAGCACTTTTGACTAATCAGATTGATATTGGCTTTTGTTATGCTCCTATTAATCAACCAGAACTCGATAGTGTAACTATTCTAAGTGAGCCTTTAGTAGTAGTTTTACCGCCAGAGCATTATTTAGTTCAACAAGAACAAATTGAATTGCGATCTCTCTACGCAGAGTCTTTTATACTATGCCCCAAAAATGTCAAAGCCGATGTACATCAGCAAATTATTCAGTTGTGCGCTCAAGCAGGATTTCAACCGAAAATCGTTCAAGAAGCTAGTCCCCCAGAAGTTTTGCTGCGTTTGGTCGAATCAGGTATGGGTATTTCTCTAACTACTGGTAATTCAGAGGCGCGACATAAAGCTAATGTGGTTTATCGTCCTTTAGTTGAACCTGTTCCCGTTTTAAAAATTGCAGCAGTTTGGCATAAAAAACAGCAATCTTTGGTTTTATCTCACTTTATTGAAAACTGTTTGGCTAAATTCGATCGAGAAACTACGATAGCATAACCATACAGATTAGACTTTATCGGAAATAAGAGCGATCGATTCATTCGCAGGATTTTCCGAGTTCCTATCTTAGATCACGCAGTGCCTCGCTTTCGCGAGATCGCAAAACATACCTGAAAAAATACCTGAATTTTTACCTGAATTTTTCCCCTTGTATTAACCATCAACTCCTCCTCATAATACTAGGCAAGAAATTTAAATCTGATGTTTATTTAAGTTGACTGTACTGTTTTGAGTGCAGAATGCGGTGACAATTATCAATTTTTGATAGTAAAAGCGATCGGCAACTATTTAAACAACACACACAAATCTGTAGTTCTCGCAGTTTAGCTTATCCAATAACAATTCTCAGCAAACAAATCCTCATAAGTGTAGCGATCGCCTTAGCTGCTGTAGCTATTCTTACCGATAGTTCTAGTATCCAAATAGTAGCAGTTATCTTATCCCTTTTATCAGTAACTATGGCAGTTGTAGCTAATCAAGTCAAAACAAGATTTGAACGCTCTTACACTAGTTATTAACAACAAAATATAGCCAAGATGGAAATTTGAAATAAATCACTAATAAAGCTTAAAAAGCATGACACTTAACGATCAGGAAATAAAACATTTAACCCAAGCAAAATTAAAACAAAAGATTAAGCAAAATAAAGGCTGGTATTTTATTACCCTAGTTCAAGATTTGCCTAACAATCGTCCTTATGGATTTACGCTGTACGATGAGCCTTTTGTTTTATTAAGAACTAAGAATGGAGGATTAGTCTGTTATATTCTTCTACTAGACGACGAAGCCAAAATACCGAACGATGCTTCTGTAAAAGCTTGTCCCGTTGTGGAAAAAGAAGGAATGATTTGGTTTTGGCGAGGAAATGGTGAAGAGGTTGATGAAAATTTAATTCCTACTATGAGTAATTTAGAGCCACTTTTAGAAGACTAAGTAGGGAATATTGATTTCTAATACCTAATAGCTAATAACTATAGTCCTTCTAAATGATCTGTAAATATCCAAAAGAGAAAAAAATAGTAAAAGTCAAGACCATAGTTGAGAAGAAACAATGTTTGACCAAAGTAAAAGTGATAGTAAAAATGAGCCAATAAAATCCCGAAATATAGGCATTAATAGCAATTTGCCAGGATGGAGATATCGAGTAATCAAACCATTATTAATTGCTTTGGGAACAAGTTTGGTAGCGATCGCTAGTGGTCAAGAGGCTAAGGCAGCTAATTTTACAGTCGTAGCTAGTGGTCTAGAAAGCCCTAGAGGATTAACTTTTGGACTGGATGGTTCTTTATATGTAGCAGAAGCAGGACGAGGTGGTGATGGTGCTTGTATTCCTTCTCCTAGTATTCAGGGGGCAATATTATGTTATGGGGCAACAGGAGCGATCGCTAAAATTGACAATGGTACAGTAGAGCGATTAGTAACCGGTTTACCCTCGGTAGCTTCTCTTAATTCAGTTATACCTGACGGAAGTGATGCTTCTGGTCCTCATGATATTCAGTTTGATGCTAATGGTACTCCTTATGTCATAACTGGGTTAGCTAGCAATCCCGCTAATCGAGACAGTCTTTTAGGAATCGACGATTTTGGACAGGTTTTGGTTATTGACAATTTTAACGGAACTGCTTCCTGGACTCAGTTAGCAGATTTAGCAATTTACGAACAAGAAAATAATCCTGATGGAGACCTCAATCCTGGTGGTGTTAATACTAATCCATTTTATATGACTATTCAAGGAGAAACCGCTTATGCTATTGATGCTGGTGGAAACGATCTACTATCAGTAAATCTCAACACGGGAGACATTGAGGTAGAAGCAGTTTTTCCTGCTAGAGATGTTCCCGCTCCAGATGGCAGCAATATTTCTATGCAATCAGTGCCAACTTCTGTGGTTATTGGTCCAGATGGTGCTTTGTATGTCACTGAGTTGACAGGTTTTCCTTTTCCACAAAATGGGGCAAGAATTTACCGTCTTGACGATGGTAATCTAGAAATCTTTCTGGATGGTTTTACTAACCTGATTGACCTAGCTTTTGCTCCTAATGGCGATCTCTATATTTTAGAATATGCTACTAATTCTACACTTTCAGGAGATCCCACTGGTGCTTTAATTCAAGTTAAACCAAATGGCGATCGTACGACTATTCTCAGTGACGAATTGATTAACCCTACAGCTTTAGCGATCGCTCCTGACAACAGCATCTATATTTCTAATCAAGCTTTTCTTCCTGGAGAAGGGGAAATCCTTCGAGTTCAAGTTTCAACCCCAGAACCTACTTCCCTATTAGGTTTATTAAGTATAACTATTGGTGCTGTTACAACCAACTTAAAAAGACAGAAAAACTCTTGAAAAACTAACGACTAACAACTAACGACTAACAACTAGCAACTCACTTCTTGAAGATATTTTTGAGGATGCTGAAAGAGGGTTATATAATCACTCTCAGTGTGAAAAATAATTAAGAAATGGGCAAGACAATATGCGAATCTTATTTGTAGCAGCAGAAGCAGCACCGATAGCGAAAGTAGGTGGTATGGGTGATGTGGTAGGAGCATTACCCAAAGTATTGAGAAAACTAGGTCATGATGTTCGCATATTTATGCCTTATTACGGCTTTCTCGCAGATAAGATGGATATTCCTAGTGAGCCAGTTTGGTGGGGATATGCTATGTTTCAGGACTTTGCTGTTTACGAAACTGTCTTACCTAACAGTGATGTTCCTTTATATTTATTTGGTCATCCAACTTTCGATCCTCGTCGTATTTATGCAGGAGAAGATGAAGCTTGGCGATTTACCTTCTTTGCTAATGGGGCAGCTGAATTTTGTTGGAATTATTGGAAACCACAGGTAGTTCATTGTCATGACTGGCATACAGGTATGCTTCCAGTTTGGCTCAATCAATCTCCTGATATTAGTACTGTCTTTACTATTCACAATTTAGCTTATCAGGGACCTTGGCGTTGGTATTTAGAAAAAATTACTTGGTGTCCTTGGTATATGCAAGGGCATAATACTATGGCAGCAGCAGTACAATTTGCCGATCGAGTTAATACTGTTTCTCCTACCTATGCCGAACAGATTAAAACTGCTGAATATGGAGAAAAGATAGAAGGTTTACTTTCATTTATTAGTGGCAAAATGAGAGGTATCCTCAACGGTATTGATACAGAAAGCTACAATCCAGCTACGGACAAGTATATTAATCAAAATTTTACTACTGAGACTATCGAAAAACGCTATCCTAATAAAATTGCGCTACAAGAAGAACTAGGATTAGAAGTCAATAAAAATGCTTTACTAATGGGTGTAGTCTCCCGTTTAGTCGAGCAAAAAGGGATAGACTTAATGCTGCAAATTTTAGAGAAGTTTATGTCTTATACTAATGCTCAGTTAGTAGTTTTAGGGACAGGCGATCGCAAATACGAAACTCAATTGTGGCAAATGTCTTCTAAATTCCCTGCGAGGATGTCAGTACAGTTACTGTACAATGATGCCCTATCCAGAAGAATTTATGCTGGTTGTGATGTTTTTCTCATGCCTTCTAAGTTTGAGCCTTGTGGTATCAGTCAAATTTTAGCTATGCGTTATGGGTGCATTCCGATCGTACGTCGTACGGGAGGTCTAGTTGATACTGTTTCCCATCACGATCCAGTTAATCAAGCTGGTACTGGCTATTGTTTCGATCGCTATGAGCCTCTCGATCTTTATACCTGTATGGTAAGAGCATGGGAAGGCTTCCAGTACAAAGAAAAATGGCAAGAACTACAACAAAGAGCAATGAGTCAAGATTTTAGTTGGATTAAATCTGCCCTCGAATACATCAAAATGTACAAAGAAGTTGTGGGAGAATCTCCTGAATTAAGTAACGAAGAACAAGAAAAATTAGCTGTTTTAAGCAAAAGCTATTAACTATCCTAATAATGTTAATAAAGCTTCTAACAAATAACTATTATCTGATTGCGAACGAACAGCTATCCGAAAATAGCGATCGCCAAGTTCAGGAAAGCTGAGACAGTCCCTAATCAAAATTTGATATTTCTTTAATAGTTCTTCTTGTAGTTTCGTGCTGGATTGACTAGTCTTAACTAATAAAAAGTTAGCAGAACTAGAAAAAGGCTGTAATCCTGGGATAGAAGCTAACCCCTGCCTTAATTTATTTCTGGTGGGTGGTAGCCAGTCCCAAGTTTGTTGTTGAAATTGTCGATCTTGAATAACTATTTCGGCTGCTAAAGCTGCTAAAGCATTAACCGACCAGGGATCGCGGAATTTTTGCCATCTTTTTATTCTGTCTGGATTGGCGATCGCATAACCAATACGCAAACCTGGTAGACTATAAAACTTGGTGAGAGAGCGTAAAATTACCAAATTGGGAAAATCTTCGACCACAGAAATTAAACTCTGTTCCTGTTCTGGAGGTAAAAAATCCATAAAGGCTTCATCCACTACTACCAGGTCAAATTTAGCTAAATAAGGCAATATTTCCTTGTTAGTCCAAATTTGACCCGTAGGATTATGAGGATTATTAAGTAATAATCCAGAATCAGCAGCAATAAAATTTTGATTAGGAAGGGTATCACTAAGAGTAGTTACTTGTTCCTGCTCTAAAGAGACTAAATTAAGTTGGCAAGTAGACCAATTAGCATTAAAGGCAGATAAAGCTCGCCAATAGTCTCCAAAAGCAGGAGTAATTACATATGTGACCTTTTTTTGCGATAATTCCCAACCTGCCCAGGTCAACAACTCTGCTGAACCATTCCCCGGCAGAATATATTCTGCTGGTATTTGATGGTAATGAGCCAGAGCTTCTTTTAACTGAGCATAATTGGGGTCTGGGTAAGCAATTAAGCAATCTATGTTCTCTCGAACTTTAGCGATCGCTTTTGACGGAGGACCAAGAGGATTAATACTAGCGGAAAAATCGCTAATCGAAGAAGCTGGACAGCTTGCAATTGCTGCTGCCCAAGCCAAATTCCCACCGTGTTTGGGTCGATTCAAAAGCAGATAGAAAGAAAAATAACTAGATGATTATTTCTTAGGTGCAACTTTCTCTTTGAACAATTTACCAGCAGAAAAAGCGGGGACATGAGTTTCTGGAATTGCCATTTTTTCTCCAGTTTTGGGGTTGCGTCCTTCTCTTTCTTTGCGGTGGCGACGTTCAAAAGAGCCAAAGCCAACCAAAGTTACTTTATCATCATCAGCTACTGCTTCCATAATAGTTTCTATGGCTGCACTTAAAACTGCATCAGCTTGCTTTTTAGTCACAGTCGCTTTTTGAGCAATGCGATCGACTAATTCACCTTTATTCATACAGAAATCTCCTTTTTGTGAGTTTTATTAGCTTATTGAATATAGCCTGGAATCTTCAGACTTTTAATGGTTAAAAGTCATTCAGATGAGTTTTAAAAAAGTTACTTGAGGAAAAAAAACCTCTAAATAACCACAGGCTGTAATTTTCACTGCCTTATTCTAATCTCTACTTGTCTAATATGGATCGCTGAAACCACTAAATGATGCAGATTTCAACAATTTTTTCGATTTCACCACCTATTTTTTATAATCTGATACATTTGATGTAGTTGAAATCACTGATAATTTGGTATATTTGGTATCTATCTGTAAAGATAGTTCACGTAAATTTGGTCTTTTCCAGTCAACATAATTAATTCTTATATTAGAGAATATTAATATTGTTCAAAAAAAAGTCCAGATGAGAACCAGGGAGCATTTTCAATATCTTTTTATTGTTATTACTGAACTAGAGCATTAAAATAAGTAAAAATACTTATACCCCATGATAATATTTAACAATTAGAGTTTAAGTAAGTTAAAAAACTACCAACAACAAGCACTTGTCCATGATTCGTATTTTGATTGTTGACGACGAAAAGCTGATCCGACAAACTCTAGAAATGTACCTTCGGCTTGAATCTGATTTTGAGATAGTAGGCATTGCTGATAATGGACAAACAGCCCTAGATTTAATAGAAAAGTTAAATCCTGATATTGTGCTGATGGATCTGGAAATGCCAGAAATGGATGGGTGTACTACTACTAAAATTATTTGTCAGCGTTTTACTCAAACTAAAGTATTAGTTCTCAGCAGTCATAGTAGTCAAGAATATATTTATCAAGCTTTCATCGCAGGAGCGCAGGGTTACGTACTCAAAAGTATGCCTGGAGAGGAACTATCAGAAGCAATTAAGTTAGTTCACGAAGGATACTTACAAATGACACCTAAACTATCTTTCGATGTTGTTTCTGCTGGGGAATTACTAGATTCTTCACTAGAGACAATTAATTCTAGTTCAGAGATGGTGTTAAAGGAGATAGATACAAAAAAACAGAGATGGGAAGAGCAAAAGATAATCAAACCCGAACAAGTTATCTCCTTGCCACCAAATGCAGATGAGCCAATTTCTTCTGACCATAAAAATTTACAACTCAATCAAAATCAGCCAGAATTATCATCTCTTCCTTTAGCTAAAACTAATGAATCCTCACCTACTATCTCTCCTTGGATTATTAGAGGAGGAATTTTGATGTTGGCTTTCTTTGGTGCTTTTATTATTCTGGCTAGTATTTTTAAGCATAAAGTGACGGTTAGAGCCGACGGGCAAATTCTTCCTACTGGTGAATTAGGTTTAGTTTCTACTGCTGTAGCAGGAAAAGTCAAAAGCATTAAGGTCAAAGAAAATCAGCATGTAGCATTAGGAGAAACTATTGCAACTATCAGTAATTTTCAGTTACCAACTCAAAAACAGCAGTTAGAAGATTCTATTCAACAAACTCAGCAGCAAATTATTCAAGTAGATATTCAGATTGGTAAGTTAGAAAGACAAATTCTAGCTGAACAACATACAATCGATCGAATAATTTCCTCAGCTCAAGCAGAATTAAATCTCAGTCAAAGAGCATACCAGGATCGACAAATAATTACTCAAGCAGAAGTAAAAGAAGCAGAAGCAACAGCGAAATTAGCTAGAGAAGAATGGGAAAGATATCAACAGCTTGCCAATACAGGGGCAGTTTCTCGATCGCAAATTAGTGAAAAACAGACTGCTCTAGAAGCAGCTTTAGCTAGGTTAGAGCGAGCGCAAGTATCTCTTAATCCTAATTCGGTAAATGTAACGAAAGCAAGAGAACAAATTGCTCAAGAAAAAGCCAGGGGAGTAGCCAAGATAGCTACTCTTGCTCAAGAAAAAGAATCCCTCCAAGAAAAACAAATTACTCTACAAAAACAACTGAGGCGCGATCGACAAGAATTACAGAAAATAGACAACAATCTCCAAGATAGTAATATTATCGCTCCCATAGCTGGAACTATTCAAAAACTCCATCTTCGTAACCAGCAACAATTGTTAAATAAAGGTGATTTAATTGCTCAAATTGCTCCTAGTGAACTTCCTCTTTTGGTAAAAGCATCTGTTGCTTCTCAAGATATTGCCAAAGTAGAAAAAGATCAAACAGTGCAATTACGAGTTTTTGCTTGTCCTTATCCAGATTTCGGCACTATAGAAGGTAAAGTTCTGACTATCTCTCCAGATATCTCCCAATCTCAAACAGGAGATAATAATCCGATCTCCGCTCAAGAAACTAACTCCACTCTCGATACTTATGAGGTGATGATCGAACCGGTAACTAGTTTTTTAGTCAAGGATCAACAAAAATGTCAACTTAAGTCAGGAATGAAAGCTAGAGTGGATATTCTTACTAAAGAAGAAAGTATCCTAACTTTTATTCTTCGTAAAGCCAGACTAATAACTCAATTGTAGTCATGGCGATCGCTTAAAATACAGGAACAATAGTTAGTAAATAAACATCTAGAAGCTAAGATGACCTAATTAGTCTTAATTTTGTGTTAATAGAGCATTTTTTAGCTTTTTGCTTGGGTCTTACCCTTAGTGCTGCTGTTGGTTTTCGTGTATTTGTTCCCCCTTTAGTAATGAGTTTGGGAGCGATTCATGGTGATTTACCCTTAGCATCAGGATTTGAATGGTTAGGAACTTCTCCTGCTGCGATCGCTTTGGGTTTTGCTACAGTCATAGAAATACTTGCCTACTATATTCCTGTAGTTGATAATTTGCTAGATACTATTGAAATTCCGACAGCTATAGCCGTGGGAACTATTCTCACAGCAGCCAGTTTAGGAGATATCAATCCCATTGTGCAGTGGACTTTAGCTGTAATAGCGGGAGGGGGTACGGCAGGAATTATCGATAGCTTTACTTCTATAACTCGGTTAGCTTCTACCGGAGTTACAGGAGGAATGGGCAATCCTTTAATTTCCACCACAGAAGCTTTGAGTGCTGCAGTACTATCTTTGTTAGCTTTACTTGTGCCTTTTTTGGCGATATCTCTAGTGATGGGCTTGTTACTCTTAGGGATTAAGAAAATAGCTAAGGTTAAAATGAGGCTCTAAGATTAGAGGCTGTGGCATTTATTATCATAAGACTCAATAGCTACAATTATAGCTTCAATTACTTATTGCCATCTTATACTAAATCCTGTTTAGATAGGATACTAAACGGTTGGGGAATTCAGAAGTCAGAAGTCAGAAGTCAGAAAGATTTTAGCTAAATCAGTAAAAGTATACTTTGGTAATCGGATTTAGGATAATTACAAACCCTGTAAGGGCGTTTCGCGAAACGCCTCTACTACAAAAAAAATAGCTGCCTTAGAAAACAAGACAGCTAGTGCATTAAACAAATAACTCGATCGAAGCTTAGAACTTAGTAGTCGAAATCTCCACCACCAGGAGCAGCAGCTTTATCTTTCTCGGGCTTGTCAACTACAATACATTCAGTAGTTAAAACCATACCTGCGATCGAAGCTGCATTTTGTAGTCCAGAGCGAGTTACTTTGGCAGGATCGACGATACCTGCTTCAAACATATCTACAAATTCGTTAGTAGCAGCATTGAAACCAACGTTGAAATCTTTCTCCTTAACGCGCTCGGCAATTACGGCACCATTTTGACCAGCATTTTCAGCAATCCGCTTGAGAGGAGCAGTTAAAGCACGAGAAACAATCATTGCTCCAGTTAAGCCTTCATCTTTAAGGTTAGCAGTTGCCCATTGCTCTAAATCAGCAGTGAGATGAGCTAGAGTAGTACCACCACCAGGAACAATACCTTCTTCTACCGCAGCTTTAGTCGCGTTGATCGCATCTTCTAAGCGTAGTTTGCGGTCTTTCATTTCAGTTTCAGTAGCAGCACCTACCTTAACTACTGCTACACCACCAGCTAATTTAGCGAGACGCTCTTGGAGTTTTTCTTGATCGTAAGAAGATTCAGTTTCCTCGATTTGACGACGAATTTGTTCGCAACGAGCTTTAACTTCTTTTTCGTTACCTTCAGCAACAATAGTAGTATTGTCTTTGGTAAGAGTAATACGACGAGCTTTACCAAGCATCTCAATCTTGGTACTTTCTAGTTTTAAGCCAGCATCTTCGGTAATTACTTGACCACCAGTAAGCACAGCAATATCTTCGAGCATTTGCTTACGGCGATCGCCAAAACCAGGAGCTTTAACCGCAGCTACATTTAAAACACCCCGTAGACGGTTTACTACTAAAGTAGCTAAAGCTTCTTTCTCGATATCTTCAGCAATAATCATCAAGGGTTTGCCTTGACGGGCAACTTGTTCAAGAATAGGAACTAAGTCTTGAACTAAAGTAATTTTTTTATCAGTAACCAGAATATAAGGCTCGTCAAGAGAAGCTTCCATTCTTTCGGTATCAGTTACAAAGTAAGGAGAAATGTAACCTTTATCGAAGCGCATCCCCTCAGTGATTTCCAATTCGGTAGTCATAGACTTACCTTCTTCTAAGGAAATAACACCTTCTTTACCTACTTTATCCATCGCTTCGGCAATCATTTTGCCGACTTCTTCATCGTTACCTGCGGAGATAGAACCTACTTGAGCGATCGCTTTAGAATCACCTACAGGTTTAGCGTGTTCCGCTACCTTACCAACTAAATATTCAGTAGCTTTGTCAATACCGCGCTTAAGAGCAATGGGATTAGCTCCCGCAGCTACGTTTCGTAAACCCTCTTTAACAATGGCATGAGCCAATACAGTAGCGGTAGTAGTACCATCTCCTGCTACGTCATTAGTCTTAGAAGCAGCTTGACGAATGAGCGATACTCCAGTATTTTCGATATGATCTTCTAATTCAATTTCTTTGGCAATAGTCACCCCATCATTAACGATTTGGGGTGCGCCAAAT
>JAAUYI010113302.1_pt1 | contig 15766 bp, 13 predicted proteins | sample 7278041 | NCBI WGS metagenome assembly JAAUYI01 (sample SAMN14350216, study PRJNA611818) | marine sediment metagenome | isolation source: surface marine sediment (0.6m) | place: French Polynesia: Moorea | collected 2018-08
AGATACACAAAACCAGAACAATCAACTCCACGTCTACTTAGTCCACCTATCCTATATGGAGTACCCTCCCAGGAGGTAAAGTAACCATAGAGTTTCGTGCTGATAGATACTTCTGAATCTGGAACCTCGGGGGAGCTGTCAATAATGACAGGAGGTTGGACCACTGGTTTTGAACACGCAAAACAAAGCACCAGAATAGCCACACTGGTTATAAAAGTTCTTAATACCATGTAATTATCAATAACTATCTTGTGCTGAGCTTACAAGATAGTAATTGAGCTGTTTTATTTTCACACAGCGATGGTAAGTAGATTTTTCTTATAACTTCTAAGCACAACAATTTTTCCAAAATTGTAATATCTGAGGTCAAAAACCACATAAATGAAAAGTCATTTGGCTCCTATATAGAGAGTATGGTTGAACATGATGTGTTCTTTTTCTAAAGGGTTGTATTTGCATGTTATTGAAAACACATAAAAAAGACATCCCTGCTGTAGATTTGGGAGACAACAGGGATGTGTTGAGGAGTAGTATGTCTTGTAAAAAGACAAGTAAAGGAGATTGAACAGTCACAATAATTGCAAGGGGTGTGCCAAAACAAATTGGGTCTGCTATACTAAGGGCAAGTATCTTGAAATATTAAACGTAGGAAAGATATAGCTACTGTAATGATATATAAAATTTAGATGCGGTTTGGCTGTCCATTTTCAAGTTTTTGAAGGTGTTCGTATTTAAAGGTAGAATTGTCTCAATCTATAGGATATGCTATTAAGGTTACTCGATAATTTTGTCCTGTGACGGGTATTATTGATCAGGTGGTGAAGGCAAAAGTTAAGAGTTAATAATAATAAGGTGACGATATGTCTGGAATATGGGAAGCAATAACAGGTTTTATTGAGTCCACTCACCTACTGGAACAGATAAAAGAAGTTGATGCAGCGGGATTATTTACAAATCCATGGTTTCTCATACCATTTATTTGTCTTTTTGGCTATATGCTGTACAAAACTGCATGGCGGGATATGGCCTTAATAGGAATATTTATAGGAGTTTGGTGGGTTACCGGAACTCCATATATGAAAACCCTGGTTGTCGGTAACGAATTAAGTATTGAAAAAATTCTTCCCGTGGTATTTGGTGGCGCTGTTACCCTTGGAGTTGTTATTTATCTCCTCATGGGAAGACAATGATACTTTTCAACCCATTGGATTAATTTTGAAACTGCCATTTCAATCGGTTGATATGTATCGATGGAAATGGCGAATTACATATACGAATAAGCGAATATGCAATTTAGAGACGCAGTTTTTGTCATTACTGAAGAAAGTCACTGCCCGCTGTATAATGCTGGTGATGAATTTAAAGTAGAGGGTTTGAGTCTTAATTTTCCGACGGCAAAACCGACATGTCTCATTCTCGCAAAAGATGTGATCGATATCACCAACGAAGCAGTTTCCTATGAAAAGCTTGAGGTGGGTGGTACTAAGAAAAACAGATTTGAATGCGGTGGCTGTACTGGAATTATTCGCTTCGAGTTTAAAAAAGACAAGGGATATGCCACCTTGCAGATGAAACTGCTGGCTGCAGCAGAGAGGAAAACTAAAATTCAGGCAGTCGCCCAGTTCGCCGATCTGCTGAGGTCCATTGATACATTTTCTGCACTTGATGACGATGATCTGCTTGATCTTGCCACGCTAATGGAAACCCGGGATTATGATTATGGTTTCCCAATAGTCCAGAAGGGCGAAACCGGTGAACATCTCTATATCATCCTTTCCGGTAAGGTTGAGGTTATCGATGACGAGGGTGTTGCCCTCAATGAAATGGAAACCGGAGAAGTATTTGGTGAAATGAGTCTGCTTACTGGAGAAAAGGTTTCAGCGACAATTATGTCTGCAGAACCTAGTCAGATAGCAACCATGAACCAGAAGAATTTTCGCCATATATTGCAGAGATTTCCCGCACTCCAAGTGTTTTTCTATAAATTGATGGTGAGACGAATCACCGAAATCAATATCAAGCGCGCAGAGGAGCTGGCTTCTGGTATGTCTGGTCACCTCGCGGATATGCCGCCGATCGATCTCTGTCAGATGATCAACTACATTCAGAAATCCGGTACTCTGACGTTCGAGACAGACGACGGAGATGGCATTATAAAATTCTATGAAGGTGAAATCATAGAAGCAATATGTGATGGCCTTACCGGCAAAGAAGCCTTTTTTAAGATACTCACCATGCGAAAGGGCCGCTTTATCTTTGTCCAGGGAATAAATGCCAGAGATGCGAAGAAAGACATAATTGGTGGATTTATGGCGATTATGATGGAAGGCATGAAACGGTTAGACGATCTTAAGGCCAGGGACTAGCTTATTTTCACTAATAATCACTATATATCACTAATTACTGCTGTCCTTACAGCAAACTAAAATGCATTGTCTGGCCAGCAATCTTTAAAAACTAGTCCATCTCTCCTTGATGACCAGGTAAGTTCTCGGCTGTGACCTTTCTAAATTAACCATTCTAAAAAACTTCTAATTCTGTCCCTCCAACAATTTCTTTTATCTTCAACTGCACTAAAGAACAGATATTTATCATTCATTAACATTGAATACCTCATCACTCGTATTATTTTTTCACTGTGAAATAACAATAAAACGGAGTCAAGATGAGAAGAAGATTGTTGAAAAAACAAATTTTGGGATTGCTCGAAGAAAAAGATTGGCCAGAAATTCAAAGTCTCATAAAAAACTATAAAGAGAAAGACATAATCAATCATCTCTTTACTGCCCTTTGCAGCACCAGCCTGGCTTGTAAATGGCATGGGGTAAGTGCATTTGGTGTGGTAGTGCCACAAATCGCAGAAGCAAATATTGAATCTGCAAGGATAATTATGCGTCGATTTCTCTGGTGCCTCAATGATGAGTCTGGCGGTATTGGCTGGGGAATACCAGAGGCAATGGGAGAGGTGATGGCCAACCATAAAGTCCTATTCGACGAATATTCTCACATGTTGCTCTCATATATGCGTGAAGATGGGCCAGGAATATTTATGGACGGTAATCACCTTGAGCTTCCTGCCTTGCAGCAGGGGTTGCTATGGGGAGCCGGAAGATTGCTTGAAACGAGAACAGAGGAAATGATTGAGCGTGGTGTGACTGCTGATATTCCGCCGTATTTGTATTCACCGGACAGAATTGTGCAGGGAATGGCCATCTGGTGTATGCAATTTTGTGGAACTGCGGAAAATATTGCCGACTTGGAAACCTTCTGTGATTCTTCATACAACTTTACATTGTATCGAAACCATACATTTATTACTGTAAGTGTCGGTGAGCTTGCCGAAAAAACCATTACGGCTATAGGACTAAGAGAAAAAGCAGCTTAAAATTGTTAACGTTCCCCTGATAGATGGAATCTAGAGAATGCCTTGCGGAATATCTGTGGTTTTTTCACCGCCTAGAACATAGCCGCCATCGAGTCGCATTACTGATCCAGTCATATATGTTGCCTCATGGAGAAGGTAAAAGACTGCTTCAGCCACTTCTTCTGGCAGTCCTGTGCGTTTCAAGAGAATATGATCAAACAGCCTGTTCTTATCTCGCTCTGACAAGGTTGCCCAACCCCTGGTGTTCTCACCATGTCGATTACGGATTAAACCCAACATAAGCTCATTCACCCGTATTGTTGGCGCTCCCTCCCGTGCCCATGTTTTAGTAAAGGTTGATACACCGCTATTTGCTGCACTATAACCGTCGTTGAATAGAAGTTCGGCTGGACCGCTCCGGCCAACAACTGCGGCTATGGATGATATGTTAACAACAGCAGCGGTATCGACATTCCGAAGAAGAGGGAGACAATGATTAAACAGCAGCCATTTTGCTTTTAAGGTAGTGTTTACCTCAAGCTCCCATTGGCCCTGGTTGTGTTCATGACTGTATGAACCGTGTACAACTGGCATGCCCCCTCGCTCAATATTATTGACAAGGTAATGCAATGCCCCAAACCGGTTCTCTACCTTGATCATCATTTCTTCAATATGTTTTTCATCAGTTAAATCAACGGATGTGGCAAGAAATGCTGAGCCTTGTTCAGTAAACTCAGCAATCATCTCTTTGGATGATTCAGGCCAATCATAATAGGGAAGTACAAGGTTTGCCCCTTCGTTAGCAAGCTTACGAGCGATTGCCCTGCCAACAGGGCGGGAGGCTCCAGGAACAAGAGCTGTTTTACCATGAAGTCGCATAACGAAAATCCTCAAACTCAAGTCAACAGATGAAAGAATTGATAATCACTCTTTCTTTTGTAAATAGCACAACTCAACAAAGTATTGCAGAGGTGGGAAGATATTATTTCCTTACGCATACCGTAATGGGCGATATGATCTTCGAGGGCACCGTTATTCATCCAATTGCAATAGTTGTCATAGTGATCCTTGCCAGCCATTTTTTCTACTAATCTAATTATGCAATTGAAGATAACTGAACTTATCGTCTGGGAAGGTTGACAGTAATCTGCGACGATCAGGTGCCCCTCTGGTTTTACAAGTTTCCAACCTATCTGGAGGATAACATCTCTATCCATCTCGTTTTTTTCATGTAGAGCCAGCGTTAGTATAACAGCATCATAACTTTTATGGGGAAGTTCTAAATCAGCGACATCCCCTTCGATGAACTGAATGTTGCTATCCTTCCGAGTCTGGTCGAGCATTGCTGGTGAAGAATCAACTCCGTAGAGTTCCATATTTTCTGTAGCCAGCAATTCCAATTGACTGCCTGTGCCACAACATATATCTAAGATCCTGCGATATCCGTAATGTTTAACAAATGTGCAAATATTGCGTCGCATTGGGAAGAGAACTTTACCGAGCAATTTCTCGTAATGGGGTGCTATGTGTGAATAGTGATCGTAACCCATAACAGGTCGCAGTGCTGTATTAGTATGAAATGGTATTATCACTCTTTTTTGTCAGTTTAGTAAAAAGCCACGAAAGCTGACGGGGCAAGCTCGCAACTTCTTGGTTTAGCGTATTGCACCTGCAGGTATTGCAACTTTTTACGAGTCCATCTTTTTTGATATAGCCATATTTAAATGTCTTTGCAAACAGTTACCCGTATTTTTCGCGATAATCACAGAAAGACAACAGCGAATTGGAACCTGTGCAATCCATTGAAATAATCGAGCTGAGATTTACAGTGTAAGGCGAGTCGGTAAATCAATAAAGTAAAATGTTTATTACTAAAAATGTTTAAAAATATCAGAATATCAGTATTATTGGTCTCTTGTTTTTTAGCTGTGCCTTTCAATGCTTCTCAACTTTTGGCAGTTGAGCATGGGAAGTTCGACAATACATGCTTTTCGACTGACTGGCCTCATGAGAAAAGTAAAATCCAGCCAGATCCCTCGGTTATCTTTGGCAGATTGGCAAATGGATTTAGGTATGTGCTCAAACAGAATACATTTCCCCAGGATAGGGTGGCGATGTTTCTTAATGTGCAGACAGGATCTTTACATGAGAATGCAACTGAAAGAGGATATGCACACTATCTCGAGCACATGCTGTTTAACGGTTCTACACATTTCCCTCCTGGATCGCTTATTTCATATTTTCAGTCAATTGGTATGAGTTTTGGCGCCGATACCAATGCACACACTTCCTTTGACGAGACTGTCTACAAAATAATCTTACCAAAAGGCGAGATAAACGCCGTTAAGAAAGGTTTAACAGTGATGGCGGATTATGCCCAGGGAGCTTTGCTTCTTGAATCTGAAGTACTTCGTGAAAAAGGGGTGATTTTAGCCGAAAAAACTGCCCGAGACTCTGTGCGATACAGGACACGAACTGCCAAGAATAAAAAGGCTTTTGAGGGAACACTGTTAGCTGATCGAGCTCCTATTGGAATTGCAGAAACAATTGAGAATGCTACCAGTGAAAAACTACGGTCATTTTACGAAAAATGGTATCGTCCGGAAAACATGATTCTCGTAGCAGTTGGCGATTTTGATGTTGATCTGGTCGAGAAAGAGATAAACAAGACATTTTCTTCGATGCAAGGGAGGGGAGTACAACCCCAATGCCCTGATATTGGCAAGATTTCTCGCCAGGGAATTGAGGCGTTTTATCACTATGAGCCACACACCGGCAGCGTCAAGGTATCAATTGAATCATACTGGAATAGTCTCCCCGAGCAAGATTCCCTTGACGTCCAGTACCGTGACTTAAAAGAGTATATTGCAACGTACATTCTCAGGAAACGTCTTGAAAAAATAGCTGAAGGTAATTCCGAGTTTTCTTCACCGCAAGTCTATGCTGGAAGTATGATCGAAGGAATAATGTTTACTGGAGTGACCGCCTACACTTCCGCATCGCAATGGCAGGAAAGTTTTACAACTCTTGAAAATAGTCTTAGACAAATACTCAAATTTGGAATTACGGAATCTGAGCTCGAGATTGCCAGGAGTGAAATACTCAGCTATTTCAAATCTCAAGTACTTACAGCATCTTCAAGAAAATCCAGCAGAATTGCCAGGCAGTTAATTCAAAGTCTTAATATGGAGAGGGTGTATCTATCTCCTCAACAGGAAAAAGAGATAGCCACCATGTTGATTGATAATATGAGCAGCCAAGATATTCATGATGCCGTGCTACGGCTTTGGGATCGTCAAAATAGGCTCTTGTCTCTTTCGGGAAATGTAGAGATTAAAGGTGTAAATCCAGAAAGTGAACTCGTTCGAATTTATTCTACAGCAAAAAAACAAGCCGTTGTCGCATATGACGATGGTAAAAGAAAACGTTTTCCCTATCTAACACCCGCAGCACTGCCTGTGCAACCTGTTAGTAAAACGTACCATTCAGAAATTGACACGCATACTTTATCGTACGAAAACGGCACAATTTTAAACCTCAAAGAAACTTCCTTTGAAAAGAACAAAGTCAAGATGGTTATACGATTTGGACGAGGGAAAAAAGGAGAAACAGCTCCGGGTCTTGCCATGCTCGCTGAGTCCGTCATAAATTCTTCTGGAAGTGAAGAGTTGACCTCAGCAGAAATGAGAGATGCACTCGCTGGGTCAACCGTTGATTATGATCTTGAAATAAATACTTCATCAATAGTATTACGCGGAGAATCATTAAGTAAGGACATAGAGTTGTTGATTCAAACTCTTTATACAATCTATACTCATCCAGGAAATCGAGAAAAGATATTCAGGAGTAAAATAAAACGTTACGAGCAAATGTATCAGTCGTTGCAAAATGATGTCTGGGGTGCAGATGCGCTCTTTGTAAATGCTTTTTTCAGTGGCGGCAACAAACTCTATACTATGGCTCAATGGGAAGACATTCAGAAAATTCAGTTTCACCAACTGAAAAACTGGGTGAAAAATCAATTTACCAATGTCGTTCCAGAAATTTCAGTAGTAGGAGATTTCGATTTTGACACTGTAGTTTCCCTAATAAACAAATATTTTGGACCTCTGAATATCAATTATATGCCAATTGCGTATAATGGAGTTGTTGATTTTCCAACCAATGAAAGACTCGATATTTCAATTCCAACCGAGGTAGATAAGACACTCGTTGTTTTTGGATGGAAAACCGATGGACTAGGTGATATCCATGTGTCGCGACGCCTCCATCTTCTTGCTTCTGTCCTGGAAGAGAGGCTTCGAGAGATAGTACGCGAGAAGCTTGGGGCTTCATACTCTCCATCGGTTTACAACTATTCCAGTCGTGTCATAAAAGGGTATGGCACCATGTATATAAAAATAGTCACTGAAGAGAAATATGTATCTGCAGTGCAGCAGGCTGTGGATGAAGTTATCCGTAACATTGCCGCAACCGGAATTAGTGAAGATGAATTACAGCGCGTTAAAAAACCACTCCTTACCTCGCTGAAAGATCGTGTACAGACGAACAGCTATTGGCTTAACGCTGTACTTTCTGGTTCTGCCGAAAATCCTGACCAACTGACTTGGCCGACCACGCTTTTTCAGGATAATGAGGCTATTCGTACTGCTGAATTAAGAGATTTAGCAAAGAAATATTTAGATCCAGATAAAGATGCAATGGTAATCATCAAACCGGAAGGCAAATAAAAACCCCCAATTAGTAATTGCGTAATTACTAATTGGGGGACGCTTTAATTATGGTGCCTAGGGCGAGATTCGAACTCGCACGGGCGCAAGGCCCACGGGATTTTAAGTCCCGGGTGTCTACCAGTTCCACCACCCAGGCAACGCAGGCGTTACATTTACCACAACACCGTTAAATTTGTCAATTCTCAAAGTCGCTTCCACCAAGAAAATTACCACCAAATGATTAATTTTGAAACACCATATTCACACGGAGAGAATCGTTAAAATCGCTGAAGTTGGGCAGTATTGATAATGTTAAGCATATCCCGTACTGCCGTCTCCAAGCCGCTGAAAATTGAGCGGGAAATAATAGCATGGCCAATTGACAGCTCCTCTATTGTTTCAAGTGCGGCAATACGAGAGGTGTTTTGATAATCTAAACCATGCCCGCCGTTGACCACCAAGCCGAGCTGATAGGCTTCTTCAGCAGCTGATGCGATCAGCTCAAACTCTTTATCGATTTCTTTTTCTAAAACAGCATCACAGTATCGACCAGTATGGATCTCTACAAAATGTGCGCCAATGTCGTGAGACGCTTTAATCTGTTGGCTATCAGGATCAACAAAGATTGAGACGGGAATACCGGCTTTGTTAAACCTTTTAACAACTTTGGCGAGTTTCTTTTTCTGGCCAACAACATTCAAGCCACCTTCAGTGGTAAGCTCCTGGCGTTTTTCAGGTACGAGGGTGACCATATCAGGAATTACATCCAAGGCGATATCAATTATTTCCTTATTGGCTCCCATTTCAAGGTTGAGTTTGGTTTTCACAGTTTTTCTGAGAAGATACACATCCTTATCTTGAATATGGCGTCTATCTTCCCGCAGATGAACAACGATTCCTTGAGCACCTGCAAGCTCACAAATTGCTGCTGCTGTGACGGGATCAGGTTCACTCACCCCTCGGGCCTGACGAACCGTAGCTACGTGATCAACGTTGATTGCAAGTTGCATCATATGAAAACCCCTTTCCGTGTTGATTTTTCCTAGAACTTCTTTTTCTTTCCGGAACATCTTTTCAGCTTCGATTAATGATCTTTCGTGATCATAGCCAATAAGATGAAGAAAACCATGCACTAAAAGCCAGCTCAACCTATGCTCAAAAGACTGATTATAGTCTGTTGCTTCGCGTGAGGCAGTTTCAACAGAGATTAAAATATCACCAAGTTCATAAATCGGTAGAGCAGCTAGATCGCCCTCATTCCCTTCAGCAAAGGGAAAAGAGAGTACGTTGGTAGGTTTATCGATATTGCGGTATTTTTTGTTAAATCCTTGAATTGTGACATCATCGGTCAGCACAACGTTTACGTTATGATCTGATTTGCCCAGCTCTTTCAATATCAGAGCACAGATTTTCTTAAGTTTGTGCTCTGCTAGAGATCGAGAAAATTTTTGGATATTATTGGTGATTGTTATGGGCATCGGCGTAGTGTTGAAACTTAAATTGCAAAAACAATCTGTTTGTCATTATAGTGAGCCGGACAAATAACTCAGTTGCAAAATATGAAGTAGAACATTCAGCAACTATACTGCTTCATTGTTTCACTGAAATTTGGCGATGTTTGTTAATTATCTAAGAAAACCTGCGAAGTCAGTTTTTTCTTTACTTGCGAGACTTCAGATTATCTTTGTTTTCATAGGCCTGTATAATTTTCTGCACCAGAGGGTGGCGAACCACATCCTCTTTTCCAAAGTTGCAAAAACGGATGCCATTGATATTTTTCAGAAGCTTTTTTGCTTCGAGAAGACCAGAATGTCGTGGTACCGGCAAATCAACCTGAGTAGAATCTCCAGTAATTACAGCCAAAGAGTCAAAACCTATGCGGGTAAGGAACATCTTCATCTGCTCTCGGGTAGTGTTCTGGGCTTCATCGAGAATAACAAATGCATTTGACAGGGTTCTCCCCCGCATAAATGCCAGTGGCGCAATTTCGATTACGCCTTTCTCGATGAGGTCGGTGCTTTTTTCAGATCCCAACATGTCATTGAGAGCATCGTGCAGCGGTCGTAGATAGGGATTAACTTTTTGTGCCATATCGCCAGGCAGAAAACCCAGTTTTTCGCCCGCCTCTACAGCTGGACGGGTGAGAATGATTGATCGAACCTGTTTATTAACCAGAGCAGAAACTGCCATTGCCACGGCCAGGTAAGTTTTCCCTGTTCCGGCAGGACCAATGCCAAAAACTATATCGTTTTGGCGGATTGCATCAATGTAGGTTTTCTGATTCCTGGTTTTTGGTGAAATTACACGATGTTGTGTGGTAACATATACTTTATCAAGAAAGATCTTATCGAGTTTCGCCGATGGAGTTGATTCAAGTATACGCAAGCCAAAGGCAAAGTCAGATGAATATACAGGATATCCTTTGCCAATAAGGTCATAGAGCTGCCGAAGCAGATCACTGATAAGTTTGATTTCATGTTCCTGGCCGACGAGGTTGACGTCATTACCACGGACATTAATCTTAACTCCAGATCCTTTTTCTATAGTTTGCAGATTTCTGTTGAGATCCCCAAAAAGAATAGCAGCATTGGTGTTATCATCAAAATGGAGATCACAACTCTGTTGCTTGGTCATATTTTATTTCTTGCTGAGCGCCGAATTTATCATCTGCTGAAAACCTTGCATACTCCTGTTCTTTAGCAGTCTACCGTTGATAAAGATAGTGGGAGTACCGGTCACACCGGCTTTTTGTGCATCTTGAATATCAGTGTTGATGCGCTTTCGGACTTCTTGGGAATCTTTATCTTTCTTCCACTTCTCTACATCAAGTCCAAGATTTACAGCGATATCTTCAATAATTTCATCGTTGAGTTTCTCCAGGGCAAAAAGTGCATCATGAAATTCCCAAAACTTTCCTTGTATATCGGCAGCTAATGCTGCTCGGGCTGCGGGATCCGCAAATTTATGAAATTGGAGAGGCATGTTTTTAAAAACCACTTTAACGTTTTTGGCATTTCGTTCTTGAACCTGAGCAATAAGTGGTTCGATTTTCCGACAGTAAGGACACTCAAAATCGGTAAACAACGCAATTGTCACCGTTGCATCGGCAGGACCACGTGTTGGTGAACCAGCTGTATTTATATCACGCACGAAATCAATGGATAGGGTGGAAAAGCTTTTGTTATTGCTATCGATAAGAAAGAGCATCTCAGCACGAGGGGCAATATCAATAGCATTAACCCCTTCATCGACGGGAATGGAACCTTCAAGCTTGCCTTGAGCTGTATAAATCAGGACTTTATGATTCTTGGTTAAAATAAAAACGTATTTGCCATCAAGAGAGTGGACTATATCAATCGGGCTTTCCGGAAGTTGCCATTGCTGCTGTAGCTGCCACTCAAGATTAGTAGATGATCCATCCATGTTGGTCGCTGCTAGAGCATTGTTGAAGTGACAAAAAACTAAAAATATTACTACCGTTACAAATAGTCGAAAATTCATAATTACCCCTGATTTCATGGTTTTTAGAGTGATATTTATCTAATCGCTGGGAAGTTCAGATAATAGCCACTAAGTGAAAATTTGGCAAGATATAGCAAAACATGGTTATGCACAAATGATATTTCTGTTTTTGACCTAACGGAAAGGAGTTCACAATCCCACTTCTGGCTAAACCAAAAAATTATGTCAAAGCATTAGATTAAAAGGGACTAAACCTTGACTGGTATATGGTTGTGAATTACTTATGACACACCCAAGAAATGCTATTTTTTTTGTACAGAGACTCATTTTACTTTAGCAAATAAAGGAAAAAGATGGTAAGCTGTGCGCTTTGTTTGGATAAAGGATAGTGATTTCAGCATGTTGCGAGGGTGGCGGAACTGGTAGACGCACCAGACTTAGGATCTGGCGCCTTCGGGTGTGGGGGTTCGACTCCCCCCTCTCGCACCACAGCTGAGAAAACACAAAAATTCAAAACGTTTAACCCCTGAATAGCTGAACTAACATAGAGTTTCAGCACCTCAGAGCCTCGTTAAAAAGGATGGTATCAGATGGAAGTAAAGGTTGAAGAATTAGGTACTCTATCAAGAAAGGTAATAGTTACCTTGCCCGAAAAAGATGTGATTAAGAAGCTGAAAAAGGCCTATGACAAGCTGCAGAAAGAATCGAAGATGAAAGGCTTCAGAAGAGGGAAGGTACCACGTTCCATCATCGAAAAATCTTATAAACCTCAGGTTGAAGCAGAGGTGGGGGAGAAGCTGGTCCAGGATACCTATTTTGATGCCATCGAAAATGAGAAAATCGATGCCGTAGTTCATCCCGAAATCCTCAATCACTCTTATAATGAGGATGGCACCTTTACCTACGAAGCTCAGGTTGATATCCGTCCTGAGATTGAAGTAGAAAACTACAAAGGCCTTGAGGTTGTTAAACCTGATACGGCAGTGTCAGATGATGTAATCGATCAGGAACTTAACCGGATGCGCAAACAGATTGCCCCGCTTAAATCGGTTGATGATCGTGAGGTTGCTGAAGAAGACATTGTGGTCGTCGAGTATCAGGGCTATCACAAAGGCAACCCAATGAAGCAGGTAAAAAATGATAATGCTTCATTTGAAGTTGGCTCTGGCCAGATGGGGATTGAGTTCGAAAAGAAACTTGTTGGTATGAAAAAAGGTGAGGAAGCAAGCCATGAGGTAGACTTTCCTGAGAAACATCCTAACCCAATACTTGCAGGAAAAAAGATTGAATTTAAAGTTACCATAAACGATATCAAAGAGCGCGTTTTACCAGAGTTGGATGATGAATTTGCCAAGGATGTAGGCAAGGAATTCAAAACTCTAGATGATCTGAAAAAATCTATTGCTGATAAACTCACCAAGGAAAGAGAAGAATCAGCGGAAGGAGAACTCACTGACAGGGTAATGCAGGCCCTACTTAAGGATCAGGAATTTGAAGTTCCAAAGCGCCTTGTCGATTTCGAAGTTGAACAGATGATCAAACAAACTGAAGAACAGCTGGAAAGAAGCGGCATGAATCTAGAGGCTGCTGGCCTTAATAGAGAAATGTTGGCAGAAACTAATGAGCCGGTTGCCATTCAGAGAGTTCGTGGTGATTTTCTGTTAAAGAAGATAGCCGAAGTTGAAGAAATCAAACTCAACGACGAAGATATGGATCGCGGGTTCAAACGTATTGGCGACCAGTACAATATGTCTGTAGCCCAGGTAAAGGAATTTTTCGGCAGCCGGGATGATCTTTTACCGCTGATGAATGAATTACTCAATGAGAAAGTGCTTCAGTTTCTGCGCGATGAAGTTAAATTTGTAGAACAGGAAGCTACTCCAGATGAAGAAGAAAAAACAACGGAAGAGAGCTGATCGATTACCTTCCAACACATACTTATGCAAGTTTGCCCCTGACCAACAGGGTGCTTCTATTTATTCAATAATCGACTGCAGCTGGTTTAAAACCACTGCAGTCGTGTCTTTTTAAGGAGAGAAAAATGAATTTAGTTCCCATGGTTGTAGAACAAACACCACGTGGAGAAAGAGCATTTGATATATATTCTCGTCTTCTTAAGGAGCGGATCGTCTTTCTCGGTTCGGGTGTCGATGACATGGTCTCCAACGTAATTATAGCGCAACTTTTATTCCTTGAAGCTGATGATCCTGAAAAAGATATTACATTCTATATTAACTCACCAGGTGGTTCTGTTACCGCAGGAATGGCAATTTATGATACCATGCAGTATGTGAAATGCGACATAGCCACTCTGTGTATGGGGCAGGCTGCTTCCATGGGAGCACTGCTGCTCTCTGCTGGAGCTGAAGGTAAGCGCTACGCCCTACCGCACTCACGCATTATGATCCATCAGCCAATGGGCGGATTTCAAGGTCAGGCCACTGATATCGATATTCACGCTAAAGAGATACTGAGGATGAGGGAAGAACTTAATCAAATACTGGCTAAACATACTGGAAAATCACTCCAGCAAATCCAGGAAGATACTGAACGTGATAATTTTATGAGTGCAAATGAAGCTAAAGATTATGGTATAATTGACAAAGTGCTCATACAACGTGAAGAGCTGGAAGAGGTAGAATAGATGAGCGATATAGATAATAACAGCCCTGATTGTAACTGTTCGTTTTGTGGTAAAAATCAGGACGAAGTAAATAAGTTGATCGCCGGACCGGATGTGTTTATCTGCGACGAATGTATTGATTTGTGTAACGAGATTGTCCAGGATGAGAGTGCATCAGATGGTGATGAGACTGATGCTCAACGTATTACTCTCAAGCCAATCGAGATAAATGAGCATCTTGATGAATATGTTATAGGACAGGATTATGCTAAAAAAGTGTTGTCAGTAGCTGTTCATAATCATTACAAAAGAATAGATGCACCAATAGATGACGATGACGTTGAATTGCAGAAATCCAATATAATCTTGATTGGTCCTACCGGATCCGGGAAGACCCTGGTGGCTCAAACTCTTGCGCGGATCCTTAACGTTCCGTTTTCCATGGCGGATGCAACCACCCTGACTGAAGCAGGCTACGTTGGGGATGATGTTGAGAATATCCTGGTCAATCTGCTCCAGGCCGCCGATTATGATATCGAAAGAGCTGAACGGGGAATTATCTATATAGACGAGATAGATAAGATTGCCAGGAAGTCTGACAGTCCATCCTTAACCAGAGATGTCAGTGGAGAAGGTGTGCAGCAGGCCCTGCTAAAAATTATTGAGGGTACCGTTGCCTCAATTCCACCTAAAGGTGGGAGGAAACATCCTCAACAGGAACTCGTTAAAATTGATACCACAAATATTCTGTTCATTTGCGGTGGCGCCTTTGTCGGTCTAGATGCTGTGGTTAGACGGCGAAAAGGCAAAAAATCAATCGGTTTCGAGAGTAATGTACTTGGTGAGACCAAGAAAAAACTTGGGGAGTTGCTGGCTTCGGTTCAACCGGAAGATCTGCTTAAATTTGGTCTTATCCCCGAATTGGTTGGCAGATTACCGGTTATTGCCACAATGGAAGAGCTTCACGAAGAGGATTTGGTCAGAATCTTGAAAGAGCCTAAAAATGCACTGACAAAACAGTATAAAAAGCTGTTTGAATTTGAGGGTATCAAGCTGAGATTCACCGAAGGTGCACTTACCGCTATTGCAAAAAAAGCTCTGGAGCGAAAATCTGGTGCTCGTGGCTTGCGCTCGGTTATGGAAGGTGCAATGCTTGATGTAATGTATGATTTACCCTCAAAAGAAAATGTACAGGAATGCGTAATCAGTGAACAGGTAATAAATAATGGTGATTATCCTGTAATTTTGTACCAAAGCAAAACTGACGAGAATACAGCAGAGAGTGCCTAATTTAAATGGTATATAGATATATTGGAGATCAGCTGATGCCCAAAAATGAGAGTAACACCAAGCTCTACCCCCTTATGCCGCTGAGGGATATCGTTGTCTACCCCCATATGGTTGCCCCGCTGGTAGTTGGCAGAAGAAAATCCATCCAGGCCCTGGAAGATGCAATGCAGAAGCGTACCGAGATCTTTCTCGTCACCCAGAAGGACTCAACCGATGATGAGCCTAACGAAGATGGGATATACACAACCGGGACCTTAGCAGTAGTAATGCAGCTTCTCCGTTTACCCGACGGCACCATTAAAGCACTTGTTGAGG